>ENA-UPSB01002925-UPSB01002925.1-bioreactor-metagenome-genome-assembly--contig:-NODE-2925-length-14658-cov-4.099706_pt1 | contig 14658 bp, 14 predicted proteins | sample MGYA00238182_ERZ773286 | MGnify/ENA primary metagenome ERZ773286 (study PRJEB29026, sample SAMN07631240) | bioreactor metagenome | isolation source: Switchgrass digestor | place: USA: Dartmouth... | reverse complement strand
ATGTATTTGTAGTGGGATACGGTCTTGATTACGACCAGAAATACAGAAATCTGCCTTACATAGCTTGTTTAAAAAAAGAAATGGTGGGGAAAAGTCATGAATAAACCAAATGAACAGCATGAGACTATATTGGTATTGGATTTTGGAGGCCAGTACAATCAGCTTATTGTTAGAAGGATAAGGGAAAGTAATGTTTACTGTGAAATGCTGCCCTATAATACGGATGTGGAAAAGATTAAATCCTTTAATCCTAAGGGAATCATTTTAAGCGGCAGCCCTTCAAGCGTAAAGGATGAACAGGCGCCAAGAATGGACAAAAAAATATATGATCTAGGCATCCCTATACTGGGTATTTGCTACGGGATGCAGTTGATGGCCTATGATTTGGGCGGTGTTGTGGAACAGGGAAAGAACTCCGAATATGGAAGGGCAAAAATAGTTGTTATAGATAAAGATGAAATTTTTGAAGGTTTGCCTGAAGAACAGGAGTGCTGGATGAGCCATGGAGATTATATTAAATCACCTCCTCCTGGTTTTAGGATAACCTCAAGATCAAATTTACCTGTAGCGTCCATGTCCAATTCGGAAAAGAAGTTATACGGAGTTCAGTTTCATCCTGAAGTACGGCATACCCCTTACGGAGAGCAGATGCTTAAGAACTTTGTTTTTAAAGTATGCGGGTGCCGTGGAGAATGGACGATGGAGAATTTTATTGAAGAGGAAATAGAAAGAATCAGGGAACAGGTAGGAGATAAAAGGGTGCTCTGTGCTTTAAGTGGTGGAGTGGATTCTTCTGTAGCAGCTGTTTTGGTGCACAGAGCTGTGGTAAATCAATTGTCCTGTATTTTTGTAAACCACGGCCTTTTACGACAAGGGGAAGTGGAGCAGGTAATTAAAACCTTTAAGGAACAATTTAAAATGGATTTTCATTATGTAGATGCAGAGGAAAGATTCCTAAACAGGTTGAAAGGCGTAAAGGAACCAGAGGAGAAGAGAAAAATCATAGGGGAAGAATTTATTAGAGTATTTGAGGAAGAAGCAAAAAAGCTGGGGGAAGTGGATTTTCTGGTCCAAGGAACCCTTTATTCCGATGTTATTGAAAGCGGTACAGATACTGCTTCTAGAATCAAAAGCCACCACAATGTGGCAGGGCTTCCCAAAGACATGCGCCTGAAACTTATAGAACCTTTGAGGAATCTCTTTAAAGATGAAGTTAGGAAAGTTGGAATGGAGCTGGGGATACCAAAGGAGATCATATGGCGCCAGCCCTTCCCGGGACCCGGCCTTGCGGTCAGAGTTGTGGGAGAGGTTACTAAGGAAAAATTAAATATTCTTAGAAAAGCTGATGCTATAGTTACTCAAGAAATTGAAGCGGAAGGTTTAACCCAGGAAATTTGGCAGGCTTTTGCGGTTCTTTTGGATGTTAAAAGTGTAGGTGTTATGGGGGATGAGAGAACCTATGCTTATCCTATTATAATCAGAGCAGTAATAAGTGAAGACGCTATGACTGCTGATTGGGCAAGGCTTCCCTATGATCTTTTGGAACGCATATCTTCAAGAATTGTAAGTGAGGTGGAAAATGTAAACCGCGTTCTTTATGATATAACAACTAAACCCCCTGCTACTATTGAATGGGAGTAGCAAAAAAATTGACATTGAGATGGGGCTTTGTTATATTATTTTTTGGTGTATATTTTCAATAAATTATTTCCCAGTGTAGAGCTAGTTTAGCCCTGCCTGAGGATTAATCCCAGCCGGGTAGAATTTCTTCTCTCTACCCGCTGGGTTTTTTGCTTTTTTTCTTGGGGCCTTAAAATTTAAAGGGGGTATTTCTGTGGGGCATGCTTTAGTATCCATTGTCATGGGCAGTGACAGTGATCTTCCAGTTATGCGCGAGGCTGCATCGGTGCTGGATGAGCTGGGTGTCAGCTATGAGGTTATAATTACTTCAGCTCACAGAACTCCCGGAGAAACAGAAGCCTTTGCTAGAAGTGCCGCGGATAGGGGCATCAAAGTTATTATTGCTGGAGCGGGAGGTGCTGCTCATCTTCCCGGAGTAATTGCTTCATATACACATCTCCCCGTAATTGGAGTCCCTATAAAAACTCCTTCTCTTTTGGGGGTGGATTCCCTTTATTCCATAGTGCAGATGCCTGGAGGAATTCCTGTTGCCGCTATGGCCATTGATGGTGCAAAAAATGCAGGTATTTTTGCCGCTCAAATTCTGGCCTTAGAATTTCCCACGATAAAGGAAAAACTCCTTGATTTCAGAAAAAAAATGGCCCAAAGGGTTAAGGAGAAGAATGAAATATTGGCGCGCTTGGGGATTGAAGGATATATTAAAAAGAAAGAGAAAAAGAATTAATTATTTATTATTTATTGTACCCAGGTTCCTTAAGCACCTGGGTGCTGCACTTTTATAGCCCGAATAAGTTGGATTTTTGAGGAGGTTTGCCTTTTGATAGAGCGGTACAGCTTACCTGAAATGAGCGTCATATGGTCCGATGAGTATCGTTTTCGTAAATGGCTTGAGGTGGAAATAGCTGCCTGTGAGGCTTTAGCTGATTTGGGGAAGATTCCCCTTAAGGATTTGGAGGAGATAAAAAAGAGAGCTGATTTTGAAATTGAAAGAATCAAAGAAATTGAAAAGGTAACCAAACATGATGTGATAGCCTTTTTAACCGCCGTTGCAGAGAAAGTGGGGGAACCTTCAAAGTATATTCATATGGGGATGACTTCATCGGACGTGCTTGACACAGCGCTGGCCCTTCAATTAAAAGAAGCAACAAGTCTAATAATATCTTGGATGGAGAAACTTAAAGGAGCAGTTGCAGAACAGGCAAGGAAGCATAAATATACCCTGATGATTGGACGAAGCCATGGTGTGCATGCGGAACCCATTACCTTTGGCCTCAAGATGGCTTTATGGTACAAAGAGATTGAGCGCAATATTCATAGGATAAAGAGGGCAGGGGAAAGTGTTAGTGTGGGGAAGATATCAGGGGCTGTTGGGACTTTTGCCAATATAGATCCCAGGGTTGAGGAATATGTCTGCAGAAAGCTTGGTTTAAAACCTGCAGAGGTTTCAACCCAGATCATCCAGAGGGATCGCCATGCGGAATATATGGCTTCTCTGGCAGTTTCCGCCAGTTCATTGGAAAAATTTGCAACAGAAATCCGCAGCCTGCAGCGTACGGAGATACTTGAAGTGGAAGAAATGTTTTCAAAGGGGCAGAAAGGTTCTTCGGCCATGCCCCACAAGCGGAATCCCATAACCTGCGAGAGAATATCGGGGCTGGCAAGGGTAATTCGGGGAAATGCTCTGGCAGCCATGGAGAATATAGCGCTGTGGCATGAAAGGGATATAAGCCATTCTTCCGTTGAAAGAATAATTCTTCCAGACAGTACCATACTTCTTCATTATATGCTGGTGAAGTTTACGGAAATTATCGAAAATCTAAATGTTTATCCTGAGAAAATGATGAAAAATTTAAATCTTACCGGCGGGCTTATTTTTTCCCAGAGAATACTCCTTGCTTTGGTGGACAAGGGGCTTTTACGGGAAGAAGCCTATGCCCTTGTTCAGCGGAATGCTCTGGAGGCCTGGAAGGAAGGAAAGAATTTCAAGAGTCTTGTTATGAATGATAGGGATATATTAAAGCATCTGTCGGCTGAGGAAATAGAAAAACTTTTTGATTTTAAGTATCATACAAAAAACATCGATTATATCTTTAAGCGGGCAGGGCTGGAGTGATTTTTATTTAGGGAGGAAGGGAAAATGGTTGAAAAACTTCAGCTGATACACGAAGGAAAAGCTAAAAAAGTGTTTTCCACCACCAATCCCCATCAGCTTTTGCTGGAATTTAAGGATGATGCTACAGCTTTTGACGGTCAGAAAAAGGGCAGAATTAGGGAAAAAGGAGCTTTAAACCTGGCTATTTCTGCTTTATTGTTCGAATATCTTGAGAAAGAAAATATTCCCACCCATTTTATAAAAAAGATAAGCTCCACAGAAATGCTTGTAAAGGCAGTTAAAATTATTCCCGTGGAATTTGTGGTGAGGAACTGGACTGCTGGAAGCCTGGCAAGGCGCATGGGAATAGAAGAAGGAATAAAGCTTAAAAAAACCATACTGGAATTTTACTATAAAAACGATGAGCTGAAGGATCCCATGATCAATGAATACCATATTGAGGCTTTTAATCTAGCAGAGAAAAAGCATATAGAAAAGGTTAAGGAATACTCGCTGGCAGTGAATGATGCACTGCTGCGCCTTTTTGAAAGCATTGGTATTATCCTTGCAGATTTTAAACTGGAGTTTGGGGTGGATAACAATGGAGAGGTAATTTTGGCAGACGAAATTTCTCCCGACAGCTGCAGGCTGTGGGATGCTGAAACCATGGAAAAGCTTGATAAGGATAGATTCCGCAGGGATCTTGGGCGGATTGAAGAGGCTTACCGGGAGGTTTTAAAAAGACTTGAGGCGAGGAGGTAAATGGCTGTGTTTCTAGCCAAAATTTATGTTACCCTTAAAGAGGGAGTGCTGGATCCCCAGGGAAATGCCGTAAGTAAGGCCCTTCATGCAATGAATTATAAGGAGGTTCAGAACGTAAGGATCGGCAAATATATGGAGCTCTTTATTGAAGGGGAAAATGCTGAGGAAGTGGAAAAAAGGGTTGACGAGATGTGCAGCAGGCTGTTGGCTAATCCCGTCATTGAGCAGTATTCATATGAATTGCTGGAGGTAGAAGCATGAAATTTGGAATTGTTGTATTTCCCGGTTCGAACTGTGATGCCGATGTGAAGCATGTTGTGGAGGAAGTATTGGGCCTAAAAGCTGATTATTTATGGCATAAGGATAAATCTGTAAAGGGGTATGATTGTATTGTCCTTCCCGGAGGATTTTCCTATGGAGACTATCTTAGGGAAGGGGCTATAGCAAGGTTTTCACCAATTATGGAGGCAGTAACAGATTATGCATTAAAAGGAGGTTTAGTGCTGGGGATATGCAACGGCTTTCAGATTTTATTGGAGGCTGGACTCCTGCCGGGAGCTATGAGAAAGAATGACAGCCTTCAGTTTAGGTGTCATGACACTTATTTAAGGGTGGAAAATGCAGAAACCCCCTATACCTGTTTATGCTCGCCGGGGGAAGTTTTAAAAATTCCCATTGCCCATGCTGCTGGCAATTACTATGCCGATGAAAAAACCCTTCAAGAACTGGAAGAAGGCGGGCAGGTGGTCTTTAGATACTGCAGCCCTTCAGGGGAAGTATTATCACAATACAATCCTAACGGTTCTTTGAACAATATAGCTGGCATAACCAATCGCGAGGGCAACATCCTCGGCATGATGCCCCATCCTGAAAGATGTGCTGAGGAAATTATGTCTGGAGTAGACGGCAGAAAAGTTTTTGATTCTATAGTTTGCTGGCTTAAAGAGAGGTGCGCACTGTGAAGAGTGAAGCCTGGAAAGAAATGGGGCTTAAGGAAAACGAATATGAACTGATAAAAGAAATACTGGGACGGGAGCCCAATTATTTGGAACTGGGAATGTTTGCTGTCATGTGGTCAGAGCACTGCGGTTATAAAAATTCCAAGAAGGCACTGAAGCTGTTTCCCACGAAAGGGGAACGGGTAATATGCGGCCCTGGAGAAAACGCCGGAGCAGTTGATATAGGCAGTGGTAAGGCTGTGGTTTTTAAAGTGGAAAGCCACAACCACCCCTCAGCAATAGAACCTTTTCAGGGAGCTGCAACGGGTGTTGGAGGGATAATTAGGGATATATTGTGTATGGGTGCCAGGCCCATTGCCCTGCTGAACTCATTGAGGTTCGGCAGGCTTGACAGCCCCAGGGTTAAATATCTTTTTAACGGTGTTGTAAGCGGGATAGCTTGGTATGGAAACTGTATGGGAATCCCTACTGTGGGGGGAGAGGTTTACTTTAATAGGAATTATGAAGGCAACCCCCTGGTAAATGCCATGTGCATAGGGATTCTCGACCATGATGATCTGGCAAGGGGCAGAGCGGAAGGTGTGGGAAATCCAGTTATGCTGGTGGGAGCAAGGACAGGTAGAGATGGGATTCATGGAGCTACCTTTGCTTCGGAAGAATTAAGTTCTGAATCCGAAAGTAAAAGGCCTTCGGTTCAGGTGGGAGATCCCTTTATGGAGAAGCTTCTTTTGGAAGCCTGCCTCGAAATGAATAAAGCAGGATATGTAGTGGGAATGCAGGATTTAGGAGCTGCAGGTATTACAGGAGCTACAAGTGAAACTGCCTCAAGGGCAGGATTGGGAATGGAAATTGATGTCAGCAGGGTTCCCCTTCGAGAAGAGGGTATGACCCCTTATGAGATTATGCTTTCTGAAAGCCAGGAAAGAATGCTTGTTATACCCAAAAAGGGTAAGGAAGGGGAAGTGGAAAGGATATTTAAAAAGTGGGATCTTGAGGCAGTGGTCATAGGTCATGTTACCGATGATGGCATTTTGAGGGTAAAAAACGGAAATAAAGTGGAAGCAGAGATTCCTGCCCGGGCCCTTACGGAATTGTGTCCCACTTACAGTCCTGAAAAGAAGGAGCCTTCCTATTTAAAGGAAACAAGAAGTTTTGATTGGAGCAAACTTCCAGTTCCTGAAGACATGAATCAGGTGCTTATTGATCTCCTTTCGTCTCCTTCCATTGCCAGTAAAGAATGGGTTTACAGACAGTATGACCATATGGTAAGAACCAACACTGCAGTGAGACCGGGTTCAGATGCTGCTGTTCTGCGCATAAAGGGGACAAGATCGGCAATAGCAGCAACCATGGACGGCAATGGCAAATACTGCTATTTAGATCCCCGGACCGGAGGTTCCATTGCTGTGGCGGAAGCGGCCCGCAACGTAGTCTGTGCAGGTGCCCGCCCCATTGCTTTGACGGACTGTTTGAATTTTGGAACTCCAGAAAAGCCTGAAGTTTATTGGCAGTTTGAGCAGGTGATCCGGGGAATGAGTGAAGCAGCAGAGGTCCTTGGTACGCCTGTTATAAGCGGTAATGTCAGTTTTTATAATGAAAGCGAAAAAGGAGCAATTTATCCCACCCCTATTGTGGGAATGGTGGGATTGATTGAGGATATCAGCCATATCAGAAGTCAGGGTTTTCAAAGAGAAGGGGACCTGATCTTCCTTTTGGGAAGGACGGAACCGGAACTTGGAGCAAGTATGTATTTAGAAGTGGTTCACGGTCTGGAAACAGGAAGGGTGCCTGCTTTGGATCTAAAGAAAGAAAAGGCAGTACAGGAGCTCTGTCTTGAGGGTATTCGTGCAGGACTAATAAAAAGCGCCCATGACTGCTCCGAAGGGGGACTGGCTGTTGCTTTAGCTGAATCCTGCATCAGTGGAAATATAGGGGCAGAAATCAATTTGGTTAAGGAAAACCTTGAGCTTCCTGAACTACTTTTTGGTGAAACCCAGTCCAGAATAATTGTAACTGTTGACAGAAATAAAGGGGAGGAAATATGTGCCCTTGCAGAAAAATTTGGCGTTCCCCTGAGTTTGATTGGAGAAGTTGGAGGAAAGGAGCTAAAGGTTAAAGTTAATGGGATTTCCGGCGAAGTCATTAATCTCAGCATTTCTAAAATGGAGAAAGCCTGGCGGGGGGCGATTGAATGTATGATGCTTTGATTTTTGACCATGAAGAGGATAAGGTCAGGGATGAGTGCGGCATTTTTGGGATATATGGGCACGGTAGAAGGGTATCCCGTATAACTTATTACGGGCTTCATGCTCTGCAGCATCGAGGGCAGGAAAGTGCAGGGATAGGAGTAAGCAATGGAAAGGACATTAAAGTTTATAAGGGCATGGGTCTCGTAACAGAAGTTTTCAATGAAAGTATATTAAAGGAATTAAAAGGGAAAATAGCTGTGGGACATGTTCGTTATTCAACAACGGGTTCCAGTTCCATTATTAATGCCCAGCCCATGGTTTTTAGGTATTACTGGGGCATGGCTGCCTTTGCTCACAACGGAAATCTTGTTAACTCCAGCAAATTATCAAAAAAGCTTGGGGAAAAGGGGGCAATTTTTCAGTCCACCAGTGATACCGAAATAATCGCAAACCTTGTTGCCCGCTGTGAAGAGAAAGATGCAGTTTCTGCCGTAAAAAAAGTAGTTTCCAAACTGGAAGGAGCTTTTTCTTTAATTATAATGACCCAGGATAAACTCATAGCCGTAAGGGATTCATACGGCTTTAGACCCCTATGCCTGGGGGATTTAGATGGGTCGCCTGTTGTGGCTTCTGAAACCTGTGCCCTGCATACCGTTGGGGCTAAATTTGTTCGAGATATTAAACCCGGGGAAATTGTGGTAATTGATGAAAATGGAATAAATTCTGTTTTTATCGAAAGCAGAGAGAGACAGGGGCTGTGTGTTTTTGAATATGTTTATCTTGCAAGGCCCGACAGCAATATAGACGGGAAAAATGTAAATTTGGTGCGGTTGGAGTTGGGAAGGCAGCTTGCCAAGGAAGCAAAGGTTGATGCTGACATGGTTATTTCCGTGCCGGATTCCGGTACCTCAGCTGCTATCGGATATGCCCGGGAAGCCAATTTGCCCTATATGCCCGGACTGATTAAAAACCGGTATGTTGGAAGAACATTTATTCAGCCATCTCAAAAGATGAGGGATCTTGGGGTACGGCTTAAACTGAATCCTGTGAGGGAAATCTTAAATGGCAAACGGGTTATCATGATAGATGATTCAATAGTCAGAGGAACTACAAGCAGAAAAATTGTTCAGCTGGTAAGAGACGCAGGAGCCAGGGAAGTTCACATGATGGCCAGTTCTCCCCCAATAAAATATTCATGTTACTATGGCATTGATACTTCATCCCGTGAAGAGCTTATTGCTGCTCAAAAAAGCATAGATGAGATATGCAGACACATAGGGGCAGACAGCCTTCATTACTTGAGTTTGGAAGGTCTTATCAGGGCTGTGGGCTTGCCCAAAGAGAAAATCTGCACTGCATGCTTTAACGGTGATTATCTTACCAAGCTGCCGTGAAAATAAAAGAAGTGCGTTAAGTACATCCTGGAAAAGGGGTGCTGGGGTTGTCTCAAAAAATTGATTATAAATCTGCTGGAGTTGATATCGACGCAGGAAATAAAGCCGTTGAGCTTATGAAAAGCTATGTAAAAAGCACATGGGGGCCTGAGGTTCTAGCGGATCTTGGGGGCTTTGGAGGTTTTTTTTCACTTAATGTTGGTAAATTTAAAAATCCTGTTTTGGTAGCTGGTACTGACGGAGTGGGAACCAAGCTGAAGGTTGCTTTTATGGCAGACAAGCACGATACCATAGGGATTGATGCTGTGGCTATGTGTGTCAACGATATTCTTGTATGCGGTGCCGCTCCGTTATTTTTTTTGGATTATATAGCTTTGGGAAAAATGAAGCCTGAAAAAGTGGCTTTAATTGTTAAAGGGATAAGCGAGGGATGCAGGGAGGCTGGATGTGCCCTCATAGGTGGAGAAACGGCAGAGATGCCCGGCATGTATGATGAAAATGAATATGATATAGCCGGTTTTGCTGTGGGTATTGTGGAAAGAGAAAAGATTATAGATGGCAGCAGGATTAACCCGGGAGATCTGATCATCGGTTTGGGGTCTTCGGGGCTGCACAGCAATGGGTTTTCATTGGTGAGAAAAATTTTATTTGAGATTCAAGGTTATGATGTTGATATGTATGTGCCGGATCTGGGCTGTACCATTGCCGAGGAAATTTTAAAACCCACAAGAATTTATACTTCCTCTGTGCGGAAGGTTTTAGAGGAAGTTTCCGTTTCAGGTATGGCTCACATTACCGGAGGAGGAATAATTGAAAATTTAGCACGTATTCTTCCTGAAGGCTGCCGTGCTCTTTTAAGCGGGGATTCCTGGGAACGCCCTGCGGTATTTAACTGGATTAAAAAACTGGGCGGCATTGATGAACATGAAATGTACCGAACCTTCAACAATGGAATAGGTCTTGTTATGGTTGTTAATGCCCGGGATGCGGATAAAACCCTCGGTTTGTTAAAGGATTGCGGGGAAAAGGCCTTTGTTATCGGCAAGGTGGTTTTGGGGGAAAGAGGAGTAGAGATACTTTAGGGAGAATAAAGGGGGTTTTCCGGGTGCGTATTGCTGTGATGGCTTCAGGGAGAGGGTCAAATCTCCAGGCCCTTATTGACAGTATGGAAAAAGGGGATCTTTGTGCTGAAATTGTAGCGGTTCTAAGCAATAAAGAAGATGCTTTAGCCCTACAAAGGGCACGAAAGCACGGCATAAAGGATTATTTTCTCCCCCCTGAAAAATATCCCAATAGGGAAAGTTATGATATGGCTTTGGGGGATATTTTGGAGAAAATAAACGTAGACCTCATCTGCCTTGCTGGTTTTATGAGGATTCTGAGCGAAAAATTTGTTGCCCGCTTTCAAAACCAGATAATAAATATTCATCCTTCCCTTCTTCCTGCTTTTCCAGGGCTTAATGCCCAGAAGCAGGCCCTTGATTATGGAGTGAAATATACCGGCTGTACTGTGCATTTTGTAGATGCCGGCGTTGATACGGGTCCCATTATCGCCCAGAGGGTTGTTCCTGTGTATGATAACGATACAGTGGAAAGCCTTTCGGCCAGAATACTTGAGCAGGAGCACCGCCTATATCCCCATGTGGTCAGATTAATAGCCCAAGGGAGGGTTATATTGGAAGGGAGAAAGGTTAGAATTTTGGAAAAGGAGGATAAATAATGGAGAAAAGAAGGGCACTTCTTAGTGTTTCCAACAAGAAGGGTATTGTGGATTTTGCCAGGGGGCTTTCTTCCCTTGGTTTTGAAATAGTTTCCACGGGTGGAACATATAAAGTTCTTGAGGAAAACGGCATTAAAGTTACATATGTCAGCGAGATAACGGAATTTCCCGAAATCCTCGATGGAAGGGTAAAAACCCTTCACCCTAAAATTCACGGGGGAATTCTTGCAAAAAGGACGGAAAAGCATCTTTCTGAGCTTGAAGTAAACGGCATAATACCCATTGATGTGGTTGCGGTGAATTTATATCCTTTTAAAGAAACAGTGAGCAGACCGGACGTTACCCTTGAAGAAGCTGTTGAAAATATAGATATAGGCGGACCTGCAATGATAAGGGCAGCGGCAAAAAACTTCCGCTATGTTCTTGTGGTGGTTAATCCTGATAGATATGGGGAAGTTATAGAAAAGCTGAAAGAGAATAAAGTGGATGAAGATTATCGTTTGGAATTAGCCCTGGAAGCCTTTGGGCATACTGCTCAATATGACGGTTTTATTGCCCAATATTTTTCCGCTTTAAAAGAAAAAGATGCCTTTGGAAAAATATTTACTGTTTCCGGTAAATTGATCCAAAGGCTCCGCTATGGGGAGAATCCCCACCAAAAAGCGGCATTCTACAGCGACGACACTTTGGGAGAGGGTACTGTAGGGGGCTCAAAACAGCATCAGGGAAAAGAGCTGTCCTTTAACAATATTATTGATCTTGAAGCTGCCCTATCTACTGTTAAAGAATTTGAAGAGCCGGCAGCTGTTATAATTAAGCATAATAATCCCTGTGGAGCAGCCTTAGGGAGAGATTTGAGGAATGCATACGAACGTGCCCTGGAAGCTGATCCCCTTTCAGCTTATGGAGGGATTGTGGGGCTTAACAGAGAAGTTGACGGCGAAACGGCTTCTAAAATGATTGAAATATTCCTTGAAGCTGTGATTGCTCCGGCTTTTTCTCCCGAGGCTTTGGAGGTTTTCTCCAAGAAGCCCAATTTAAGGGTGCTGGAATGCGGTTGGTGGAAGAGTGAGGAAAAGGGATATGATATTAAAAAAGTAAGCGGAGGCTTTCTTGTGCAGGATCTGGATACAGAAACTGCTCAACCTTCTCAGTGGAAAGTTGTAACAAAGCGGAAACCCAACGAAGAAGAAATTAAAGATTTAATGTTTGCCTGGAAGGTTGTGAAGCATGTTAAATCAAACGCCATTGTAGTGGCTAAGGATTATGCTACCCTTGGGATAGGTGCCGGCCAGATGAACAGGGTAGGTTCTGCCAATATTGCTTTGAACCAAGCAAAGGATAAGGCTGAGGGTGCAGTGCTGGCTTCCGATGCGTTTTTCCCCTTTAAAGATACTGTTGAGCTGGCTGCTCAATTTGGAATAAAGGCAATTATTCAGCCGGGCGGCTCCATTAGAGATGAAGAATCCATTGAAGCTGCCGATAAATATGGAATAGCAATGGTATTTACAGGAATGAGGCATTTTAAACATTAAAGAATTCAGCAGCTTTGGAGGTGTAAGTTATATGAAGATCCTGGTTGTTGGAGGGGGCGGGAGGGAGCATGCAATAGTATGGAAGATTTCCCAGAGCCCCAAGGTAAAAAAGATTTATTGCGCTCCAGGAAATGCGGGTATAGAACAGCTTGCTGAATGTGTGCCCATAGACCCTTTGGATATAAACAGCTTATTAAGTTTAGTAAAAAAAGAGGAAATTGACTTAACAGTGGTGGGGCCGGAGGCTCCGCTGGTACAGGGAATTGTGGATACCTTTGAATGGGAAGGGTTTAGGATTTTTGGCCCGTGCAAAGAAGCTGCCATGATGGAAGGAAGTAAAGTATTTGCAAAAAATTTTATGAAAGAGCACGGTATTCCCACTGCCCCCTTTAAGGTTTTTGATAATCCCAGTGATGCTAAAAAATATATTCTAGAAAGTCAGGATGAATGTTTTGTGGTTAAGGCGGACGGCCTTGCAGCGGGGAAAGGAGTTGTGGTTGCTTCTTCTAAAGAAGAAGCTTTAAATGCAGTTTCTGATATTATGGAAAAAAAGGTTTTTGGAACTGCAGGGGAAAAAATTGTAATTGAGGAACGTTTATACGGTGAAGAAGTAAGCATACTGTCCTTTGTGGACGGTGAAACAATCATCCCTATGGTTTCTTCCCAGGATCACAAGGCAGTATTTGATGGTGATAAGGGCCCCAATACGGGAGGAATGGGTGCTTATTCCCCTGCCCCCGTCTATACCGATGACATACATAAAAAGGTACTGGAAAATATATTAAAACCAACGGTTAAGGGCCTTAAGGAAAAGGGTATAGAATATAAAGGGGTGCTTTATGCTGGATTGATGATTACCAATGAAGGCCCCATGGTTTTGGAATTTAATGTAAGGTTTGGGGATCCCGAAGCACAGCCTGTTTTATTTCGTTTAAACACGGATCTTGTGGATGTTATTAATGCTGTTATTGATAAAAAATTAAATGAAATTCAGCTTTGCTGGAGCGAACATCCCAGTGTTTGTGTGGTACTGGCATCAAAGGGTTATCCTGGAAAGTATGAAAAAGGAAAAGTGATAATGGGCCTTGAAAATAATTATGGTGATGATGTTTTCATTTTTCATGCAGGCACAAAAAGAGCCGATGGAAAAATTGTTACTTCAGGGGGTAGGGTTTTAGGTATAACGGCAATGGGAGAAAACCTTAGGGAAGCGTTGGATAATGCTTACAGCTGTATAGGTAAGGTCCGCTTTGAAAACATGCACTATCGAAGGGACATCGGTGAAAAGGCCTTAAGAAGATTAGGACTGCTTTAGAAGCCTGTTTGGGCAGGGGAGGTTTGTTCTTTGGTTTATCAAAGCAAATTAGCTGATAAGTCCGTAGATGCCCTTTTCGATGCAATTCTTTTACTTGAAAATAAAGAAGAGTGCTACCGTTTTTTTGAAGATATCTGTACCGTTGGTGAAATAAAATCATTAGCCCAGCGGCTGGAAGTAGCAAAACTGCTCATGGAAAATAGAACTTATTCTGATATATCTAAAATCACAGGGGCAAGTACAGCAACAATAAGCCGAGTTAAAAGGGCATTGGATTATGGAGCGGATGGCTATCGGACAATATTAAAGAAGCTGGAAAAAAGAGAAGGCAGGGATAGGGATCTGTCATGAAACAAAAGCTGTATCTCATTGCTAATTCAGTATTGACTAAAGGTAGGCCCATTGAAAATGTTGTGAGAGAAGCTGTAGCGGGTGGGGTGGATATTGTTCAGCTTAGGGAAAAGGATAGGCCGGCCTGTGAGGTTTACAGCACAGCTTTAAAAATAAAAAGCGTTTTAAAGGATTTCCCTGGCACTTTTTTTCTAATAAATGATCGGGTGGATATAGCAATGGCCGTAGAAGCTGATGGTGTTCATTTAGGGCAGGCTTCCCTGCCCCTTAAAACGGTGCGCTGCCTTCTGGGGGATAAGAAAATAATCGGTGTTTCAACCCACAGCATTGAAGAAGCAGAAAGAGCTCAGAGGGAAGGTGCCGATTACATAATTTTCAGCCACATATTTGAAACAAAATCAAAGCCTGGATTGGCGCCAAAGGGTATCAAGGCATTGTCGGAGATCAAAGCTAGAATTAAGATACCTATTTTTGCCCTTGGGGGGATTAATGAAACAAATGTTCATGAAGTTTTAAATGCAGGAGTAGATAATATTGTGGTAATGTCTGCAATTTGGGAATCTTCTGATCCCAGAAATACTGCTCTACAAATAAAAAAGAAAATTCAAGGGGTGGTTTGAACCACCCCTGTTTTGTTATAGACTGGCTTTAACCTCAGCAATACATACTTCCAATGCTTTTCCTAAGTGTTTTACAGCTT
>ENA-UPSB01002922-UPSB01002922.1-bioreactor-metagenome-genome-assembly--contig:-NODE-2922-length-14677-cov-968.757147_pt1 | contig 14677 bp, 10 predicted proteins | sample MGYA00238182_ERZ773286 | MGnify/ENA primary metagenome ERZ773286 (study PRJEB29026, sample SAMN07631240) | bioreactor metagenome | isolation source: Switchgrass digestor | place: USA: Dartmouth... | reverse complement strand
AGTCGTTCATACGGAACGGCATACAGACCATATTGTTCACAAGGAGCCGGCTGAACGTGGAGGTGCTTGTCACCTACCTGAAAGAGATCTACAAGGGGGACAGGGAAGCAGAGAAGAAGGTGCGCGGTTACAGGGGAGGCTATTTGCCCACGCTCCGGCGTGAAATAGAGAAAGGCCTGCGGGATGGCAGCATAACTGGAGTCGTTTCGACGAACGCGCTGGAACTGGGCATCGATATCGGCGCGTTGGAAGCATGCATCATTTGCGGCTATCCGGGAACGATCGCCAGCACATGGCAGCAGGCGGGCCGCGCAGGGCGAAGGAGCGGAGTGTCCGCTGCTATCCTCGTGGCAAGCAGCAGCCCGCTCGACCAGTATATAATCAACAATCCGGACTACTTCTTCGGGCGGACCCCGGAATACGGGCTTATAAACCCCGACAACCTGGTGATCCTGTACAGCCATATGAAGTGCGCCGCATTCGAACTGCCCTTCGAAGACGGTGAGAAATTCGGAGTGGAAACCACAGCGGAGATCCTTGGATTCATGGAGGAGGCGAAGATCGTAAGGCACGTGGGGAACCGGTGGCACTGGATGGCCGATGTGTTCCCGGCCGATGAGATAAGCCTTAGAAGCGCGTCTAACGAAAACTTCATCATAATCGACATAACGGAACCGAAGCCTGTTGTCATAGGTGAGACGGACAGGTTCAGCGCGCCTATGCTGCTTCATGAGGAAGCCATATACATACATGAAGGCGTCCAGTACCAGGTGGAGAAGCTGGACTTCGACGACAAAAAAGCCTATGTCCGCAGGGTCAACGTGGACTATTATACCGACGCCAATTTGGCAGTCGACCTCAAGGTGCTGGACGTATTCCGCGAAGACAAATCGAAACAGGTGCACAGGAGCACGGGCGAGGTTTCGGTCACCGCGCTGGTGACCATGTTCAAGAAGATAAAGCTCCATACCCACGAAAATATCGGATCGGGACCGGTAAACCTGCCGGAGATGGAGATGCACACCACATCCTACTGGGTCAGCCTGCCCGAAACCATACCCGGCATGTCCCAGACAGAACTGCAGAACGGTCTGCTCGGGCTTTCCAATGTGCTTGCGAATGCGGCGCCGATCTATCTCATGTGCAGCCCCGGAGACATCCAGGTCGTACACCAGGTACGAGCCACATTCACACAAAGGCCTTCGGTTTACATATACGACAACTATCCGGGAGGAGTAGGCTTCAGCGACAAGCTGTATGAACTGCACGGCCAACTGTTTGAGACTGCTGCCCAGATGGTGGAGCAATGCGGCTGTGAATCGGGCTGTCCTTCATGTGTCGGGCCTCTCGACCAGTTTACGGGGACCGACGATCCGAAGGAGCTGACACTCAGGCTGATAAGACTGATCAGGCAGGAATCGTAAACATAGATACAGGAGCAATATTCGGATGGATCTCAGGAGCAAGCTGAATTTCTACCGGCAAACGCCGCCAGCATCAGCGCAGGCGCCCAAAACGGGCGTTTTCCGCGATGCAGATGCTGCTGAAAGAGGACGCGACGTTGATGCTCTGATACCCGGCATTGTACGGGAAAATGAGCATGGCTGCTGCTATGTCATTGAGGAAGCATATCATCCCGGATACATCCATGGCGGCTGCAGGATCGGCGCTGCATCCGGAATAAGCGGTGAAACGCTTGCAGTACTTGGCGGTCCCGATTGTGACGGCCTTCAGGCCGATAAGCTGCTGTATCTCGATACGGAAACCACAGGGCTGGCCGGAGGGACGGGGACCGTCGCATTCCTGGTCGGGACCGGCTTTTTCGAAAACGGCAGTTTCATAATAAGACAGTATTTCATGCGCGATTACGATGAAGAAGCCGCAATGCTGGCTGAACTGAAGGAGTTGATCTCGGGACGGCAGGGCCTTGTTACGTTCAACGGGAAATGCTTCGACATCAACATCCTTCAAAGCAGGTTCATCTCCAACAGGTTCAGGACCGATATCTCCGGGATACCCAATATAGATCTGCTGTTCCCGGCAAGAAGGGTATGGGGCATGAAACTGGAAAGCTGCCGCCTTTCATCGCTTGAGGAGAATATCCTGGGCCATGTAAGGCATGACGACATACCTGGATCGCTTATACCGGCCGTTTATTTCAAATACCTTGAAGACAGGGACGCATCTGAAATAAAGAGGGTAATAGAGCACAACAAGCTTGACGTATTATCCATGGTTTCGCTGCTGTACAGGCTTTCAGCCATGCTTCAGGATCCGCTGGCGGAAACCGACGGCGGGCTCGAACTGCTGGGCATAGGCAGGATCTACGAGACTGTCGGCAGGATGGAGGACATGGTGGAGTGCCTTGAGGCGTGCACAGGTTCAGGAAGATTCGACGTAAAACTACGGGCGGTGAAGCGCCTGACCGGCGTTTACAAGAGGGAAGGCCGCTATGACCGCGCGCTGGAACACTGGCAGGCAATCGAGTCGGAAGGCTCCGGTTTTGAACTGTTCCACCTCATAGAGATGGCAAAGTATTATGAACACAAGGCGAAGGATCCGGAGAAAGCGCTGCAGGCAGTCGAAAAAGCATTCGCAGTATGCCGGCAGGCCGGGCTTACGGCCGGAAGGCAGATCGATGAACTGGCAAGGCGCAGGGACAGGTTGAGAAGGAAGATAAATATCACGGGGACATCCCGGAGGCCATGCGGATGCCGTGGGAATACATAGACTGTATAGCGAGCAGGGAAGTCGTGCCTGCGACGCAGATATAATGCAAGCACCAATAAAATCATGCGCGTACGCAAACAGCCTTGCAGATACTAATGAAATATGCAGACACGAAGACTCAGCAGGGATCATAAAATGCCGCACCTGTCATACCGGTACCGCAGAGATCATTCAGGCACCGCAGACGCTGCGGAAGCCGAAGCCGCTGAAGGCGCCTGGTTCCTGGTACTGTCAGTATCAGTGCCGCCATTATCGGCAGCATCATCTGTGCTGCCTACCACATCAGTGCCGTCTGCTTCGCTTCTATCCGGTCCGCTTACACCTTCAACGACTGTTTCCCCCAAATCATCGCCAACTGTTTCGGCAGCACCATGACCATCCATTTTGCCTGGATCATCACCTGTATTGCCTGTTTCATTTATAACATTTGGTGCATCAGTGCCGCCGGTTCCGCTGCCGTTGCCTTTTCCTATTATTTCTATGAACTTCCCGGCCAGGAATGGGTCAAACTGTTTGCCTGCGCACTTTTTGATCTCTTCTATCGCTTCTTCCGCACTTACGCCCTTGTGATATGGCCTGTCATTGGTCATTGCGTCAAACGCGTCGACTATTGAGAGGATCCTGCATTCCAACGGGATATCCTCCTCCCTGAGCCCGTCAGGATAGCCCGCGCCGTTCCAGTGTTCATGATGGTGCAGGATGAAAGGCGCCACCGAAACCAGTTCCTTGGCCCGGCTTGCTATATTGTAGCCGATGTTGACATGGGTCTTCATCTTCTCATATTCTTTCTTCGTCAGTTTCCCGGGCTTGTTCAGTATTTCGTCAGGTACGCCTATTTTTCCGAGGTCGTGTATTTTTGACAGAAGCAGCAGGTTTCTCTTCTGGCTTTCATTAAGTTCCAATGCATCGGCCATTTTCATGCAGAGCTCGGATATCCTCTCCACATGCCCCTGGGCGACGAAATCCCTCTCGGAAAGAGCGGCAATCAGCATGTCAACGACCCGGCTTTTTTCGCTGCTGGTCTGACTGATCTTGTACCTGTACATATCATCGTCCGCCCTGCGGTAAACGCTGTAGATATCCTCGTTTCCTTCGGTTTCTTCCGTGGACGCAATCCCTATCGACATGCTTATCGGGATGTCGGAATAGATGCAGTTCAGCCTGTTCTGCAGTTTTATGAGATGCTCGATTTTTTCCTGTGCGGTTTTGAGATCCGTGTAAGGCATCAGCACGCAGAACTCGTCTCCGCCTATCCTTGAGATCGAACCGCGGTTCCTGAACACCTTCCTTATGATCGACGCGGCTTTTTTGAGCAGCTCGTCGCCTGCATTGTGGCCAAAGGTATCGTTGGTTATCTTCAGGCCGTCAATATCGATCACGACAATGCTTAAAGGTTTGAGCGTGTCCAACTCGGTATTCATCCGTGACATCTCGGATTCAAAGGACAGCCTGTTGCAGAAACCTGTCATACTGTCCGTATAAGCCTGCCGTCTTATGGTCTCTTCGGCGTTTTTCATCGCTGTTACGTCGGAGAAAATGATGCTCATATAATCTTTTTGAGGGTAGAAGATCGAAAGTTTGTACCAGTTTCCCTTCAGCCTGACGGCTTCGTCAGTTATATGAGCTTCTCTCGCGGCCGCCGTTTCTTCGGCGGTATCGTAAAAATCAGAGCGTTCCGGGCACATCTCTGCGATTTCCGGCAACAGCTGCAGCAGATCGGAACCTATAAGCGCATCCCTGCTGATCCCGATTTTTTCCGAGAATGCATCGTTTGCTTCACAAATGATACAGCGTTCCAGTTGCCCGCCATCATCGTATACGAGCCTGTTCAAGGTAAATCCGTCAGTCATGTTGGTAAACAGCGATTTGTAGTTGGTTTCCGTTTCCTTTGACTGCTGTTCCATCTGCCTGTAAAGCTTTCTAAGTTCCAGCGCCGCATTTATCATAAGTACGGTGAGGAAAATGAGCATGCCGACCTGGGAAACGGTGTCAAAGCTGTTCTGCTCAGATGTATTGTAGAAAATGGAAAATATATCCAATAAACCTGAGATGCCGAGGGCAAGTATACCGATGATCACTATCCGTGCGCTTCTTTTTCCATCAATGATCGATCTGACAGTCGCATATACGCAAACCGCTACCGATAAAGCAAACAGTACAGTGAACACCCTGACCGAATAAAGAAGTGAAACCAGACCTAAAAAATCAAGGGCAAATGCAACGACCGTGAATATTGCGTGCAGCATCGCCTGTATCTTCATAAGCCGTGCATAGTGGGTGTTTTGCATTATGTATTTACGTTCTATGTATATCAGGAACCACATCGGCGCCATGTAGATAAAAAAGTTGGCCATGTACATCATCGAAACGGGTACGGGCGCCAGCAACTGGAACAGGTTGCATTCCATGAGCATCCATCCTCCGAGGAAGACAGAGCCAAGCCCGAGATATATGTCGCTGCCCTTCCTGTAAAGGGACAGGACCTGGACCATGATGATGGCTGCCCCGAGGAATATGCACAAACTGCCGATCAGCAGCATCGACAAATTCGATTCCAAAGCTTCCAGGTAGTGTGTCGACCTGAGGCCGACCGCAGCCTGTGACATATAACCGGCCAGATGGGGGAAAGGTGTACTCAAACGTATGTAGACGGTTTTACCTCCGAAGCCGTCCGGCAGATCGACAAAATGCCATAAGCTTCCGGGCGTCCTTGCGCTGTATGATGGGTTATGGTTACCATAACGGTATATAAGCCTGCCCTCAAGATATACCTCGATTGTATTCTGGGGAGTCCTTAATCTGAGGGAAGCGTTCTCCATATCGATATCAGGAAGGACAGCCCTTATCCATATCGAGCGGTAATTGCCCCTGTTGGAAGGCCTCCCCGGGAATTCGTAGTCTGTCCAGCCTGTGTCATCATAATCCTTGTCCATCCAAAGGAACCGGCCGCCGGCATCCACCGGCGAATCGCCCCAACGGTACTGCCAGCCGCTCAGACTGAATGTCTTTTCGTCGAAAATGGAGGATGTGATTTTCGATGCAAGCTCATTATTTAGTTTCGACACAAAAGTAATGCTGAATGTAACCGCTGCCACGATCAAAACGAAAGCGGCCGTATGCAATATTGCCTTTTTGTTGCGAGACATTTCATCACCACATATACATCCGTATAAACACTATCCATTATAATACCATAATTCTAAGAGAAATAAAGCATATAAAAATAAACATAATAATATGAATGAGACAGGGGTCAATGTGGGGTGAGGCCGTGAGAAAATCATTCGCAAGCGGCGCCGTGATCCTGACGGCTGCCGGGCTGGCGGCCAGGATGCTCGGCTTCGTATACAGGGTGTATTTGTCAAACCTGATAGGCGCGGAAGGGATGGGCTTATATGAGCTTGTCATACCCGTCTACACTGCGGTAGTGCTGACCATAACCTCAGGCATAACCATCGCGGTATCGAAAATGGTTGCAGAGCAGAATGCCAGGTCGAATCCGGCCAATACCGGAAGGGTAACGGTGTGCGCAATCTGGCTTGCGGCCGGGGCCGGCATGCTGGTTTCTTTCGTGATCTCACTGAATGCCGGCGTCTTCGCAGAAAAAGTGCTTGGCGACGGGCGGACGCTCGGAGCGCTGATGATACTGGCGCCGTGCCTTCCCGGCGTCGTTGCGGCGTCGGCGCTGAAAGGATACTTCTATGGGATGCGCCGGGTCGTACCCACCGCTGTTTCACAGATAGCCGAACAGGCCGTGAAATTCCTGATACTGGTGCTTGCTGCAGGAGCGATACTTGAGAAGGGCCCGGGGTATGCCTGTACTGTTGCCGTTTTTGCAACTGCTGCAGGCGAGATACTCAACATGCTGATCCTGCTGGCTGTGTTCAGCTTCAGAAAAAAGCGGGCAGAGGGACGGTCCTTCAGTCCTAAAAGCGGCAGGCGTTCCCCGCGCCTTGCGGTCATAAAGGCGCTGCTCAGAGTCGCCGTGCCGATATCGGCCAACAGGCTTGTCGTATCGTCGCTGACTGCGGCTGAATTTATCCTGATACCGGTCATGCTTGCATCCGGCGGCCTGGACGAAAAAAGCAGCATGGAAATCTTCGGGCGGCTCACAGGCATGGCGCTGCCGCTTGTCATGTTCCCGTCCATCGTTACCAACTCCATTGCCACCACGCTGGTCCCCGCGTTGTCGGAATCCGCCGCCCTCAAAAGGTACCGTGCGCTGAACCGCCAGATATCGAAATCCATACAGATAACGTTCATCCTCGGCATAGTTTTCATGTCACTGTTCATATGTTTTTCTGAAGAGATCGGTTCGCTGATCTACAGGCAGGAGAAAATTGGCGACCTGTTGTTCATGCTGTCGTTTAGCTGCATTTTCATATATCTTCAGCAGACGCTGACCGGGGTTCTCAACGGGCTCGGGAAGCAGGGCATCCTGCTGAGGAACACGGTGATAGGCTCGATAATCAGGATAGCCGTCATCTGCGTCCTTTTGCCCGTATTCGGGATAAAAGCGTACATTATAGGCCTGACCGTGAGCCTGCTGCTTACGGAATGCATGGACCTCATAGAGATAAACAAAATGACAGGCCTTGTCATCGATTTGAGGGAGTGGATTGTAAAACCCGCCCTGGCAGGTGTTCTCATGATCGTGGCAGGCAGATATATCTACCACTTTTTCGAGATATTCTCCTTTGGCGCCAGGCTTACGACGCTGCTCTCCGTGGCTGTTGATGTGATGTTCGCGGTCGTGCTGCTGATGCTGGTCGGGGTGTTTGAACTCCGGGAATTGCTGAGTATGGCCGGACTTGATAATATGATGAAAACAGGCAAAAAAATGTGAATGAGTTAGAAATCGTGAGCTATTTCAAAATATACAGGCATTTCCATATCAATAGGTCAAAGAAAGTCAAAATCAAATTTGCATTTCACATGTTTATAGATTAAAATAAAATCGTAACGAAGGTCAAAGATAGTCAAAGACAAAACAAGACAACTAAAGACAAAATAAACTACATACAAAAGACAAGGCAGCGGAAAGCAAAGAAAATGCAGCATTTTATGTAAACAATTCATAAAATGCACTAAAAAAGTTTGATAAATTTTTCGGAGGTGGTTATATGTTCGGACTGGTACCGTTCAACAGAAGGAACAGCTTAGCGTCAGGAAAGGATTTCTTCAGCATTGACAACTTCTTCGACAACTTCTTCAATGATTCGTTTGCAGGATTCTTCACGGCAGTGAACCCGATCAGGGCCGACATCAGGGAGACCGAAAAGGAATACATCATAGAGGCGGACTTACCAGGCGTAAGGAAAGAGGACATCAGGCTCGAGCTTGAGGACGGGGTCCTTACCCTCGGTGTAGAGCAGAACGAACAGATCAACGAGGAAAGAGAAAACTACATCCGCAGGGAAAGAAGGTACGGTTCGTACTGCAGGAGCTTCAGGGTCGACGGGGTCAGGGAAGACAAGGTGACCGCAAAATACGATAACGGCGTACTCACCGTCAAGCTTCCCAAGTCCGAGGAATCAAAGCCAAAGTCCCACAGGATCGACATAAACTGATCGACAGCGATTGACCGACAACTGCTGACCGACAGCAACTGAGCAGCCGGCCGGCTGCGATCCGTCGTTGGATCAGGCCGCCGGCCGGTCGGAACTTTCATCCATTACATCTCATAAAAAAGAAATTGGTACCTGATTACGATAAAAAGCCGGTGTATGCTGTTTCCCCCCACATATACCGGCTGTTTTTCTGCTTGATAAACGACGTTCCGAAGTATGTCTGCTGCCGTACAGAAGCAGGATTGCCTGCATGACTTTCTGCAGCCCGGGACCAATGGACCCGGGCGCTAATCAATGCCGTCCTTCTCAATACTTTCCCTGTTCCTGTTCGTTACTTTGACGACTGTAAGTATTATGGCTATGTTTACCCAGAACAGCAGCATTATCCGCTGGAAGAACCACACGTGGTCGGCGAGGCCCATGGCAAGAAGGCCGGCGATGCCGGAAATCGCAGCGAACATCACGTTATTCGCGGCAGGGTCCTTCCTGTTTATTATCACTTCGAATACGCTGCGCACCATCCTGAATATCATCAGCAGGAAAGTCAGGATGCCGGCCAGACCTGCCTCCAGCCAGAGCTGCAGGTACAGCACATGGGTATGGGCGGCCTTGGTGAGGCCGAATATCTTGTATCTTTCAAAGATCGTCGAAACAACGCCCGGGCCGAGCCCGACGCCTGTCAGCCAGTAGTCCTTCAGCATGGGTTTTGCCGAGGTGAGTATCATTCCCCTGTAATCAGTGGATTTATCGCCGCTGAAAATGGTCATTATCCTGTTGTATATCGGCGCAGGCAGCAGCTGCAGGGCTATAAGGCCCGCAACGATTATCACCGGTATGAACTTAATATTCCAGCAGAAAACGAATACCACGGCTGCGCCTGCCAGGGAGACCCACGCGCCCCTGGAGCCTGTCTTGAACAGTACGAGGAGCACTGGCGCAAGCATGGCCAGCCATGCCGCCTTTTTAAGCAGGTTTTTTTCATTGAGTATTACCGCCGCGAAAAACGGTATCGTGAGGACCAGCAGTTCACCGTACACATTGGCGTTTCCCATGGTGGAATAGACTCTGCCGCCCAGGTCGGGATTCAGCGTAAGGTCGGTCGTCGACGGGTCGACGGCTATTCCGGTCACTTTCCATTGATATATGCCGTAAAGCGCAGTCAGGAACGTGCCGAAAGCGATGAGCCTGATAAGCATGTTCAAGTCCCTGGCCGAATCGATGGCGCTGACGATAACTGCTATGAATACGAACGCAACGATATAATGGACGAGATATTTCAGGCTGTCGACGGGAAACAGCGACGTTGCGGCAGCCACAAGCAAGCTTACGAAAAACAGCCATATCGAATAGTCGATGGCAGGCGTTTCTATAACACTCTCCCGGTTTTTCATCAGCCTGATCAGCAAAAGCGCAGCCAGGCCGACTGCCAGGACAACGCTGTACCCGTTCCGCCAGATGTGGTGCGGTACGGCCATGAGCAGTACCAGGGCCAGCCCGATGACTATGTGCATGTTGGAAGCCAGGTACGCCAGCAGTCTGAAAGCGATGCTGCTCTCAAACACGTTTTCCCACTTTTTGTAGGCGGATTTCAGCAGCTTTCCCGGGAAATTGACGATAAGATGGATGATGCGGAGGACACGGCTTTCGGCCCAGCTCTGCTGGGATTTGTCCTGCCCCCTGAAATACGAGATGACCAGGCTGCTATCTATTGTATTTTTAATAAACTCCTTCATTGTGACCATCCTCAATCAGCAGCTTAGTCAGCGGCTTTTTCTATGCCTGATATCCTTCCGTCCTTGAGGTAGCTGTTGCCTGCGTAAAGCGATATCGTCTGGCCTACGTAATATACCGACTTGTCAATGGAAACGCCGTTGCCGGTGATGGTGCCGTATGCCTCCATGGTCAGCGTAAGCGAAGAGTAGCCTTCCCTCGGCGAGGCAACGAATTCACCCGAGTCCTTGTTTGCCCAGAAGATGGAGTCGCCCCGTTCAACTGCCGTAACCTTGCCGAAGCTGGAATTCTGGATCTGCTCTCTTACCGGGTCGCCGGCCTTTATGGCGTCAATGGTACAGTCGGGCGTGTTTTCCATATAAAAAGTAATGATTATCTTATCTTTGGCCGCAGCAGGCGCGCCTACCTTAGCCTTTGCGAATTTGTCGGACATCCCCGCGATGCCGGCCGCCACGATCACAATGACCGCTATGATTATCCAGAAGGATCTTTTTTTCAACATCGTATCCATCCCACCTTATCACCTGATTTGCTCCGCGCTCTCTATCCTCGCATAGAAAGTCGCTTTGCCGACCCTGATCACATAGAACTGGCCGATATAGTATTTCGCCCCTCCTATGGTAAGTCCGGAAGGTCCGACCTTTCCCGGCGTTTCCATTACCAATCTGACAGAGACGAATCCGTCTTTTTTCGTCTTAACCTGTCTGCCTTCTTCGTCCGCTCCCCAGTTGATGGAATCGCCGGTTTCGATATCAACAAGTTTGCCGAAGCTGATGTTCTGGAACGACTCCGTCACAGGATCGCCTGTTTTGACGTTCGATGGCGTAAATGAGTTGACTTCTTCCTGGAACATTGTAAGCAGCATTTTCTCTTCCGGAGCCGCCGCCTTTTCAGGCGAAAACACCCCTGCGGCGTGCAGGATGAACAGGGCCGCAGCCAGCAGTATCACGAGGAAAGAAAGGTCTATGATATTTATCCTGCCGAACAGTTTTCCGTTTTTATCGATCATCCTTTTCTCCCTTCCTGCTCAGTTCATAAAGATTATACGTTTCGGCAGCGGTTTTATCAAGGCTGAACCGCTCCCTGACCACCTTCAGCCCGTTGTCGGCAAACTGCCGCCTGAGGTGGCTGTCATTTATCAGCAGGGCAAGTCCTTCCGCATAGCCCTGCACATCCCCGTAGTCCACGAGGATCCCGTCTTCCTCGCTGCAATTTACGATCTCGGAAGTGCCGCCGCTGTCAGTCGTTATTACCGGCAGCCCGGCTGCCATCGCTTCGAGTATGGCTATACCGAGAGCCTCGTTCTGTGAATGCGCTATAAATATATCGGAATCCTTGAGCAAATCCCTGATGTTGTTCACGTAGCCCGGGAAAATGATGATGTCCTGGAGTCCGTTTTCTTTGGCCTTCTCAATGACTGCTTCCTGCAGCGGGCCGCTGCCTGCAAGCACGAACCTGAACTTTTTCCCCGCAAGGCCGAGGGCGCCCATGTTTTCTTTTATGTAACCGATAACGTCGATGATGAAATCATGGCCTTTTTCCGGTGAAAACCTTGAAACCGAGGTGATCAGCATGTCCTCCTCGGATATCCCCATTTCCTTTCTGAAACCTGCTGCAGCCGCGCTGTCCCATTCGGCAGAATCCACCCCGTTATATATCATCGCTATCCTGTTTTCGTTTATGCCCTCCCTGACGAGCCTGTCCCTGACATGCCCGCTGACGGCGATGATGCGGCTGTTGAACCTGGTGAAGAGCCTGTTGGACAGCACGACCATCCTGGAGTTCTCAAACAGCATATGCCTCGTATTTATGATGCCGACCTTGTTCCCTGCTATTTTGGACAATACGCTGATATAATTCTCTCTCAGGAAATGTGTGTGGACGACGTCGATCGAAAGCTGTCTGCAAAGTTTTTTCAACTTCATGGCCGCTTTGATGTCGAAAGGGCTGTTCATCCCAAGAGGGATCAGGCTGATCCCAAGCTCCTCGAACATGCTTCTTCCCGGCCCGTCATTGGAGTATGCGATAAAAAACTCGCATGATCCGCCATGCAGCTTTTTAGCCAGTGAATATATGTATTTTTCAGATCCTCCGCTTCCGAGGTAGTTCAGCAAATGCAATATCCTGAGCATATAACACCGCCCTGCCGAGGACGACTTTATCCTCTGTAATAACCGAAACAACTAAGTCACGAAGTGACCGGAACCTGTCGCATAGGCTCGCTTAACCAACTGCATTATAACGCATCCAGGAAAAATTTTCGATTATAGTTTATAGAAATTTTTCTTATCTTTGTTCGTTTCAACGAGGCGGGAGACATACTCTTCGCCTGAAAGGCAAGTCAATACCCGCCATCTATAAAGGTCGGGTATTTTATCGCCTCGTTATATTCTATCACATACGTTCCCGCGAGTCGAGTGTATGAGGCATTTATTCCGGTCAGGACAGTGAGGCGTTTAATTTGGTCAGGCAGCACATGCTTGCCGTATTTTACTGCCGGATACCATGAAGTCATTTTCCGGGACCCCCGGAGTTCAGTGTGTGCAGGCTGAAACCAGCGAAACGTACAGGCACGCAAAGCACTTGACAACTGGAACTTTTATGCTGTTTATCCAATCTAAACTATTAGACAGAGATAAATAAGATAAAAGGAGGAACAAAAATGAAAAAGAAAGGAATGGCCTTACTGGCAGCATTGGTGTGCGCAGCTTTGGCACTGACCATGACCGCGTGCGGCTCTAAAAAGGGGGTCCAGGATGCAAACACAGCGCTTTCCGGGAATACATCCGGGACGACTTCTTCCGCGGATACGGCACCGTCGGCTTCTTCCCCAGGCTTGCCGCAATACGCTCCGAAGCCGGGCAAGATCAACATCCAGTTCAGTGAATCGGCAGCGAAAGACGGCATGATGCCTGCTGGTACGGAAGCCGGAGCCGTAGCCATAGCGTCTATGGAACAATACGGAATGCCCTTCGAAAAAGCGCAGCCTGAGACACAGTTCAATACGGAAGAGTACAAGTTTGTCGAAGAGAACCGCATGATGAAAGTAAGCATGTCGCCTCTGTCCACCTTTTCCATCGATGTAGACACAGCTTCATACAGCAACGTAAGACGATTCCTCGGCAACGGGATGAAGCCGCCTGCAGACGCGGTAAGGATCGAGGAAATGGTCAACTATTTCGCGTATGACCTGCCCGGGCCGGACGGCGATGTGCCTTTCTCGGTCACGACGGAACTGGCCCGGTGCCCCTGGAACAAAAACAACTACCTTGCAATGATAGCCATCCAGGGCAAAAAGGTGGAGCATGGTAACCTGCCCAAATCAAATCTCGTATTCCTGCTGGATGTGTCGGGCTCCATGGATGAACCGATGAAGCTGCCCCTGCTGAAATCCTCGTTCCAACTGCTGGCAGAGCAGCTCGGCGAAAATGACAGGGTCTCCATAGTGGTGTATGCCGGCGCATCCGGGACCGTACTCGAAGGAGCCCGCGGCGATGAGAAAGAAAAGATGCTTGCCGCCCTGGACAGCCTCGAGGCGGGAGGTTCCACCGCAGGCGCAGCCGGTATCGAACTTGCCTATGAAGTGGCGAAGAAATATTTTATCAACGGCGGCAACAACCGTGTCATACTTGCCACCGACGGTGATTTCAACGTTGGCGTCAGCAGCGAGAGCGAACTTGCCAGGCTGATCGAGGAAAAGAGGGAAGAAGGCATTTACCTCAGTGTCCTTGGCTTCGGCTACGGGAATTACAAGGACAACAAACTGGAAGCGCTGGCTGACAAGGGCAACGGCAATTACGCATACATCGACAGCCTGATGGAGGCTAAGAAGGTGCTGGTCAACGAAATGGGTTCCACTCTCCTGACCATCGCAAAGGACGTCAAGATACAGGTGGAATTCAACCCGGCAAAGGTGAAGGAATACCGCCTGATCGGCTATGACAACAGGCTCCTGCGCAATGAGGACTTCGACGACGATACGAAGGATGCGGGCGAGATCGGGGCCGGCCACAATGTCATAGCCTTCTATGAGATCGTTCCGTACGGCGACGGTGAGACTCCGGAACTGCCGCAGCTTAAGTACCAGGCTGCCGAGATGCGGCAGGAGTGGATGGATGAGTGGATGGAGGTAAGGATCCGCTACAAGCAGCCTGACTCCGACGTGAGCGAGAAAATCGTACACACCATCACAGACCGGCAAATTGCAGACAACCCGTCCGAGAACTTCATGTTTGCTTCGGCAGTGGCTGAATTCGGGCTGATACTGAAAAACTCGGAGTACAAGGGCAGCGCGTCCCTGGACAGCGTAAAGAGCCGTGCCGAAGCTGCAATGGGCGATGATGAGGAAGGCTACAGGCGTAACTTCCTTGAGCTTGTGGATAAGGCGATAGAGATAGGAATAGACGGATGATGCCGGGATGAGGCGATAAGGCCGAAAAATGGATTACGGTGGAGGAAGGCAATAGAAGTTATACAGCAGGATAAGGCAATAGATGTTATTATAAAAAGTACCTTGCGGTTATGTCCAACCGCCTGGTACTTTTTCATTGCCGGCGGATTTGATACCGTTAGGTGTTATAACGAGACTTCGTCTCGTTGAAACACCGCTGCGGTAAGTAATTTTTTCTACAACCGAAAAAATTACT
>ENA-UPSB01002919-UPSB01002919.1-bioreactor-metagenome-genome-assembly--contig:-NODE-2919-length-14682-cov-5.467560_pt1 | contig 14682 bp, 19 predicted proteins | sample MGYA00238182_ERZ773286 | MGnify/ENA primary metagenome ERZ773286 (study PRJEB29026, sample SAMN07631240) | bioreactor metagenome | isolation source: Switchgrass digestor | place: USA: Dartmouth... | reverse complement strand
GGCATACGAGATGTAGCCGTGACTGGAGTTCAGACGTGTGCTCTTCCGATCTCGCTGACCGGTTCGCCGGCATCAACTACACGCGGGGCCTCCACGGCGCGCCCATCCTGCCCGGCGCCATGGCCCTGCTGGAGTGCCGCACCGTGCAGCGGATCGACGCCGGCGACCACACCATCCTCGTCGGCCAGGTGGAGCGGCTGGATCCGGGCAGCCGCGACCGCAAGCCGCTGGGCTACTTCCGGGGGCGCTACACCGCCGTCGCAGACTGAAACAGCGGGTGGGCCTGCGGTGTCAGGCACACCCGCTATCCCTCGTCCAGCCGCGCCACCAGGTCGGCCAGATCCGGCGGCAGCGGCGACGTGAAGCGCATCATCTCGCCCGTCACGGGATGGGCGAACGCCAGGCTCTCCGCATGCAGGGCCTGCCGGCCGATGAGCCGCCGGCTCCCGCCGTAGAGCTCGTCCCCCAGGAGCGGATGCCCCAGGTAGGCCATGTGGACCCGGATCTGGTGCGTCCGCCCCGTCTCCAGCCTGAGCTCCAGCATGGTGGCCGCGGGCCAGCGGCGCAGGACCCGCCAGTGGGTCACCGCCGGCTGCCCTGCGGCCGTCCAGTCCTCCCGCAGGGTGCGCCCCTGCGCCGCCGCCTCGGCCAGCAGCCGCTCCTGCTCCGGCGTGCGGGGCCCGTCCGCCACCTCCCGGGCCACGGGATGGCCCCAGACCCGGCGCAGCGGCCGGTCCACCGTGCCCGCGTCGCCCGCCACTGCACCTTCCACCAGGGCGATGTACCGCCGCTCCAGTTTCTGCCGCTCCAGCTCCCGAGCGAGCCGGCCGGCCACCGCCGGCTCCTTCGCGAAGAGCACCAGGCCCGAGGTCTCGCGATCGATGCGCTGCACCGGCCGGGCGACGGGATCGCCACCCGACTGCAGCAGGTGGTACGCGACGCCGTTGGCGAGCGTGCCCGACACGTAGTCGCGCACCGGGTGCACCACCATGCCTGCCGGCTTGTCCACCACCAGGAGATAGGAATCCTCGTAGACCACCTGGATGGGCACCGGTTCGGGCTCCACGCGCCCTGCCTGCGCCACCCGCACCTCCACCACCTCGCCCCCGGAGAGCACCAGGCTGGTCCGGGCGGGCTTCCCGTCCACCAGGATGCCGCCGCTGGTCTTCGCCTTGCGCACCAGGGTGCGGGAGAGCTTCAGCCGGTCGAACAGGTACTGGCTCAGGCGCAGGCCCCGGGCCGCGGGCTCCACCACAAACCGCATGTGGGCACCTCCAAGCTGCCTGTCCCGCCCCGCCGCGACGAGTTGTGCGGCGTGCACGCCTTTGACAGGGAGCGCGCCGGGCGGTGTCAAATTCTCTCTCTTGTGTCAGTACGCCAGATCGACGAGAGGGGGCTGGTTCCGATGATCGTTCGCAACGTCATGACCGAAGACGTGACCACGGTATCGCCGGACGACACGCTGCAGCGGGCCTACGAGATCATCCAGACCAAGCAGTACGACTGCCTGCCCGTCAAGGCGGACCGGTTGGTGGGCATCATCCAGCTCACCGACATCTACGAGGCCTGCATGCGCGAGGGGCGCGAGGCCGCGCTGCCGCGCCCGGTGCGGGACTTCATGGTGCCCGACCCGGTGACGGTGAGCCCCGCCGATCTGGTGGAGACCGCTGCGAAGCTCATGTTCCAGCGGGACATCCCCCTGCTGCCCGTGGTCGAGGAAGGGCGGCTGGTCGGCGTGATCCACGAGCACGATATCTTCCGCGCCTTTGCCGACCTCCTCGGCGTCAACTCCGGGACCATCCGGCTGACCCTCGTGGTGCCGGACCGCCGCGGCCAGCTGGCGCGCATCGCGGAGATCATCCGCGACGCCGGGGTGGACATCCGGAACCTGGCCACCTTCCGCTCCTCCGTGCTCGACCAGTACCAGATCATCGTCCGGGTGGAGACCCCCACCTCCCGCCCGCTGGTCGACCTCCTGGAGCGGCACGGGTTCAAGGTGCTGCACGTGCAGGAGAACTGAGCTCCAGAAACCTCCAGGGATCGCGGCGGCGTGTGCGCACGGCCTCCGGGGGATATCTAGATTATCCCACTTATAAGGAGGCCGGGCCATGCGCCGCTTCCGCGCGGGTACGATCCTGGGGCTTGTCCTCACCCTCTGCGCCGCGACCCTGGGCTGGAGACTGCTCACGGCGCCCCCTGCCCCCGGGGGGCGCTCCCCCGGTGCGCCCGGCGGCCCCGCGGCCCGGGGCGGTCCCGGGGTCCGGGGCGGCCCTGCGGCGGAAGGCGGGTCCGCCGCCCCGGGCGGGGCCGTGGAGTTGGGCCTCGGCCCCCTGTCCGTCCCCGGCGGGAAGGGCGACGAGGCGGACGAGGTCGGGCCGGTATACGTGCTGATGATGGGAGTCGACGAGCGGCCCGGCGACCCCGGCCGCTCGGACACGATGCTCCTGGTGCGGGTGGGCGGGGGGCCCATCCGGGTGCTCTCGCTCCCCCGCGACACCCGCGTGATGCTGGAGGGCGTGGGCGAGGCCAAGCTGAACGCCGCCTATGCCTGGGGCGGACCCGAGCTGGCCATGCGCACGGTCTCGGACCTGCTGGGCCTGCCCGTGGAGTACTACGTGAAGGTCAACCTGGCCGGCTTCCGCAAGCTGCTTGACCTGATCGGCGGCGTGCCGATGCACATCGAGGCGCCCATGCGCTACGTCGACCCCTACGACAACCTCGCCATCGACCTGCAGCCCGGCCACCAGGTGCTGGACGGCAGGCGGGCGGAGCAGTACGTGCGCTTCCGCAACGACGCCGCCGGCGACGATCTCAGCCGCATCAGGCGGCAGCAGCAGTTCCTCCAGGCCGCAGCCCGGCGGGCCCTGCAGCCGGCGAACCTGCCGCGGCTGCCCGCCCTCCTGCGCACCGCGGCCGAGCACGTGGAGACCAACCTGCCCCCGGCCGAGCAGTTCCGCCTGGCCACGGCCGCCATCCAGGCCTACCACGGGGGCATCCTCGACATCGAGACCCTTCCCGGATACGCCGCCTACGTGGGCCCGGTCTCGTACTTCCTGCCGGACTACGAGGAGATCACCCGGCTGCGGCAGGCGTGGCTGGCCCCGCACACTATGGACAACACAGGCACAGGACGATAAATTAGACCTGCAGAGTCCATAGCTGAAGGGGATATCGCCGTGTTCGGCAATCTGGGGTTCACCGAGATCCTCATCATCCTGGTCGTGGCCCTGGTGGTCTTCGGGCCCGAGAAGCTCCCGGAACTCGGCCGCAGCATGGGCCAGGCCATCCGCGAATTCAGGAAGGCGACCCAGGCCATCACCACCGAGGTGACCCGGGCCGCCTCCGACGAGGTCAAGGAGAAGCTCGGAAAGGCCAAGGAGCCGCCGGCGGACGACTAGCGCGGCGGCCGGGTTGCGTCCCCGATCAGGTCCACCCGGTCCGCACCGGCCCGGCGCATCTCGCCGGCGATTTCGATCGCCTCATCGGGGTCATCGGAGCGCGCCACCACCAGGGTGTGCCCCGCCCTCACCTGATCGCCCCAGCGCCGGGCCACCGGGTCCCGGCTCGCCGGATCGTCCGGGCCGATGCCCGTGAAGGCGGCCAGCCGCCACGCGCCGGCCCCGCCGAGCCGCGGCTCGCCCGCTCCGCTCAGCTCCGCCTCGCCGATCACGTCCAGCTTGTCATCGTCCAGGGCGTACGCATCCCGCAGATGGGCCGCCACCAAGTCAGCGTCGCCGCTGTGCCGGAAGAGGCCCACCACCGTCTTGCCCATGCCATCGCCTCCTCGGCCATAGTCTGGCCGGGAAACGGGCCCGTTCATCCCCTCAGCGGCCGTCATGCCGGCCGGCCACGGGCGGAGCCTGAACCGGACCGGGCTGCCGCGCGTCGGGCTGGGTCTCGCACCGGCGGGGGAACAGCGGCACCAGGAGCAGGAGCCCCGTCACCGCCTCCCCGGCAGCCCAGAGCAGAGGCAGGAGGGACTCCTCCAGCGCGCTGACGGCCACCCCCAGGACGCCGGCGGGAAGCAGGAACCACCCGGCGCGCAGCCGCGGCCACTCGCCCGCCGCCACGCCGCCCAGCACCCAGCCGGCCGCGCCCATGCCCGAGAAGCAGGCCCCCAGGAGCGCGAACCACAGCCAGCCGGGAGCGATCCGCGGCAGCAGGGCCAGCCCCAGCGAGCCGGCCGCCAGCAGCAGGGCAGCGACGGTGTACAGCAGCCGGCGCACCACCCATCCCTCCTTCCGGCTTCTGGAAAGCCTTACCTGCTGCACCTAATCAACATCATACAATGCATCAGTCGTTTAAGAAAAGGTGGGCGACTGCGCCCGCCCCGGGGAGGGTATTCCGCTCGTACGATGATGACGAATGACACTCAGGCGTTCTGGTCCCGGGCCCTGGGCGCTCCGCTGGCGGTACTCACTGACTTCGACTTCACCGTCTCCGTCGTCGACGTGGCCGACCTGATCTGCGAGACGCTTGCCCCCTATCCGCCCCACATCATGGGGCCGTACCTGCGGGGCGAGGTCGGTACGCAGGTGCTGTGGATGCACTCGTTCGTCCATGTGAACCGGGACGAGGCCGAGGCCATTGCCGACCGCGTCGGCATCGATCCCGGCTTCCACGACCTCGTCGCCTGGGCCGAACGGGAGGGGATCCCGCTGGCCGTGGTGAGCGACGGCTTTACGCTCTACATCGACCGCATCCTCGGCCGGGAGGGGCTGAGCCGCGTGCCCGTCTTCGCTAACCGCTACGTGCAGCGCGGCCATGTGGAGTGGCCCCACGCCAACCCGGCCTGCGACCGCTGCGCCTGCTGCAAGGCGGCCGTGGCCCGCCGCCTGAAGGAGTCGGGCACGCACGTCGTCTACATGGGCGACGGGATGAGCGACGTCTACGCCGCCTGTTTTTCCGACTGGGTCTTCGCCAAGCACACCCTGGCTCGGTACATGGACGAGCAGGGCTCGCCCTACTTCCCCTTCACCGGGTTCGCCGGCGCCCTCGCCGTGCTGCAGCAGAACCTGGAGCAGTTCCGCGACGGCACCATGGAGGGGCGCTGCACCTTGAGCCAGCACCCCCGCTGCCGGTTCTGAGGCGCCCGCGCCCGGCTTCGCTGCCCGCCTCACGAATCCGCCTGCGTATCCTTCTCCACCGGCTCCAGCCGCCCCAGCAGCATCAGCTCGGGGCCGATGAGGAGCGCCTGCACGGAAAGCTGGTAGGTGACCCCGTCGATCTCCATCAACTGGCCGTTGTAGCGGCCGTACAGCATGACCGGCGAGATGTTCTCCAACTGGCGGCCGACCTGCTCGGCCGCCAGCTCTTTCTGGATACGGCGGGCGGCCTCCAGCCCCACCCGCTCGTCGGGCCCCTGGATCTCGGCCCGGACCCGCGCCACCTGGCAGACGACGGGCCGCTTCCGCTCCGCCGACTGCAGCTTGGCCACTTCGGCCTCCAGGGTCTCCACCTCAGCCAGGCAGAAGTCGCGCTCCAGCCGGAGCCGCTGCACCGCCGACCCGGCCATGACCGGCAGCAGCCAGATCGCGACGGCGAAGCCCATGGCGAATGAGGCCATGAGGGGAAGCGCCCGCTGCCACCGGCTCACGGCCGCCGCCCCGCCACGGTCTGGATGAGGAAGTAGCCCACGTTCGCGCCGGCCATCGCGACCACCAGCGCCACCACCTGGCGGAACAGCGCGCGGCCCTGCCCGAACAGCAGGCCCTGCTCCAGATGGCGCAGCGGCTCGAACGAGCCGCTGAGCGCCACCAGGATACCCCAGAGGCGCAGGTCCTCGGAGAGGTAACGGAGGCGGTCGAGAGGATGGCCGCCGGCCAGCAGCGACGCGGCGGCGCCCGAGAGCGAGCCGCCCAGGGTCACGCCCAGGGCGATCAGGAAGTTGGAGAGCAGCTTGGCGGCGAAGGCGTCCTCCATTGTCCCATCCCCCTTTGGGGGGAGAGTACGCCCCCGGGGTCCTGTCCAGAACCGGTCGCGGTCAAGTGGGTAATCGCAGGCGGCCGGATGCGACCCGAAGGGAGGTCGCATCCGGCCGCCGCTCGTGCCGGGATGGGGTGCCTGCCGCTCACCCCTTCTGGCCGTACGAGGCCAGGAACTCCGCGTGCAGGCGCTTCGCCTCGTCGTCGGGGATGACGGTCGGTGTGCCCATCGTCCGGGAGAGGTACAGGATCTTCGCGGCATCCTCCACAACCACCGCGTTGAAGAAGGCATCCCGCAGCGTGGGGCCCAGCGTCACCACGCCGTGGTTGCGCAGCAGCACAGCCGCCCTCCCTTCCATGCCCTCGACCGCCGCGCGGCCCAGCTCCTCCGTTCCCTCCGGGGCGAAGGGGGCCGTCTTGACGCTGCCGCCAACGGCGTTGGCCAGTTCACCGATGATGAGCGGAATCTCGCCCTCCACCACGCCCACCGCGGTCGCATAGGGCGAGTGGGTGTGGACCACCGCGTAGGCCTCGGGGCGATGCTTGTAGATGTAGAGGTGCATCGGCGTCTCCGAGGATGGCTTGCGGGTGCCGTCGATCACGTTGCCGGAGGGGTCCAGGATGACGATGTCCTCCGGGCCGATGGCGTCGTAGTCCATGCCGCTCGGCGTGATGGCGATGTATCCGGTGTCCGGATCACGGGCGCTGACGTTTCCCCAGGTCACGGTGACAAGCCCGCTGGTGAGCAGGCGCACACCCGTCTTCACAACTTCTTCCCTGATCTGCTGCAGAAGCACGATTCTCCCTCCTCGCCTCAGTTGAACCGGATTTGAACTTTGAGCTGAGAGGCCTGCCGCGCCGTCTCCATGGCCTGCGCCAGTTCCTCCAGCGGATAGCGCACGGTGATGTACTGCTCGGCCGAGATGACTCCCTGGCGGATCAGGTCGAGAGCCTGGTCGTTTTCGTCCCGGCTGTAAGCGTAAGAGCCGACGAGGTGGATCTCGTCGTAGTGGACCCGGTTCCCGTCGACGGCCACCGAATGGTTGTCCACCGGCAGTCCGCCGAAGGCGATGACATGGCCGCCCTTGCGGACCAGGTCCACGCCCTGGAGGATGGCAGCGGGGGATGGATTGGCGGATATCACCTTGTCCGCCCCCTGAGGTGCAAGGCGCCGGACGACCTCAGCCAGGTCTTCATGGGGCGCCTGCACATAGGCGTCGAAGGAGAACCTGCGCGCCAGCTCCAGCCGCGTGGCAGAGAGGTCGGTCAGCACGACCCGGCCGCCGAAGTGCTTGGCGAGCTGCCCGTGCATGCACCCGATGGGGCCGGCCCCGATAATGACCACCAGGTCGCCCGGCCTTGTAGGAACCAGGTTGTGGGCGTGAACGCAGGAGGAGAGCGGTTCGATCAACGAGGCCGCGTCGAGGGAGAGATCGCCGGGTACTTTCCTGACCCAGCCCTTGCGCAGCACCAGCGACGGGATCACCATCCGCTCGGCGAACGCCCCTTGGAAGTGCTTGCCGAACTCCAGCTTGTTTTCACAGACGTGCTCCATGCCGTGAGTGCAGTACCAGCATTCGCCACAAGGGGTGTCCTGGGCAGCGGTCACCAGGTCGCCCGGTACGAACCCTGAACCCGGAGGGGCCTGGAGCACCCGGCCGGCGAACTCGTGCCCCAGCACCGTCCCGGGCGGGATGGAGCGGGAGCCGGAGACAAAGGTGCGGAGATCCGAACCGCATATGTTGCAGGCGAGCACGGACACAAGCATATCGTCGGGAGTGAACGACGGTTCCGGTAGTGTTTCGATGCGCAGATCGCCAGGGCCGTACCACACGGCAGCTTTCATCCAACCACTTCCCTTACCCGTAATGGCGGTGGCACAGCGCCGCAGGGGTCGGGCCGCCGCTGCGCGACGGCCCGGTCCCAGTCACGGCGGCAGCAATAGCGAGACCGGAGGCGCCTCGCGCCGAAACGCTTACGCGAACAGGCTGTAGATGAGCATCTGGATCTTGTAGATCACCCAGGTGATCCACTGAGATCCGATGGACAGGCAGGTGGCCATGCTGGCGCCCTCGGGGAACTCGAAGCCGATCTGCCGTCCCAGCTGGGTCATGGCGGGAGCGTAATCCGAAGCGATGTACAGGATCGGAATCATGAACAGGGTGCCGATCAGCCAGCCCCGGAAGATGTTGCCCTTCGACGGCACGACCGCCCAGGGCAGGAAGAAGACCAGCCCGCCCAGCTCGGCCAAGGGCAGCGTGATGTTCCCAGGCAGGATGATGGCCAGGACCATGATGGTCGGGATGAGGAGCAGGGCGGTCGCGATGATCGAGGGGGCACCCACGATGGCCGCCGCATCCAGGCCGATGTACACGTCGCGCCCGCCGAACCGGCGCTTCATGAACTCGCCGGCGGCCTCGGAGAGCGGCATCAGACCCTCCATCAGGACGCCGATCATTCGCGGCAGCAGGAACATCGTGGCCGACGTGGCAATGGCGGTGTTCAGCACCGTCAGGGCGTCGGCCCGGGCAATGAGCGCGATGGCGGCGCCGACGACCAGCCCGAGGACCATGGGGTCACCGATAATGCCCAGGCGCTGCTCGAGGTGCTTCGGGGACCAGTCGATCTTGCCGATGACCGGGATCCTGTCAATCAGCCTGTTGAGCGGAATCCCGATCAGGGCCCAGCCGGTGGACTCGATGTGCGGGATCGAGATGCCCTTCAGTCCGAAGAACTCCTCCACGTACGGCTGGCACATGTCGGCCACCTTGAAGATGATGGCCATCGCAATGCAGGCCCCGAGGACCGCGTACCAGATGCTGCCCGTCATCATGTAGACAACGCCGCCCAGGAAGAGGGGTTGCCAGTAGTTCCAGATGTCCACGTCCAGGGTCTTCGTCCAGCCCAAGGCGAGCATGGCGATGTTGACGAGCAGGACGGCGATGAGGATGAACGGCACCACCACGCCGCTGCCCCAGGCGATGGCGGCGGCGATGGGCCAGCCGACGTCGATGGCCGTGAGCTTGAACCCGTAGATCTCCACCATTCGGTTGACGACGTTCATGACGGTATCAGACAACAGACCGATGACCAGGTTCAGGCCGATGAATGCGATGCCGACGGTGACGCCTGCGCGGATGGCCTTGCCGGGCTTCTGTCCGAACACGAGACCGAGGATCAGGATGATCAGGGGCATGAACACAGCGGGACCGGCATCCATGATGAAGTTGATCACGTTCATGAACCCTTGCACAGACGATCCCTCCATTCAGCGGCGCAGTCGCAACCTCAGTCGTTGTCGCGAAGACGGTTGAGGATTTCCTCGATGACCTGCTCCTTTCCAATGCCTGTGATGAACGCCATGCCATTGATGATCGGAACCCCATAGTGGCTGCCCAGGGCCGTGGTGGTGACGATGAAGTCGACATCGTGCGCTCGCGTCGCCACCGCCCCGGGCGTGCAGCGCATGGTCTGCACCTGAATCCCCGCTGCCCGGGCGGCAGCCTGGATCTCCTGCTCGGCAATCGTCGAAGTAATACCAGCTGTTCCGCAAACGACCAGAATCTTCTTAACGGGCATCTCATTCCCCCCTCTCCTGTTTGGTGGTGGATGGCAACAGCATCCGGAGGCTCCCGATTACCTCCCCGGTCGAAGATGCCGTGCGCATCCGCTGCCAGAACTCCGAATCCTGAATGCTTTGGGCCAGTCGCTGCAGCGTGCGGATCTGCGCGTCCGGGTTGTTGAGCGCCAGCATCAGCACGACGTGCGCGCCGATGCACTCAGCTGGGTTGTCCATACGCCGGAAGGGCACAGCATCCGCCAGCACAGCAACGCACACGGCCGGTGCCGCAACGAACTCGGCATCGGCATGGGGGATTGCGATCCCCACACCTTCGGTGGGCAGTCCGGTGGGAAACTGTTTTTCCCGCTCCATCAGGGCCTCGAAGAACCCTTCCCGGACGGCCCCGCACGTGCGCAGCCGTTCTGCCATCGCCGCCAGCAGCTCGTCCCGGTCCCTGACCGCAGGCCGCAGCAACACCAACCGCTCGTCCAACAGGACCTGTGTCATGACGGCTCCTCCCATTGCCCCAGCGCCCGAAGGCGGTGTAATGCCCGAAGGTCGACTGCGAAGCAGGTCGCGAAAACTGGCTAATGTCGCTGTTGACGAGTGCCACCTGACGAGGTAAAATTAAGCAGCGGTTTAAACGTTAATAATCTATCAATCTCGAAAGCGTGGAAGCTGTCGAGTTTGTTGGCGCGGCAATTATGCCGGACCAACGAGGTCACGAGGAGGCCAGGCTCCAGACGATAGCAAGAAAGTCCCGCGCCTCAGACGAGGTGGAGACTGTTCTGTCGTCAACCGGAACTATCTAAGTTCTAGTTAGGGGCTTTCCGCCCACTCATGGTTTAAAAGACGCGACAAAGGCCCCCGGTTACAGTTTGCGAAATTAACTGCGACAAACCAAAAATTCTGTAACGTTCACTTCCGGAGGCTGGAATACTTCGCTACTTACCCTTCACTTTCGGCGAAGGCGGCGTGCCTGTCAAGCTACATAGTGGCAAAAGTTAGATAACTTAGGGAATAAATTCGTCGCGATTCGACAAGTCCACACCGAGGCACTGGCTGTTCCACCCCCTTCGCACTTCCACAGTGGCCGACAACCGACCACAGAGCGTTCAACACGGCACGGCCAGCACCGTGCCGGTTTTTTCGCGCACGCGGGCAGCGCGTGCGCCGGAGTCGCTTTTCCGAATACAGCCGACAGGAGGAGATCGGAGTTGCATCGATTCAGGCACGTCTCTGTGGTTCTGCTGGTGGCCATGATGCTGTTCGGCGCCGCGATGCCTGTGTCCGCCGCAGTCCCCCTGGAGGAGGTGAGGCTGTCGGACGTTGCGTTCGGAGCAGGCCGGTTTGTGGCGGTGGGAAACGAAGGCCGCGTGTTCACCTCCGTGGACGGGCGGGAATGGATCCCGCAGGACATCGGCGTCGAGGGCGACATCTTCTCGATCGTGTACCAGGACGGCCTCTTCGTTGCGTCGACCTATGACTGGGGCACGGGGGTCAACCCCGGAATGCTGCTGACCTCCGAGGACGGGATCACCTGGAACCGCACGCGCGTCTACGCCACCGCCCTCGACATCGCCGGCGGCGGCGGGACGTGGGTCGCCACCCTGACCGACGGCCGGCTGATGTGGTCCGCCGACGGCCGGACCTGGCAGCAGGCCACCCAGGATGACCCCTGGCAGACGGCTTTCCGCAACGGCCTGTCGGCCCTCGTGTACGACCGGGGCGGCTTCCGCGGGGTCGACATGTACGGCAGGATTCACCGCTTCCAGGACGGCGTGGTGGAACCGGTCGGCAAGATGCAGGTCCCGGGCACGGACGAGACCCGTCCGGAGACCTGGGTCACCGTGCAGGACGCCCTCCAGCTCGACGGCCGCGTGTACGCGGTGGCGTTCCGGCCGTCTGACGTGAACACGTATGTCTTCCGGGAACCGGAAGACCCGGGACAGCCCTGGGACCAGATCGCCGCCCTGCCGGGCAGGTACTTCCAGATCCGGCATATCGGCGGTCGCTTGTGGGCGTACGGGTTCGGCAGCGGCATCATCACCTCGGAAGACGGCGTCAGCTGGACGCGCGTCAAGACACCCCACATGCGCATCGTCGGACTGGCCTACGGCAACGGCGCCTACGTGGCCGTGGACCGCACGGGCGTGATCCTGCGCTCCGCCGACGGCGCGACCTGGGAGGCCGTCCGGACCGAACCGGATCAGGTTCTGTACACACCCGTCGCCGCCCAGCCCTCTGCCTTCAAGGTCAGGCTGGACGGCCTGGAGATCCCGCCCCAGACGCTGCAGGTGCTCGTGGCGGACGGCCGCTCCCTCCTGCCCGTGCGGCGGCTCGCCGAGTTGCTCGGTGCGGAAGTGGTGTGGCACGAGTCGCTCTCCGTGGTCGAGATCAGGCGGGGCAGCCAGGCCATCCTCCTGCCGGTCAACTCGGACGTGGCCACGCTGGTCCTAGACGATTCCAGCGTCGCCCTGGATGTCCCCGCGATCATCCACGAGGGCAGGACGTACGCACCGGTGCGCTTCGTCGCGGAGGCGCTCGGCCTCAGGGTGGACTTCGACCAGGCCGGCGGTACCATCATCCTCACGTCCCGGTAGCCGGAGCCGGAGGGCACCGGACCCATGCGCCGCGGCCCGCAGACAGGCAACGGGCCCCTGCTGCTCCTCCCGGGGAGCGGCGGGGGCCCGGTTCATTCGGCAGGACTCGGCAGGGTTCGGCAGAACTCGGCAGGGCCCGACAGGGCAGGATCGGTCAGCTCAATCCCTCGGCGGCAGGCAACCCGCCCATGGGCGCGGCGTGCCGCAGGGCGTTCAGCACCGCCCGCTCCACGGCCAGGGCGGCAGCCGCGCCGGCCGCGGTGACGTCGATCTCCGGGCCGCCGGTGGCCAGGCAAAAGAGCGTGTCGCCGTCCAGCATGGTATGGATGGGGAAAATGGTGCGGGCCAGGCCGTCGTGCGCCATGCGGGCCACCTTGTTGGCCGCCTCCTTCGACAGCGCTCCGCCCACCGCCACGACGCCGATGGTGGTGTTCTCGCCGAAGGGCCTGCCGGCGGCGCCGCGGAGCAGCAGTTTCGTCGTGTCCAGCATGGCACCGTCGGCCCCCCTGGGCCCGGCCAGGAGCCGGCCGGTGGCCGGGTCGCGCACGTCGCCGAAGGCGTTCACGGCCACGATGGCCCCGACGGCGACCTCGCCCGCCTTCACGCAGGCGGTGCCGATGCCGCTCTTGATCGCACGCTCCATGCCCAGGGCCTTGGCCACGGTGCACCCGGTCCCCGCGCCGACGCAGCCCTGGGCCACCGGGCCGTCTGTGGCCGCCTCGCAGGCGGCGTAGCCCATCGCCTCATCGGGGCGCACCTGCGCCGAGCCCACGCCCAGGTCGTAGAGCACCGCCGCCGGAACGATGGGCACGGTGGCGTGGCCCGTCGGCAGGCCGATTCCCCGCTCCTCCAGCCAGCGCATCGCGCCATGGGCGGCCGCCAGGCCGAAGGCGCTGCCGCCGCACAGCAGCACGGCGTGCGCCTGCTGCACCAGGTTGCCGGGTCGGCAGAGGTCGGTCTCACGCGTTCCCGGGGCCGAACCCTCCACGGCCACCCCCACCACCGCGCCCGCGGGGGCGAGCACCGCCGTCACACCCGTCAGCGCCTCCAGGTCCTGGGCATGTCCCACCCGGATGCCCGGCACGTCCGTAATGCCGCTCAGCCATACCGGAATCGTCACTGGCCGCACGTCCTTTCCATGGGAAGTCAAACGGGCCGCCCCCCGGCGTGGAAGGCGGCCCCATTGCGCTCTAGAGATCATTCCCGGAGCTCTGGTACGCGACCCGGATGTAGCCCGCCCGGCGCAGGGCCAGCCCCACCGTCACGACGGCGAACGTGCCCACCAGCAGCTCCAGCGGGGCGTGGGTGACGGCCACCGTCCAGACCACCTCCGGCGGCCAGTAGCCCCTGAGCAGGATCATCCCCAGCACCAGCCCCGTGTTCGTGAGCGTGCCCACGACGCCGGCGGCGCCCAGGGCGAGCGTGAGATTCCGGCGGCGCAGCGCGGCGAATGCGTACGCAGCGAACACGCCGATGAACAGCCGGGGCAGGATGGCGACCAGCGGATCAGCGAAGGCCGGGTTGGTCGCCCGCAGGAAGGAGGTCAGGCCGAAGATCATGCCGACGAACAGGCCGACCACGGGACCTTCGGCGATGGCAGCCAGGACGACGGGGATCTGCATGATCGTGATCGCCTGACCGGTGGGGAAGGGAATGAAACCGAGACCCGGAACCAAGCCCAGCACAGCGGAGACGGCGCCGAGCAAGCCGGCCACCGTCATCTTACGGACCGACAGATTCATGGTGCATCCCTCTCCTTTAGAAGTGGTGACGCCCATATTGGGTTTGGTAACAGTATAATCACTCGTCGGTACCTTGTCACGGGTCTTCTTTTCCAAAGGTCACTCACACGGGGCCAGCAAGACGACCACCCCGCTGACGCCGAGATCCCAGCGGCCGTCGCCTGCACCGCTCGCACTGAGCGAGACCGAGTGCGTCCGGAACCCGGGCACGTCGTCCTCAAGCTCCCGCAGGAAAGCCAGTACCCGCTCCTGCGCGCCCTCGGCCTCCACCCGCAGGGGCAGCTCGCAGTAGAGCGCAGCCTCCGGCCGATCCGGTGCCGGCGCCGGGCGCAGCTCGCCCGGGGACAGGTACTTCAGCACCACGCCTGCCCCGGCCAGCTCCTCCACGACCCGCACGACCGCCATGTCGCCTCCCGGGGGGGCCAGTTCGGCCTCCCGGCGGGCCACCGTGCGGCGCGCCTCCTCCAGTTCCGCCTCCGCGGCCCCAAGGGAGGCGGCGATCTCAAACTGGCGCGCGGCCTGCTCCTCCCGCTGCGCCAGCGCCTGCAGCGCCTCGCTCCGCTGCTGCCACGCCGGGCGGACGGCCAGGGCGAGGGCGGCCGCCAGGCACACCGCCAGCGCTGCGTTCACGGCACGCAGGACCTCCGCACGCCTCAGCCACGCCCGCATCACGGCTCCCCGCCCCCTTCCCCGTGCCACAGCTCCCCGACCACGTGGAACGTCACCGCGTCCCCCGCGCCGGACCGCTGGGCGGACTGCAGCACCACCGAGGACAGCGCGGGAACCGCCCGCAGCCGCTCCACGCACACGGCCGCCGAAGCGTAGCTGCCGGCCCGGCCCTCCAGGCTGAC
>ENA-UPSB01002918-UPSB01002918.1-bioreactor-metagenome-genome-assembly--contig:-NODE-2918-length-14683-cov-3.923845_pt1 | contig 14683 bp, 12 predicted proteins | sample MGYA00238182_ERZ773286 | MGnify/ENA primary metagenome ERZ773286 (study PRJEB29026, sample SAMN07631240) | bioreactor metagenome | isolation source: Switchgrass digestor | place: USA: Dartmouth... | reverse complement strand
AAACCGCCTATTACACCGAGCCGGTGATGGGCGTCAACCGGAACAACGCCCGGCACACAAAGGCCCGATGGGAAAACGGTGTCCTGCTGCTTTCCAACCCCTTTGCCAAAGTGCGGGGCAGCGCATTCCTTACCGCCCTTGGCGGTGCGGATGACTGTGACTGCGACAGGGGGAACTTCCTTACAGGCAGCTGGGGCGGCGGCACCCTCTCCCCCATCCCCGACCCCTGCGCCGCGGTAATTGTCCGCCGCAAGCTCCCTCCACGGCGTCAGGATAAGATAACCTTCGTCTTAGGGTTCGTAAAGGAAACCGAAGGCGAAAATGCCGCAAAAGCTGTAAATCAGATGATTGATTCGGTGGACACCGCTCCGCCGTTATCCTTAAAATTCCCATCGGTACGCACCCCGGACCCGCTGCTGAACATCCTTGTCTCCCACTGGATGCCCTGGCAGGCGCTGATTTGCAGGATGTATGCCAGGACAGGGTTTTACCAGTGCAGCGGGGCGTGGGGATTCAGGGACCAGCTTCAGGACAGCCTTGCCGCCCTGTGGTTCGACCCCGGCATCACCCGCCGGCAGATACTACGCTGCGCCGCCGCCCAGTTTGAGGAAGGGGACGTTTTGCACTGGTGGTACGATTTGCCGGAAATGTTCCAGGGAGTGCGCACCCACTGCTCCGACGACCTTGTATGGCTCCCCTATGTCACCAGCGAATATGTGGAGTTCACCGGTGACACATCGATTCTTGAGGAGGAAACCGGCTGGCATACCGCCCCACCCTTGGGCCCGGAGGAAGCCTACAGGTATTTTAAACCCGAGCGCACCGATTATAAAAGCCCGCTGTACGAGCATTGCATCAGGGCCCTGCGGCGCGCCTGCACAAAAGGCGAGCACGGCCTGCCTTTGATTGGCACATGCGACTGGAACGACGGATTCAGCCATGTTGGTTTCAAAGGCAGGGGCGAGAGCGTGTGGCTTGCCATGTTCCTTTCCATCACCCTGGACAAATTCGCGGCTGTCTGCACCCGGCGGGGTGATGGTGGATTGGCGGAGGAATTCCGAAAAACAGCCGCAGAATACCGCGCCGCCGCCGATTCCTGCTTTGCCGGGGACAGGTATATCCGCGCCTTTTATGACGACGGCACCCCCCTGGGGATTGCAAACTCGGGGGATTGCGAAATAGACAGCATCGCCCAGAGTTTCGCCGTCCTCGCCGGGTTGCCGGAGGAACACACAAATATTGCCCTTGACACTGCTTTAAAATACCTGGTGGATAAGGAAAACGGCATTGTAAAGCTTCTTTATCCTCCCTTTGCCCGCTCGAATACCGACAAACCGGATTCAAAGCGCAACCCCGGTTATATCTCGGCGTATCCGCCGGGGCTCAGGGAAAACGGCGGGCAGTACACCCATGCTGCGGTATGGCTTGCTATAGCCCTGTTTGAGGCAAACCGCCCGGACGAAGGGCTGGAGATTCTAAAACTCCTCAGCACCGCCCACAAATACGCCCTGGGCTTTGGGGAAAAATACAAAGGCGAGCCCTACGCCTTAGCCGGCGACGTATACGCCCATCCGGAATGCCCCGGGCGGGCGGGATGGACCCAGTATACAGGCTCCGCTGGATGGTATTACACAGCGGTGCTGCGCCATCTTTTAGGGCTTAACCCCAAGGGCGACAGGCTGGAAATTAACCCCCGCCTGCCGTCGGACTGGGACAGTGTTGATATTTCGATTGAAACAAACGGCACCCCACTTAAAATTAACATCTCCAGAGGGGAAACCGACTTGAAAGTGGACGGGGAAAACGCGCAATTTATACCCCTTGACGGCAAACCCCACCAGGTCAACCTCGTTATAAAGCCGGCTTAAAATTAGAGCCGGAAAAAGCCGGCTTGAAATTAAGCCGGCTTTTGGCGTGGCGCCCTAAATAAAACCTTTTCTTTGCTAGAATATTTTGGTATAATGGTTTGAAGTCCCTAACCTGTGGATTATCCTGCAAAGGAGTTGATATATTGCGTCCTACACAGCAGACGATTACAAACGGCGCGTCAATACTCACCATTGACGACGACAGGTTTAAGACCTCCCGGATCACAGCGGCATTCCTGCTGCCGCTAAAGGAGGAAACCGCCTCCGCAAACGCGATACTTCCATTTCTGCTTCGCAGGAGCAGCGTCGATTACCCTAGTTTTGCAAAGCTCCAGCATCGGCTGAACGAGCTTTACGGGGCAAATATAGCCGCCGATGTCTACCGTATCGGGTACTATCAGGCGATGGTGATAACAGCCTCGTCGATAGATAACCGCTTTGCCCTTGAGGGTGAAGATATAACCGCCCAGCTTGCGGAGCTTATGCGTTCCATGATTTTCACCCCCCTGATGGAAAACGGAGCGTTCCAAAAATCCGATACCGAGCAGGAAAAACGCTGCCTTGCAGAGCTGATACAGTCAGAAATAAATGAAAAACGCCTATATGCCCGCCGCAGGTGCGAGCAGGTTTTGTGCAAAGGGGAAGGCTACGCTGTAAACCGCTACGGCAGCATTGACGGGGTTGACGCCTTAACCCCCGAAGGGATAGCCGCGGCATGGGAAAATATGCTTAAAAGAGCCCAGATTCGCATTATCAGCCAGTGTGCCGGCGGCAGCGGGAATATTGCGGCAAAGTTCGGCGAAGGGATTAACTCGGTAGCCGGCAGGGCGCCCGTAACCCTTGATTCGGCGCTTAACTGGCAGCCGGGGGAAGTCCGCAACGTTACCGAGCGGATGGATGTAAACCAGGCAAAGCTGGTGATGGGATTCAGGGTATCCAAAACCGCAAAACCGGATATTGCCGCCTTCAGGCTGATGAACGCCCTTTTGGGCGGCACACCCCATTCCCTGCTGTTTAAAAACGTCAGGGAGAAACTCAGCCTTTGCTATTACTGCGCCTCAAGCTATGACAGGCTCGGGGGCGTGCTGCTGGTGGACAGCGGTGTGGAAGAAAAAAACGCCGGGCTTGCCCAGGAAGAGATACTGCGCCAGATTGACGCCATCTGCCGCGGCGACTTTACAACCGAAGAATTTGAGTCCGCCAAAAGGAGCGCTATTAACCAGTACCAGACTGTCAGCGACCTGCAATCCACCCTGGCAAACTGGTATATCGGGCAAAGCCTGGATTCGGAAATTGCGACTCCCGAAGAGGCGGCGAAGGATATTGCCGAAGTTTCACCTGAAAGGGTGATTGAAGCCGCCCGCAGCATTAAGCTGGGCGCGGTATATATGCTTGCAGGAGAGGGGGATAAAAAATGAGCGGAGTATGGCAGGAAATATTCAACAGCCAAACAGGCGAGACAATATATAAGGCTGTCCACCCGACAGGGCTGCCCATATTCGTCTGCCCCAAAAAAGGATACCGCTCAACCTACGCGGTTTTCGGCACAAAATACGGTTCCATCGACACCGCCTTTTACGCCGACGGCGGCAGCACCCCCACAGAAGTGCCGGCAGGAATTGCCCATTACCTCGAGCACAAGCTGTTTGAAAATGAAGACAGCGGGGCGTTTGAGCGTTACGCGAAAACCGGTGCCTCTGCAAATGCCTACACCAGTTTTGACAGGACCGCATACCTTTTCTCCTGCACCGAAAATTTTGTCGATTCTTTGGAAATACTTTTAGACTTTGTCCAGGCCCCCTATTTCACCGAGGAAAACGTTAGAAAAGAGCAGGGGATTATCGGGCAGGAGATTCAAATGGGGCTGGATTCGCCCTTCCGCCGGGTGTTTTACAACCTTTTAAAAGCCATGTACCACAAACACCCCATCAGGATTGAAATAGCCGGAACCCTGGAATCCATCGCCCAGATTACCCCGGAGCTGCTTTACGGCTGCTATTACACCTTCTACAACCTCCACAACATGGTGCTTGTGGTGGCAGGGAACGCTGACAAAGACGAAGTCCTGTCGGTTGCCGACCGCTGCCTTAAACCTTCAGAAAACAAGCATGTAAAAAGGGCAGGGGTTGACGAGCCGGCGGGAGTTGTGCAAAAACGTATAGTACAGAAAATGCCGGTGGCAAAACCGCTGTTTTACTTAGGGTTTAAGGATTATATCGAGGACGGTATAAGCTGCCGCACCGCCGGGGAACTGGCTTGCGCGAATGTACTGCTGGAAGTGCTTGCAGGACGCGCCTCAAATTTGTATAATAGGCTTATGGAAAACGGGCTTATAAATTCCTCTTTCGACGCCGACTATTTCGACGGCCCGGGATTTGGCTCCTGGATTTTCGCAGGCGAATCCGCAGACCCCGACAGGGTGGCGGAAGAAATTCTGCGGGAAATTGACGCCTTAAGGCGTGAGGGGATAGGCAAAGCCTCCTTTGAAGCCGCCAAAAAGGCGCTGTACGGCAGGCAGGTAGCAGCACTGAATGATATCGAAACCATCGGCGACAGGCTTGTGGCAGACTACTTTGCGGGGAGGGAGCCTTTCTCCGCGGTAGATGCCGCCGCCGCTGTGACCCTGGAATCGGTTGAGAATATGCTGAAATCCAGCCTTAAAGAGGAACAGATGGCAATATCCATTGTGTCGCCGGAAATCTGACGGAAAAACTCTCGCCGGCAATCAAACTGCCGGCGAGGCAGATTTATAATAATACATACGAAAGGATGAGCTCCCCGCATGAAAGATTATATCGCTTTTCCTAAACTGGGACTCGAATTCAACATTTCGGACACAATTGCAGAGTTTAAGCTGTTTGGGGTCCAGTTTTCGCTTAAATGGTACGGACTTTTGATTGCCATTGGCTTTCTGCTTGCCGTCATTTACGCCATGCGCCGCGCCAAATACTTTGAAATAGACCCCGACGCCATGATTGACGTGGTCCTGGTTTCGGCGCTCTTCGCCTTCATCGGCGCGCGGCTGTACTATGTGGTGTTTTCAGAGGACAGGTCTTATTACTTTTCCAACCCCGCAAATATCTTCAAGGTATGGGAAGGCGGGCTTGCCATATACGGCGGCATAATCTTCGCCTTTGTCACCGGCATCTGGATGTGCCGGTTGCGGAAAGTCAACACCCTTGCAATGTTTGACATTGCCTCCCTGGGCTTTCTTATCGGGCAGAGCATTGGGCGCTGGGGCAATTTCTTCAACCAGGAAGCCTTCGGCACAAACACCGAGCTTCCCTGGGGCATGACAGGCTCGGTCATTTCCTATGGCTATTCTTCCCTTTATGACACCGATTTGCCCGTCCACCCCACATTCCTGTATGAATCCCTCTGGTGCGCCCTTGGATTCCTTCTGCTGCACCTCTTTTCAAAGAAGGCGTACAAATACAAAGGGCAGATATTCTCCTTATATATAATCTGGTACGGCATTGGAAGGTTCTTCATCGAGGGGCTTCGCACCGACAGCCTGATGCTTGGGGCAAGTTTAAGGGTCTCCCAGGTTGTGGCGGGCCTTTCGGTCCTTGGGGGGGGTATCATGTATTTCTACCTGCGCTATAAGCACAACTCCCTGCCGGTTGACCTATTTGCAACTGCAGAGGATGGCAGCTCTGAAGAAGCTGAAGAAACCCTCGAAACCGAAGACAGCGAAACTGCGGAAAGCATTGACGAAACAAATGCCGAAGATGCAGAAAACACCGCCGACAACGAAGAATCGATTTCGGAAGAAATCGAGCCGGACAACGAGGCGGTGGAGCCTGCCCCCGAGGTTGAAAACAGCGCAGGACAGGTGGACAGCGGCGACGAAGCCGGTCAGGAGACTGAGGAATCTGAAGCTCCGGAAAACTTAAATATGGAATCCGATGATTCGGACGATACAAGCGACACCGGAACCCCTCAGGAAACGGAAATTGAACCGGAGGTTAGAGCGGAGGAAAACCTGCCTTCAGAATAATTTCTTAATCAAGGAATTCTACAAACAGAAAGGACATAAAACAGCATGGCAGTAATCATTGACGGAAAAGCGGTGGCGGACCGTGTCCGCAGCGAAGTGGCTATGGAAGTCCAGCAGCTCAAATCCAGGGGCATAACACCGGGGCTTGCGGTAATTATTGTGGGGGATGACCCCGCCTCCCGGGTGTATGTAGACAACAAGAAAAAGGACTGCGCCAGGGTCGGGATTTACTCCGAGGAATTCGCCCTGCCGGCGGATACCGACCAGGAACAGCTAATCGCCCTGGTGACCAGCCTCAACAACCGCAGCGACATAAACGGCATACTGTGCCAGCTGCCCCTTCCTTCCCACATTGACGAAAATGCCGTGATTTCGGCAATCTCCCCGGCAAAGGACGTGGACGCTTTCCACCCCTCAAATGTAGGGAATATCATGATTGGAAAATACAGTTTCCTCCCCTGCACCCCGGCGGGGGTTATGGAGCTTATCCACAGCGCCGGAATCAGCGTTGAGGGCAAGCGTTGTGTGGTTATCGGCAGGAGCAATATTGTCGGAAAGCCCATGGCAATGCTGCTGCTCCATGAAAACGGCACTGTGACCATCTGCCATTCCAGGACAAAGGATTTAAAGGAAATATGCGCCGAGGCTGATATTCTGATAGCCGCGGTGGGGCGCCTGAAATTCGTAACGGCGGATATGGTAAAGCCCGGGGCTGTGGTGATTGATGTCGGAATCAACCGCGATGAAAACGGAAAGCTTTGCGGCGACGTTGATTTTTACAAAGTTGAAAAGGTGGCAGGGTACATAACCCCTGTCCCCGGCGGTGTAGGGCCCATGACAAGGGCAATGCTGCTTAAGAACACATTAACAGCAGCAAAACTGCAAAACGCCCTGCTGATGGAATAAATACAGGCGTTTTAACGACAAAAACCAGGCGGTTTTAAACCGCCTGGTTTTTTACGCCGTATAGACTATTTTACATCATCCAATACCCTTTGAGCCGGATAAATAGATTTGTTCCCATTAAAAATGTATGCCGCCGCCGAAACAATAAAGAAATACGGCATATACTCGTACCCAAAGACTTCCCCGCCGATAAATACAGGGGCTAGGATTGTATTTGTGGCGCCGCTGAATACCGCCACAAATCCCAGGGCTGCCGCAAATTCGGAGGGCATCCCCAATACCGGCGAGATGAAAGCCCCCAAACTTGCGCCTATGGAAAACAGGGGTACCATCTCCCCTCCCTGAAAACCTGCGCTCATGGTCAGTATTGTCAGCAGGGATTCCAGAATCCAGTCATAGGGGTACACATTTCCGCCTGAAAGCGAAGCACCTATCAAATTTGTGCCAGAGCCCGCATACCTGCCTTTGTGCAGCAGCAGTATTAAAATGCTCAATGCGCAGCCCATAGCAAAAACCCTGAGTATTGGATTGTTAATGCGGGTGCCAAAGAACTTTTTCGAGCGGTTAAGGCAATAGGCAAACAGCCCTCCAACCACGCCGAAAGCCACCCCAAGCAGCAGGGTTTTTAAAACTGAATATGCATCCAGCCCCAATGCTACATTTAATTCAAACTTAAAACTTTCAAACCCCAGGGCGCGGGACACATTGCAGGAAACAAAAGCCGCTATCACGCAGGGGAACAAAGCCGCATATTCCATAAAGCCCGCAGTAAAAACCTCCAGGGCGAAAAAAATTGCGGCTAATGGAGTTTGAAACAGCCCGGCAAAACCTGCCGCCATGCCGGTTATAAGCAGGATTCTGGAGCTGCCCTGAACCTTTAGCCTTCTTCCAATCTGGTGGGCCATCGCCCCGCCAATCTGGACAGCCACCCCTTCCCGCCCGGCGCTGCCGCCGAACAGGTGGGTAATCCAGGTGCTGACAATCACCAGGGGTATCAGCCTTGCGGGTATTTTATCCTCTTCCCCGAACCTTACCGAAAAAAGAAGGGACATGCCCTTTATGCTGTTTTTGCCAATCCGGGTATATGCAAAAACAATTAGCACCCCTGCCAGCGGGAGGAAAGGCAAAAACACTGCAATATGTTTATCCCTGATTTCAGATACCAATTCCAAGCCCATGCCGAAAAGGGTTTCAGCAACACCTACCGCAGCTCCGACTGCCACAGCCAGAATGCCGTAAATAATCACATCCCTGTAACGGCTAAAGGCATTTTTTAACGGTTGCATTTTTATGCTCCTTTGCCCATGCAAAAACTAAAAAATAAAAAGCCAATACCCCTGCATTTAAAACAGGAGCCATTAGCTTTCTGAATTAAAATAAAACAAGGGCGTTAATGATTTTAGCAGATAACAAAGCCAAAATCAACGGCTTATGGACGGTTTCAGCGGTTCACTTGATTATATTATTTGCTAAAAATAATGTAATCATAATTATATGCAAAAACGCATAGGCTGTTATTGGTGATATTTATGAAGGAAACCAAAGCCACTTCAAAGTCAAAAAAAGAAAACCATCCCCGCCCTGGCATTGCCAGGCTGTTAATGGCTGCAACAGCGCTTGCGGCCGCTTTTGCGGTTACCTATATAGGGATGTCGAATAACAACCTTTTGGATATCGGAAAAAACCTTGCCCTGCTGTCGGTGGGCATCATGCAGCCGGAAGGCAGCATAATTGCCCTGAGCGAAAAGCTTGAGAGAATACCCTCCAAAGGGAGCGGTTCCAGGATTATAAACCCTGCCACGCCTGCCCTGTCCTATTCTTTGGGAGGCGGGTTTCACACCTCCGGCATATTAAACTCCTCACCCGCCGCAAGGCCCGACAAAATCCCGAAGGAAGCTGGAAACGGCGGAAAGGTTATAGAGCAGCAAATGGCCACAGGCAGCACCTTTATACAGGGCGTGGCAATCAAAAACGCCAGCAGCCGGACGGTGGACATAGCGGCGGAGTTGAAAAACACGCCCAGGCTGACCATCAACAACACCTTCGACCCGCAGGTTCTGATTTACCACACCCACACCACGGAGGCGTACATGACCTATTATGCCGGGTATTACAACGCCGACGACGCCGAGCGCACCAAGGACACAACCCGCAGCGTGGTGGCAGTCGGGGAAGCCATATCCGAGCAGTTGCGGGCAGCGGGGATAGGGGTAATACATAACGTGACAATCCACGATTCCCCCCAGTATTCCGGGGCGTACGACCGTTCCGCCGAAACGGTCAGCAAAATATTAAAGCAGTACCCCTCCATCAGCGTTATAATAGATGTCCACAGGGACGCCATCAGGACATCCAACACCGAAAAATTAAAACCCACCGCCATGATAGACGGGCGCAAAGCCGCCCAGGTAATGCTGATAACCAGCCTTGGGGACACAAAGGTCACCCCCAATCCCAACTGGCAGGAAAACCTGAGGGTAGCCTTAAGGCTCCAGAGGGCGCTGCACACCCAGTATCCGGGTATCGCAAGGCCCCTTTACCTTGTGGACAGCCGGTATAACCAGCATCTCGGCAAATGCGCGCTGTTAATAGAAGTGGGTTCCGAGGCAAATACTGTAAGCGAAGCTGTATATTCCGGCGAAATTGTGGGAAAAACATTAGCACAGGTGTTAAGCAGCTTAAAAAAATAGGAGTCGTGCAAATGAAACGGAAAAGCAAATACCCCAGGCTGCGGGTTTTCCTCATTACCTGCATGGCAACATTCAGCATCTTCTTTTTGTGCGCAGGATTTTTAATCGCCGATTACAACAGCCGCAACACGGGCTTTGGCACCGCCAGCATGAGAATAGACGCCTTTGCCCAAAACGGAATCCTGACAGTAAATTTCCTGGGAAAGGAAAAGGAAATCCAAATCCCGGACCAGGTTTCAAAATGGGCGGGGAGAATCTGGAACCTGCTGCCCCCGCATTTTCGAGCCGTTTTCTGGATACTGGAAGGCGAATACGACGCTGTTCCAAGAGTGCTGGAATACATTTAAAAAAACTCAAGGGGCAATAGCATAAGCTTTGCCCCTTGAGTTTTTTATTGGGAATTTTTAATCAAATAACAAATGCGAAATTATGGCGTTAGACAGCAAAAACCCGTATTTGGTAAGCCTTATCCCCTTTGAATCGGCAACCAGCAGCCCGGAAGGCAATTTCGCCGCCCGCTCATAAAGCTCCCGGGGCAAAGGCGTGCCGAAACGCTCCATGTACCCCTCATTCGTTACCCCTTCTGAAAGCCGCAGACGCAGCATGATATATTCCTGCCCGCTGGAATTCTGGATAATCTCCTCCCCGCCTTCGGAAACTGGGCTGCAACCCTCCATAAAGGCTTTGATGTCCGAAGGGTAATAAAACCTCCTCCCATCTATATATGAATATGCAGATGGGCCTATGCCAAGGTACGGGTCACAGTTCCAGTATTTAAGGTTGTGCCTGCTTTCATAACCCGGAATGGCGAAATTGGAAATCTCATATTGCTTAAACCCCAACAAATCAAAGGTTTCGCAGGCTGTAAGGTAGATTGTCGCCGTCATATCCTCATCCGGCAGCAACAGGGAATCCCTGCGGCTGTAAAACGGGGTATTCTCCTCAATTTTCAGTATGTAAGCGGAAATATGCTTCACACCGAGCCTCAAAGCATAGGACGCGGATTCCACAATCCCCTTTGCCTGCCCTTCCATCTCTTCCGGATTCAAACACGGGATGCCGAGCATGAAGTCAATCGAAACATTTTCAATCCCGGCAGCCTTTGCGGCGGATACCGCTGCTGTGGCATCCTCCGGGGTATGCCTGCGCCCCAGGATTTTAAGCTGTTCCTGGTTTATCGACTGCACCCCGATTGAAACCCGGTTCCCGCCCGCAGCAGCGAAGCTTGTGAAAACCTGACGAAGATTGTCGCCGGGATTTGTCTCCATGGTTATTTCAGCATTTTTAAGCCCGAAATAACCAGCGGCGGCATCAATTATCCTTGCAATCCTCTCCCCGCCGAGGGCTGAGGGAGTGCCTCCGCCGAAATACAGTGTATCGGCGGCAACCCCCGGCATCTCCTCATGCCACCGGGCAAGGGAGCGTATCACTGCGTCGGCATACCCGTCCAGTGCTTCGCCATCAGGTGAAGTTACGGAATAAAAATCGCAGTAGGGGCATTTTGATAGGCAAAAGGGTACGTGAATATATAATCCAATTGGCTTTTCCATTGTTTTCTACCTTTCCAGCGGGATATCACCGTATTTTTTTCCAGCCATTTGAGGATTTTGCTGGATGTTCTTCCCTCTTCCTGTATTGCAAATAATCCCTAAACAGCATTTGGATTATCGCAATTATCGGCACCGAAAGGAATATGCCCCAGAACCCGAAAAGCCCGCCGAAAAGGGTAATGGAAAACAGAACATATATCGGCCTGACCCCAAGGGTATGGCCCACTATCCTCGGCTGAATCAGGTTGGCGTCTACCTGCTGCATTGCCACTACGTAAATCGCCACCAGAATGGCCCCGTAAAGGTTTCCTGACAGCAGGGTAATCCCTATTGCCAGACAGCCGCCGATTATTGCGCCGAAATAAGGTATCATATTCATAAGCCCTATCAGGAAACCCAGCAGGGGAGCACTGGGGGCACGGAAAATCACAAGCCCGATGGTCATTATTATGCCGACGATAATAGCGTCCAGCGCCTGGCTGTAAAAGTAGCTGTATATAATTTCGCATGAGCGGTGGGTATACCTTCCGAGCTTTGAGAGCTTATCCTCCTTTAAAAACAGGCCAAGAATTGTCCTGCCGGTCCTGACAAGGGACTCACGGCTGAGGAGCATATAAATAGATATAATAATGGACATAAACAGGTTTAAAATCGAGGTTGTGAAGTTCATAAGGCCTTTGAAATACCCGATAACCGATTCGGTGGTAAACCTTGGCTCTATATAAGATTTATAAATCCGCTCAACCGTAGTTGCAACGTCGTAGCCTTCCAGCAGCCCGCCTTCTTCCGTGAGCTGGTCTAAAAAATCCCTTAGCTCATTATAATACTTTGGCAGCGAGGAAACAAAATCAAGTATGCCGCGGACTAATGCCGGCAGGGCATATATCAAAAGCAGCGCGATTAACAGGATAAAAATCAAATACACCATCAAAACCGAAATCAAACGGCTTTTGGCTTTCAGCTTTTCAGGAGCTTTTTTTAAAAACAGCTTTTCAAGCCCCTTCGTGGGGGGATACATCAAAAAAGCAAGCCCCAACCCTATTACAAAAGGGTTGAGGATCCTTATAAGCCTCCCGACAAAGGACAGTATGACATTTATATTGTCAAAGGTTTTGTAAACGGCTATTAAAGCAACCCCTAAAATAAAGTAGGATGCTATCCGCGTAAAACCCCTTATGAACTCTTTCATCCATAAGCCCCCTTTACCATGATAGGTAAAGTATAACAGCTTCTTTAAAACGGTACAAGGGGTAACAGAATTTTTGGAATTTTCTTAACAATCCATATTTATTGCCCTGATACTCAAATTATGACTTATCCTTGGATTTTGCCACCAGCGCACAGATAAAGCCCAGGAAAATCGCAATCGCAATTCCTCCCGATGTCTGGGTGACACCGCCCATAAAGGCGCCCAAAAGCCCGTTTTCTGCAACGCTTTTTTCCACACCTACCGCCAGGGAATAGCCAAACCCGAGCAAAGGCACCGTTGCCCCGGCGCCGGCGAAGTCCACCAAAGGTTTGTAAATCCCAATTGCGGTAAAAACAACTCCTAACGTCACAAACAATACCAGTATCCTTGCAGGTGTCATCTTTGTGTAATCAATCAGCAGCTGTCCAACCACGCAGATTAGCCCGCCGACAACAAATGCCTTAAGTACCATCATCCAGTCCATATACCTCAACCTTCCTTTTGCAAGTTTAAGGCTTAAAGGTATTTTTTGCTGTTATCCGCAATTTATACTGTGTTTCAGGATTATTTTGCATAAACAAGTTTCAGAAATAAAATATCTTGCAGAAATAAATTTCTTGCAGAAATAAATTTCTTGCAGAAATTTAAAAAAACTGTATACTCGTAATGAGAATACAGTTTTACAAAGGAGAATTTTAAATGTTAACACCTGTTACCGCGGCAATACTAACCGAAAACAGCCTGTATTTTATTTTCCTTGTTATAGCGGCCATGGCTCTGGGGGTTTATCTCAAACTTACTTCCGGCACCAAAAAGGGCAGCCGCGCTGATATATTGATGGAAAAATACAAAACAATGGACAGGCAAACCCTTGAAAGCATCCCGGACGGCATGCTGGTTGACGCCGTGATTGCAAACCTTATGTCGAAGATTGACGAAAAGAAAGGGGACGATTACCTCACTATCCCACTTTTATCCCCCGGCCGCTGCGCCGTCTACAGCATCTGGCTTACTATAAAGGAACTGGAATCAAAGGGGCTTCAGGGCTTTTTAAGCGGTAAGCCGGGAAGGTTTGCCGGGCTTGCGGCGGACGGTCTTGAACTGGTGGGGGCCGAACGTTCCGGCGGCGCAATGAGGGAAATCCTTAATGCCGCCGAAGACGCTACCGGGCTGCCTGAACTCGAAAACAGGCTGAAAAACTCGATTTCTCAGGAAAACCCGCTAAAAATGTGCGTTGAATATATACGGGCAAACCCTGACGAGTTTTTGGATGAATAAATCCCCTAAAATGGAAAAATGCCACTTTTACAAGTAGCATTTTCCCAGAAAGTCTTTGAAAAAGAGGCAAGCAATATAATTTGCTTTATCTAGATATTAATTTAAAGTCATAAAAAAGTCTATGCACTTTTTTCAATATTTAACGGGTTTTTAAGCACAAATTCTTAGATTTAATCGAATCAGCTCAAATTTTGTTGTATTTTTGCGGGTTCAATACAGGGAAGCCTGCGGGGTGGTTCCAGAAGTTCCCTGCCCACATAAACAATGCCTTCTTTACTGACGTAATACGCCCATTTAACCAGCATGATCTCGCCGCACTGGATTTCAATGCATGTAATGCTTCTGGGATGTACGCAGCAACCGTCATTGAAATAGGTCGGCTCGTCAGGGGATGGGAAGAACGGCCTGTGGGTATGTCCGGCTATCAGCATGTGCTTTCTCTTTTTAGCCCAGTCCATAAGCTTGCGCTCGATGGCACTCCGCCTTTTGCTGTTTTTCGCAGCACTTGTAGGGTCCTTGACGCCTAGTAGCTCAAGGGGCCGCCATAAATACCTTACAAGGAAACGTGACAACCGCCACAGGTAATAGTTGAAAAAGTCTGCCTGATGCCCGTGTACTAGCAGGATTTCGGACTGGCTTTCTATGTGCTTGAGCACCAGGGCTTCATAAAATTTTATACCCGGGCATAGGGGCAGCATGGAATCTTCCCTGGAGCAAAAGGCCGCGTCAAATGCCCTGGCTTTTTTGGGGTTTCTTTTTTCGATATCATGGTTACCGTACAGGATATGCAGTCGGTTTTTGTTGTAAAACTTCGAAAACATGCGGTAGATGTTCTTGTAGGTTTCCACGATATCCGAAAGGTTCCTGTTTTCCCACAATTCCTCCCCATCGCCAAGTTCAAAATAGGTGAACCCGTTTTCATAGTAGTAGTTTAGCGCGTGGAAGTAGATATTCTGGTTTTTTGCGAAGTTATCTGCTCCGCTGCCGTCTCCCCTGTGGCAGTCGCTGAAAAACACAATTCTGGATTTGTTGTTGAAGGGGATTCTGGGGGCAGATTCAAAAAGTTTATCAAGAAGTTTTGACATTTGACCTGTCCCCCTTTTCGAACAGATCCCGCTGTTTCCCGAGGGTCAATGCGTATCTGAACAGCTCGTCGTTCTCCTTCCTTAAAGCATTCATCTTTTCAATGATGTTATTGTAAG
>ENA-UPSB01002910-UPSB01002910.1-bioreactor-metagenome-genome-assembly--contig:-NODE-2910-length-14711-cov-5.498499_pt1 | contig 14711 bp, 9 predicted proteins | sample MGYA00238182_ERZ773286 | MGnify/ENA primary metagenome ERZ773286 (study PRJEB29026, sample SAMN07631240) | bioreactor metagenome | isolation source: Switchgrass digestor | place: USA: Dartmouth... | reverse complement strand
AATCGACATGGCGTCGGCCATGAAGCCGCAGGCCATGGCGAAGGGCAGGAACGCCCGGTGGCCGAAGCCCAGGGCCTCCACCATCTCCAGCACGATGGGCGTCACGATGAGCACGGTGGCGTCGTTGGTGAAGAAGGCCGAGACGGCGGTGGCCAGCAGGATCACCGCCACGAAGAGCTCCCGGCCGCTGCCGCCGGCGTGCCGGGCCATGTGCAGCGCGGCCCAGCGGAAGAAACCCGCCTGCTCCAGCAGGGCCGAAATGACCATGATCGCAACCAGGGCCAGGGTTGCATCCCAGACGATGCCGATGACGGACTCCACGTCCACCAGCGTGATGGAGCCGGCCAGCAGCGCCAGGAGCGCACCGAGGATCGCCGAGATGCCGGTGTTCAGGTTCCAGGGTCGCCGGATCACCAAGAATAAGGTCCCCGCGAAGATCGCCGCGGGGGTGAGGATGGTCTCCATGGTTATGCGGTTCGTCTCCCTGCACTACTAAGGGTGGAACAAGAGTGAGGCATGCCCGTCAGGTGCCACAGCGGGCGGAGGCGTACGGCGGATGAGCGGCCGTGCATGCCGCAGGAGCGTGCTGCAGAGGTGCAGCCACGCTTACCGCAGGAGCGTGCTGCAGAGGTGCAGCCACGCTTACCGCAGGAGCATGCTGCAGACGTGCAGTCACCCTCGCCGCAGGAGCTGTGCCACCGTCCGGTGCAGGGCGACGCGGTAGGTGAACAGGCCGCGGCCCGTCTCCAGCATGGCGACGGCGATGGGCCCGCAGAGCTCCTCCAGCGTCCCCCACTTCGCGGCCTCGACCTCCCGGGGGTCGCGCGTGGCCGGCTCGCCGTCGGCCTCCGCCAGCACCACGTGGGTGGTCCAGGGCTGCTCGCGGTCACCCTCGGTAAAGGTGACGTGCACTCGCAGCAGGTACCGGGTCACGCGCACGTCAAGCCCGGTCTCCTCCAGCGCCTCCCGCGCCGCGCCGGCGGCGAACTCCTCGCCGGGGTTCACGCCGCCGCCCGGGGCACGCCAGACGCCCGGCGGGAAGTGGTGCTTGCGGATGAGCGCCAGCCGCCCGGCCGGGTTGAAGATGAAGAGCGTCACATCGTGCAGGCGCCGTCCGCCGCGGGTGGAGGACACCACCATGTCCATCTCGGCCGGGCCGATGGGATAGCGCCAGGTCAGGACCTCCGGCCTGCCCAGCTCGGCCTCCGCCCGGGCCAGCACCTCACCGGTCATATGGGCCACGGCGTCCTCGCCTCCTTCGCACGGTCTCAGGCCGGCACACGGTTCCCGGCCGGTGCCCGGCCTCAGGCAGGCGCCCGGCCTCACGCCGGCAGCCTACAGACCGCTCGGCCAGATACCCGCCCGCAGGGCGTCGCCGTAGCGGTCGGGGTCCGCGTAGAAGCCCCGCTCCCGGGCGGCGTCCACCGCGGCGTCCACGTCATACGCCACCCGCCGCAGTTCAAACCGCGACCGGGCGGTATCGAGCACGGCGTAGGAAGCCCGGCCGTCGCCGTCCAGCGAGAAGCCCACGGCGCCGGGGTTGGCCAGCCAGCGCCCCTCGAAGCGGAAGGCGTACGGCTGGTGCACGTGGCCGGCGATGATCCAGTCCGCCCGCTCGTCCTGGAGCAGCGGCCGGATCTCGTCGGGGTCCATGGTCGGCACGATGCCGTTCATCGCATCCTGCGGCGATGCGTGGACGAAGAGGACGGACTGCCCGTCGGCCTCCAGCCGGTGGGAGAAGGGCAGCTCGGCCAGGTAGTCCAGGTCGTCGGCGGTGAGGTGCTCCAGCGGCCAGGCAATGCTCGGCGGGAGCTCCTCCGGCAGTGCGAAGCCGTCCGGCAGCGGCCGCTTCGGCGCCCGGCCGGCCGCCAACAGCAGGAACGCGTCCGTGTTGCCGTGGATGCAGGGAATGCCCAGCTCCCGGATCCGCCGGATGCACTCGGCGGGCTGCGGTCCCTTGAAGGCCAGGTCGCCCAGGCAGACCATCGCATCCACCGATTCCGGGGCGATGTCGGCCAACATCGCCTCCAGCGCTGCAAGGTTCCCGTGAACGTCGGAGAAAATGGCGATGCGCACAGCGACACCTCGCTTTCAGGCATTGTCATTAATCTTACGGCGACAGCCGCGCGACAGCAAGCCAGAAATCGCATGCCCCAGGCGGGAATTCGGCAGAACCGGAGCGAACAGGATGATTTTGAAGATGCAGCTTGGGGAGGTTGAACGTCACGACACGAGAGCAGACGGCCCCGCAAGGGCTGGCGGCGGGACAGGGCTACAAGTGGCTGGTCCTCATCGTGGCCGGCACCAGCGCCTTCATGGGGGCCCTTGACGGCAGCATCATCAACATCATCATCCCGCAGATCCAAGAGCAGTACCAGGCCACCATCGGCGACATCAGCTGGGTCTCCACCGCCTACCTGGTGACCATCTCCTCACTGCTGCTCTCCGTCGGCCGGCTCGGCGACATGTGGGGGTACAAGTGGGTCTTCGGCTCCGGATTCATCGTGTTCGGCTTCGGCTCGCTCCTCTGCGGCCTGGCGCCCACCCTGCCGACGCTGATCGGCGGGCGGCTGGTGCAGGGGATCGGCGCGGCCATCATGATGGCGCTCTCCCCCGCCCTGGTCACCACCACCTTCCCGGCGCGGGAGCGGGGACGGGCCCTGGGCATGCAGGCCACGCTCACCTTCACCGGGCTCACCCTGGGCCCGAGCCTGGGCGGCTTCATCTCGGGCCAGTGGAGTTGGCACTGGGTGTTCCTGATCAACCTGCCGGTTGCGGTCGTCGGGGCGACCCTGGCCTTCACACGGCTGCGGCCCACCGAGCGGCGGGCAGGCCAGGTCTTTGACTTCGCCGGGGCGTTCCTCTTCGCGAGCGGGCTGGCATCGGTGCTGCTGGCGCTGAGCCGGGCCGAAACCTGGGGCTGGGGCGACGCCCGCACCCGGCTGCTGCTCGCCGGCGGCGCCCTGCTGCTCGTGCTCTTCCTCTGGCAGGAGCGGCGGGCCGCCCAGCCGATGCTGCCCCTCTGGATGTTCCGGGAGCCGGCGTTCACCAGCGGGATCGCCGCCTCGTTCCTGCAGTTCTCGTCCACCTTCGTGCTCACGTTCCTGCTGCCCTTCTACCTGCAGCAGTACCGCGGGCTCAGCCCCGGCGCGGCCGGGACGGTGATGACGGCCCAGCCGATCGCAATGGTCTCCCTGGCGGGCTTCGCGGGATGGCTCTCCGACCGCATCGGGACGCGCATCCCGGCGACGCTGGGTATGTCCACCATCGCCGTGGGGCTCTGGCTGGTCGCCACCTCGGGGGCGGACACGCCCGTGGCGCGGGTGGCGCTCTGCCTGGCGGTGATCGGCCTCGGGGCGGGCCTCTTCAGCCCCCCCAACAACAGCTCCATCATGGGCGCCGCCCCGCGGGACCGGCAGGGCGTCGCGGCGGCGCTGCAGGCGGCCGCCCGCAACGTGGGCCAGATGACCGGCATCACCATCGCCAGCACCCTGTTCGCCCACCTGAGCCGGCGCACCGACTTCCTCTCAGCCTTCCGCTCCACGCTGGTGGTGTCCGTCTGCCTGGCGGTGGCCAGCGCCCTGCTGTCGCTGGTGCGGCCGACGGTGGCGAAGGACGCCGGGAACTGACCTCGCACGCCCGCGTGGCGAAGGACACCATGCGGTGACGGGCGCCGGCGGGGCCGGAATCTGGCCCTCGGGACGCCCTGCCCGAAGGAGGTGTGTGCATGCCGCTCGACTCCTTCCACCCGGCGGTGCGCGCCTGGTTCGAGGAGCGGTTCGGCCGGCCCAGCCTGCCCCAGGCGGAGGGCTGGCCCGCCATCGCCCGGGGCGAGAACGTGCTCATCCTCGCCCCCACGGGCTCCGGCAAGACGCTGGCCGCTTTCCTGAAGTGCCTGGACATCCTCTACCGGCAGGGCGACCGGCGGGAACCGGGGGTCCAGGTGCTCTACGTATCGCCCCTGAAGGCGCTGAACAACGACATCTACCGCAACCTCGAGGTCCCGCTGGCCGGAATCGAGGCCAAGGCGGACGAACTGGGCCTCCGCATCCCGCACCTCACCCACGCCGTCCGCACCGGCGACACGCCCCAGCGGGAGCGGGAGCAGATGCGGCGCCGCCCGCCCGACATCCTCATCACCACCCCCGAGTCGCTCTACCTGCTGCTCACGTCGCGCTCGCGGGACATGCTGCGCACGGTGCGCTACGTCATCGTTGATGAGATCCACGCCCTCTGCACCAACAAGCGCGGGGCCCACCTCGCCCTCTCCCTGGAGCGGCTGGAGGCCCTGCTGCCCCGCCCGCCGGTGCGCATCGGCCTCTCGGCCACCCAGCGGCCGCTGGACGAGGTGGCCCGCTACCTGGGCGGCACCGGACGGCCCGTCACCATCGTGGACGCCGGGTCGCGCCGGAACCTGGACCTGCGGGTGGAGGTGCCGGTGGACGACATGCGAGTCCTGCCCGAGAACTCCCTGTGGCCGGCGATCCACCGGCGGGTCCTGGACCTGGTGGCGGCGCACCGGGCCACCATCGTCTTCGTCAACAGCCGGGGGCTGGCCGAGCGGCTCGCCGGCCAGTTGAATGCGCTCGCCGGACGGGAAGTCGCCCGGGTCCACCACGGTTCGATGAGCCGGGAGGCCCGCGAGCACGTCGAGGCAGAGCTGAAGGCCGGGCGGCTGCCCTGCCTGGTGGCCACCTCGTCTCTGGAGTTGGGCATCGACGTGGGGGCCGTGGACCTGGTGATCCAGGTCGAGTCCCCCGGCACGGTGAGCCGGGGCCTGCAGCGGGTGGGCCGCGCGGGCCACGCGCTGGGAGCGGTCTCGAAGGGGCGGTTCCTGCCCAAGTACCGGGGCGACCTGCTGGAGACGGCGGGCATCGTCCGGGAGATGCGGAGGGGCGAGATCGAGGAGAGCCGGGTGCCGACCGGCGCCCTGGACGTGCTCGCCCAGCAGATCGTGGCTATGGCCGCGATGGACGAGTGGCGGGTGGACGACCTGCTCGCCCTGGTCCGCCGCGCCTGGGGCTACCGCGACCTGACGGAGCGGCAGCTTCACGGCGTGCTGGAGATGCTGGCGGCCCGCTACCCGGCCGAGGAACTGCGGGATCTCCGGCCCCGCATCGTCTGGGACCGCCAGGCCGGGGTCATCCGGGCGCGGGAGGGCGCCCGCGCCCTCGCCGTGCTCTCGGGCGGCACCATCCCCGACCGGGGGTACTACGAGGTCTACCTGGAAGGCAGCAGCGTGAAGCTGGGCGAGATGGACGAGGAGTTTGTCTACGAGTCGCGGGTGGGCGACGTCTTCCTGCTGGGCACGGGCACCTGGCAGATCCGGGCCATCGAGCACGACCGGGTGGTGGCCGCGCCCGCCCCCGGCCGGGTCCCCCGGATGCCGTTCTGGAAGGGCGAGGGCTTCGGCCGGCCGCTGTCCCTGGGCCGCAGGCTCGGCGCTTTCGCCGGCGAGGTGGCGGCCAGGCTGGAGGATCCCGGCCTGCTGCCGTGGCTGCAGGCGGAGTGCTGCCTGGATGAACGGGCGGCACGGAACCTGGCGCAGTACCTGCGGGATCAGATCGACCACGCCGGCGTCGCGCCCACGGACCGGCGGCTGGTGCTGGAGCGCTTCCCCGACGAGCTGGGCGACCAGCGGCTGGCGCTCCTCTCCCCCTTCGGCGCCCGGGTCAACACCGCCTGGGGGATGGTGCTGCGGGCCCGCATCCGGCAGATGCTCCGCCTGGAGGCGGAGGTTACCACCAGCGACGACGTGATCCACATCCGCCTGCCCGGGGCTGACCGGCCGCTGGACCCGGAGGCCCTGGTACGCATCGACCCGGACGAGGCGGTGGAGCTGCTCCTGGAGGAAGTGGGCAGCACCCCGCTCTTCGGCGCGCACTTCCGCATGAATGCGGGGCGCGCCCTGGTCCTCCCCCGCCCCCGTCCGGGCAAGCGCCGCCCGTTCTGGCTGCAGCGGCTGAAGGCGGCCGACCTCCTGCAGGTGGCCCGCCGCTACCCCGACTTCCCGCTGGTCCTGGAGACCTACCGCGAGGTGCTCCGGGACGTGCTGGACATGGACGGCCTCCGCCAGGTGCTGGCGGAACTGGCGGCCGGGGAGATCGAGCTGGCGGTGACGGAGGCCGACTCCCCCTCGCCGATGGCGAGCCAGATCCTCCTGCAGTTCGTGGCCGAGTACATGTACGAAGGCGAGGCCCCGAAGGCCGAGCGGCACGGGACGCTCCTCGCGCTCAACCGGGAGCTGCTGGACGAACTGCTCGGGACCGGGGCCCTGCGGGACCTGCTGGACCCCCGGGCCATCGCCGCGGTCGCCGCCCGGCTCCGGGGTCAGGCCGAGGGCTGGCGCCCCAGGGGCCCCGACGAGGTCGAGGACCTGCTGCGCCGGGCCGGTGACATGAGCGAGGAAGAGCTGGCCGCCGCCGGCGCCGGGCCGGAATGGCTGGCCCGGCTGGAGGCGGAGCGGCGCGCCGTGCAGGTGCGCTTCGCACGCGGTGCCCGCGACGGCACAGGCGGCGACGGCGGCCCTGACGGCGATGGCGTGGAAGTCCGCTGGGTCCACGCGGATGACGCGCCGCTCTACCGCCGGCAGGAGGCGGACGTGGAGGCGGTGGTCCGCCGGTACGCCCGGGCGCACGGCCCGTTCCGGCCCGAGGAGGTGGCCCGGCGGTACGGCCTGCCGGTCGCCGCCGTCGCGGCGGCCGCAGAGGCGCTGGCCGGCTCCGGAGCCCTTGCGGCCGGCGAGTTCACCCGGGGCGTCGAGGGGCGGGAGTACTGCGACCGCGAGGTGCTGCGGCAGATCCGGCGGCAGACGCTCGCCGTGCTGCGGGCCGAGGTGGAGCCGGTGGACGGCGCCGCCTATGCCCGGTTCCTGCTGAGCCGGCACGGGCTGATCTCCCCGGCCCCGGGCGGAGCAGGCCCGGGCCGCGGGCCGGCTGGCGGCGCTGCCCCCGGCAGGATTGCGCCGGACAGGCTCCTGCGGGTACTGCGCCGCCTCCAGGGCATCCCGCTGCCGGTCGAGTTGTGGGAACAGGAGATCCTCCCCCGCCGGCTGCCCGGCTACCAGCCGCTGTGGCTGGACCAGTTGTTGGCCGCGGGCGAGCTGCACTGGGTGGGCGCGCCCGGAAGGCGCCTCGCGTTCTACCTTCCCGACGAGGTCCAGGTGTATGCGGACCGGCTGTCCGCCCCGCCTCCTGACGAGCTCACCCCGGTCCAGACCCGGGTGCTCGCCGCCTGCGGGGCCGCCGGCGCGGCGTTCCTGGGGACCGTCGCACGGGGGGCCGGCCTGACCCCGGCCGAGGCGCTGGAGGCGCTGTGGGACCTCGCCTGGATGGGGCTGGTGACCAACGACACCTTCCAGCCGGTGCGGGAGGCGCTCAGGCCCGAGTGCGCCGTGCGGCGCCGCGGGCGGACCGCACCCCTGCTCCGGGGGGGCACGGGCCGCTGGTGGCACACCGCCTCCCTGCTGGCCGGGAGCGCACCCGCCGGAGCGGATGCGCCCGGGGAGAACGCCCGGGCCGAGTCCGGTGCGTCCGGGTGGAGGGCCTCCGCCGGTGGCGAAGCCGGGTTCGGGCGGGATGCGCCTGCGGGGCAGGCGGGCGACCCGGTGGAGGCCTACGCCCGGCTCCTGCTGGACCGGTACGGGGTGGTCACCCGGGAGACGGTGGCGGCCGACGACGGCCCGGCCCCGTGGGGCGAGGTGCTCCAGCGCCTGCGGCGCATGGAGTGGCGGGGCGAGGTCCGGCAGGGCTACTACGTCGCGGGCCTGACCGGCATGCAGTTCGCCCGGGGCAGTGACGTCGAGTTGCTCCGCCGGGCCCGGGACCTGACCGGGACGCCGCCCGTGCTGCTGAACGCCGCCGATCCCGCGAACCCATACGGATCCGTCCTTCCCTGGCCGGAGGGGGAGCGGCTCGCCAGGCTGCCCTCCAACTACCTCGTGCTGGACGGCGGGCTGCCCGTGCTGGGCGTGGAGGGGTATGGCCGGCGGCTGCTGCCGCTGGCTCCGCTGACGGAGGACGGACTTGCGCGGGCCCTGGCCGCGCTGCCCGATCTCCTGCGGGTCCGCAGGGCGGCCCGGCCGGCACGGCGGATCGAGGTGCGCCAGTGGGCCGACATGCCCATCCAGCAGAGCCCCGCCGCCGGGCCGCTGCGCGCCCTGGGCTTCGAGCCGGCGCCCCGGGGAATGGTCTACTACGGGCCGTGACCGGGCCGTAACCGGTGCGGCCGGGAATCCTATCACATCGGCGCTGTTGAGGAGTGGTGAAGGAGTTGCGACTGGCCACGAGGGTTCTGCTCTCCCTGAACAAGCTGTTCCCCCCGCCCGTGCACCCGTTCAACCTGGCCAACCAGGGCACGATGCGCTACGCCGACTGGCAGTTCGAGCGGGGGCACCTGACGCTGGAGCACTACCGGCCCTTCATGTCGCCGGAGGACATCATGCGGGGCAAGACCGTGCTCGACATCGGGTCGGGCGCGGGCGGCAAGACGCTCTACTACGCCACCCTGGGCGTGAAGAAGATCTACGGCGTCGACGTCGTTCCCCACTACGAGCACGAGGCCCGGGCGCTGGCCGAGGAGAAGAACCTCTCGGACCGGGCCGAGTTCCTGACGGCCGACGCCACCGCCCTGCCGTTCCCGGATGACTGCTTCGACGTGATCATCGCCAACGACGTCATGGAGCACGTCGCCGAACCCGAGGCGGTGCTGCGGGAGGCCCACCGGGTGCTGAAGCCCGGCGGCCGGTTCTTCACCAACTTCCCCCCGTACTACCACCCCTACGGCGCCCACCTCTCCGACGTCATCGGCATCCCATGGGTCCACGCCTTCTTCAGCGAACCGGTCCTGATCGAGGCCTACCGGGAGCTGGTGAAAGGGCTGCCCGACGCCGAGATGCGGCTCCGCCTGCGGCTGGGCGACCCCGGGACGAACACCACCCGGATCACGTACATCAACCGCATGACCATCAAGCGGTTCCGGCGCATCGTGGAGGAGTCGCCCTTCAAGATCGCCCACTGGCGGCTGGTGCCGCTGCGCAGCTTCCTGAAGCCGCTGGCCGCGGTGGCGCCCGAGTTCTTCATGAAGGCCGTGGTCTGCATCCTGGAGAAGTAGCGGGCGTGGGCGCCCCCGGGCGCGCCAGGCTCCGGGCCCCCGCAACTGCGGGAGTCCGGAGCCTGGTGCGCGTCACGAAACCGTGCCTGCGTCTATTCGCCGGGCGGGAACCGTCACACCCGTGCGAGCGCCGCCTTCAGCCGCCCGGCCGTAATGCCGTAGTGGGAATCGTGCCAGACGACCCGGCCGTTCTTGATCAGCAAAGCCTGCGGCGACCGGTGGGCCACCCCCACCCGGCCGGCCAGGGCCAGCGAGACCGGCCGCTCCTGGATCACCCTCACCCAGAAGTGCTCCGCCCGTTCGGCCTCCGGGCTGGCGAGAAACGCCTGCCACTCCCGGTGGGCCGCCGCCGAGATCGGGCACCGGGTCGAGTGCTTGAACACGAGCACCGGCCGTGTCCGCGATGCCTCCAGCACGGCGTCGATGTCCGCCGGGGTCAGCATCTGTCTAGCCTGGGCCAAGCGCTTCCCTCCTCATCGATCGCATGTACCGACAACCACTCTCCCCAGTCTATGACGCGCCGGGGGCCGTGGCCTGCGCGCTCGGGTGCTGCCGGGGCTGATCCACGGACCAGACGGAGACCTCGGGGCTGCCGACCGCCTGGCGGGTCGTGTCGTCCCAGACCTCCCGGAGCCGCTGGTAGTCGGCCGGAGTGAGGTAGGGGTCGAGGCCCGCCTCGTAATCGCGCAGTGCCTGCTCCACCGCCACCACCCGGTACCGCTGCTGCCCCCGGGACTGGTAGCCGTGGACCCAGGTTGGGACGAACGAGACCTGCTCAACCCGGGCGACGCCGTCCTCCTTGGCCACGTCGATCAGCATCATCAGGCCGGCTTCCCGGTACAGCCCATCCTGGTTGGAGATGAAGTTGCCGAGGCTGTAGATCACGGCCCGGGGGAGGTCCCGCCCGAACTCGTCACGGACCTGCCGCACCTCGATGGGCTGGATGACATGCGGGTGGCTGCCCAGGACGATGTCGGCGCCTGCCTGCAGCGCCACGTCCACGAAATGGCGCTGCTCGTCGTTGGGCTCGCGGGCGTACTCCTCGCCGAAGTGCAGGGCGACGACCACGAGGTCCACGTCGTCCCTCGCCCGGGCCCGGCGGATGTCGGCGGGCATCTGCTCGTCATCCACCAGGTTGACCGACCAGGGCTCCGGCAGGGGGATCCAGTTGGTCGATGCGGTGTAGGCCAGCACCGCCACCCGGATGCCCGGCACCGGCTCCACGACCAGGATCCGCTCCCGCTCCTCGGGCGTCCGCGCCGTGCCCGTGTGGGGCATCCCGTACCGCTCCAGGGCCTCGTTGGTCTTCTCAATGCCGAACTGGCTGTAGTCCAGCGAGTGGTTGTTGGCGTGCGTCAGCACGTCGAACCCCACGGTCTTCAGATCACGGGCCAGTTCCGGCGGCGTGTTGAAGCTGGGGTAGCCGGCCCAGGGGTAATCGGGGCCGGTCAGTGTCGTTTCCAGGTTTGCGATCGCCAGATCCGCGGCCTCGATCCACGGGCGGACCGGCTCGAACAGCGGCGTGAAGTCCCACTGATCGTCCGGCAGTGCCGATGCGTGAACCAGGGGCAGGTGCATGAGCAGGTCGCCCACCGCCAGCAGGCGGGCCGTCTGCCGCTGCCCGGTCTCCGGCTCGTCCGTCTCAGCCTGCCCGGGCTCCGATCCGGGCTCCTCAGCGCCGGTCTCATCCGGGCCCTCCCCGGCACCCGGGGCCTGCACCTCTCCGCCGGGGGGCGGCGTGCCGCCATCTCCCCGCTCCGCCCGGCCGCCGCATCCGGCCAGGACCAGCAGCACAAGGACCAGGGCACACCATGCGATCCGGCGTCGGCGTTTCTCGGACAACCAGAATCCCCCCTCGGAGTAGCCTTACCCATAGGACGATGGACGGGCCTGCATCTGTTTCAAAGGACGACGGACAGTCGCCCGTCTGTTCCCGGGAACGGCGGAGGCGCCAGAAAAGCAGGAGCCCGGGCTCCCGCGCGGGACCGGGCCCCTGCGCCGTGCGTTCCGGCCTAGCGTTTCGGCCAGGCCTGCTGGCACTCGCTCAGCAGCGACAGGATCTCCTGGGACAGCACGATGACCCGGTGGACTTCCTTCCTGGCCTCCTCCCGCTGGCCCCGGTTATGGAGTTCCACCGCATGGCGGGCGACCGCGTGCAACTCCTGGTGGGGCCGCTCCAGCGCGTTGAAGGACGGGATGGACCGGCCCACCGCCTGGCTGCTGTCGTACCAGCGGCCGAGCCGGCAGGCGTGGTGGTCGGCGACGTCCTGCGGGGAGATGCGCTCGCGGTCCAGCAGCATCTCGTGCAGGCGCTGCACCCACAGCACATGGTCGCCCCGGGCGGCGCTCAGCAGGTCCACGTCCGACAGCTGGATGCGGAACCGCTCGGTCAGGCTCCGGGTCTTCCGCAGCACCCGCTGCAAGTCGGAGACCATGAGCGCCAGGTCCTGCGTGGCCTGCTGCACCTTGGTCATGGCGCCGGCGATCTGGTTGACGCTGGCGGCCGTCTCCTGCACCGCCTGCGCCTCCTCCTCGGCGGCCTTGGCGATCTCGCTCATGGGGGCGGTGCTGTCGGCCACGGAGGTCCGGATGGTCTCCAGGGCCGCCTGCCCCTTGGTGGCCAACTCGATGTTCTCGCCGATCTGCCGGGCGAGGCGGTCAGTCGCCTCGAACACGGCGTTGGCCCCCTGGCGGAGGGTGGAGATCTGCACCTGCACGTCGCGCACCGCGTTGTGGGAGCGCTCGGCCAGGCGCCGCACCTCCTGGGCCACCACGGCGAAGCCGCGCCCCTGGTCGCCGGCGCGGGCCGCCTCGATGGCGGCGTTCAGCGCCAGCAGGTTGGTCTGCCCGGAGATCTCCTCGATCAGCTCCAGGACCTGGTGGATGGGCTCCACGGTGCTGAGCAGCTGGTTGACGTTCTCTTGCAGGAGCGCCATGCCCTCCGCGATGGTGGTCATGCCGTCCAGCGCGCCGCGCACGTGCACGATGCCTTCTTCGGCCTGCTTCATGGTCTCGCGCGAGGTGGTGACCGCCGCGTCGGACGACGCCGCCACCTCCTCCACCGAGGCGGCCAGCTCCTCGGCCAGCGCGGCCACCTGGTTCACCTCGGTGGCCTGCGCCCTGGTGGCGTCCACCAGTTCGTCCGCCGCCAGCAGCGGTCGTGCGCCCTGCTCGATGGCGTGGGACGCCGCGACCACCAGATCGGCCATGGCCCCCTGCAGCGTCCGGATCAACCGCAGCATGCCGTCCCTGACCGGCTCGGGAACGGCCTCGGCTTCCTCCTGTGCCCGAATCCAGTCTCCCTGCACCAGATGGTCAAGTACGCGATTGATCGAGTCCCAGTCCGGGTTTACGGCAGCAGGTTCGAGGGCGGGTTCCTCGGGCGCCGCAGGCTGGCCGGCCGGCTCGTCCGGCAGCGTCTCAACGGCGCCGGGGGTCCCGGGGTTCCGGGGCTCCCCCTGTCTGGCGCGATTCCACCACATCGCTGGCTTCACCCCTGTTCACAGACAACAGCGGCCGGTAGCTGATGACGGACAAGATATTTCCATATGCGTATATTCCTCGTGCAGAAGCTCTCTCCTTCATTGCCGGCCAACAGTTCGGAGTTGTCTCAGGGGTCCAACGACGCCGCCCGACCGCTGTCCCCCGGCGCGGGGGCCGCCCGGGGCGACATAACATAAGTTGGCAGGGAGACCATCATGCGAGGTGAGCGAAGTGCCCCATTGCCCGCCAGGATCGTTTTCGTACACGGTGCGGCCGGGCGACGACTTCTGGAACCTGGCCTGGCGGTTCGGCACGACGCCGCAGGCCATCGCCAGGGCCAATCCGGGGGTCAACTCCTGGGCCCTGCGGATCGGCCAGCAGCTCTGCATACCCGGCTGGTCACCCTGGGCCGTGCCTCAGCGGCGGCGGCCAGCGCGGTAGGAGGGCCGGCCCGGTCGGAAAGGAACGGGGAGGGGCTTCCCCCTCCCCTGTTCCTGTCCCAATCGCCTAGCCGGCCTCCGCAGACTCGTACTGCTGACGCAGCTGCGCGACCACGGCCGGGTCGGCAAGCGTGGTGGTGTCGCCCAGCGCCCGGCCCTCGGCAATGTCCCGCAGCAGCCGGCGCATGATCTTGCCCGAGCGGGTCTTGGGCAGGTCCGCGGCGAAGTAGATCTCCTCCGGCCTGGCCAGGGCCCCGATCTTCTGGGCCACGTGCTGCTTCAGCTCGTCCGCCAGGTCGGGCGTGCCGCGCCGGCCCTCCTTGAGCGTGACGAAGGCGGCGATGGCCTGGCCCTTCACCGAATGCGACCGGCCGATGACGGCCGCCTCGGCCACCAGCGGGTGATCGACCAGCGCCGACTCGACCTCCATCGTGCCGATGCGATGGCCGGAGACGTTGATGACGTCGTCCACGCGGCCGATGATCCAGAAGTAGCCGTCTTCGTCCCACTTGGCGCCGTCGCCGGTGAAGTAGACGGCGTTGCCGAACTTGCCGAAGTAGGTGGAGACGTACCGCTGGGGATCGCCCCAGACGGTGCGCAGCATGGAGGGCCACGGCGACTTGACGACCAGGTAGCCGCCCGAGCCGGGGGGAACCTCCTGCCCCTCCTCGTTGACGATGGCCATCTCAATGCCGGGGAACGGCCGGGTGGCGGAGCCGGGCTTGGTCGCCACCACGCCGGGCAGCGGCGTCGCCAGGATCGCGCCGGTCTCCGTCTGCCACCACGTGTCGACGATCGGGCAGCGCTCGGCGCCGATGTGCTTGCGGTACCACATCCAGGCCTCCGGGTTGATGGGCTCGCCCACGGTGCCCAGGAGGCGCAGCGACGAGAGGTCGTACTTCTCCGGCCAGCCCTCGCCCCAGCGCATGAAGGAGCGGATGGCGGTGGGCGCCGTGTAGAAGATGTTCACCCGGTACTTCTCGACGATCTCCCAGAACCGGCCGCGGTCCGGGTAGTCCGGCGCACCCTCGTACATCAGGGTGGTCGCCCCGTTGGCCAGGGGGCCGTAGATCACATAGGAGTGCCCGGTGATCCAGCCGATGTCGGCGGTGCACCAGTACACGTCCTCGTCCTTCAGGTCGAACACGTACTTGGAGGTCGCCGTCACCTGCGTGAGGTAGCCGCCCGTGGTGTGCAGCACGCCCTTCGGCTTCCCGGTGGATCCGGAGGTGTAGAGGATGAAGAGCGGGTCCTCCGCGTCCATCTCCTCCACCGGACAGGCCACCGGGGCATTGCGCATGAGCGTATGGTACCAGTGGTCGCGCCCGGGGTGCCAGCCGTGCTCCACCAGCGACTCGTGGCCGATGCGCTTGACCACGATCACCTTCTCCACCGTGGGGCAGTCCACCACGGCCTCGTTGACGATCTGCTTCATGCGGATGATGTTGCCCCGGCGCCAGCCGCCGTCCGCGGTCACGACCACCTTCGAGCGGCTGTCGTTGATGCGGTCGCGCAGCGACTCGGCAGAAAAGCCGCCGAAGACCACCGAGTGGATGGCCCCGATACGCGCACAGGCCAGCATGGCGACCGCCGCCTCGGGGATCATCGGCAGGTAGATGGTCACCCGGAGATCGGAAGAGCACACGTCTGAACTCCAGTCACGGCTACATCTCGTAT
>ENA-UPSB01002903-UPSB01002903.1-bioreactor-metagenome-genome-assembly--contig:-NODE-2903-length-14732-cov-5.172174_pt1 | contig 14732 bp, 7 predicted proteins | sample MGYA00238182_ERZ773286 | MGnify/ENA primary metagenome ERZ773286 (study PRJEB29026, sample SAMN07631240) | bioreactor metagenome | isolation source: Switchgrass digestor | place: USA: Dartmouth... | reverse complement strand
GTGTTTTCTTCGCCAGGTTGACCTTCATCCCCATTGTCTTCACCGGGTTGGCCTTCGTCACCGTTACTTTCGCCGGGCTGGCCTTCTTCAGTGTTTTCTTCGCCAGGTTGACCTTCATCCCCATTGTCTTCACCGGGTTGGCCTTTGTCACCGTTACTTTCGTCTGGCTGGCCTTCCTCAGTGTTTTCTTCGCCAGGTTGACCTTCGTCCCCATTGCCTTCACCGGGTTGGCCTTCGTCATCGTTACTTTCGCCCGGTTGGACTTGGTCATCATTGCCTTGGCCGTCGTCATTTGGTGCCGGGTTTTCTATAGGCGCAGAATTTGACGGATCGGTTGAGTCATCTTCGGCCATTACAGCCGGCACATAGATTGCTAGGCAAAGTATTAAGAAGATTGCAAGCACAATTTTGGCTTTTGTCCTCATTGTTTTATAATCACCTCCCTTTAAGAATTCTTTGGAAGTTTGTAGACACGCCGCTGGTCAAGATCATCCCAGGACTGAAAAACCGGCCCGTCACACATTTCTTCCACAGCATCTCTTAAGATAGAGGTTAATTCCATGAAGCTGCGGAAGTTTAGGGATTTCTCCTGCTCCAGCCATTGGATAGTCCCCTGGATATCGTTATTTTGGGTGTATCTGATTTTTAGTAAAAAATTGCCTTTGGGTGTTCTAAAGTTACCTGCCATATACTTTGCCATTTTTCTCACCCCTTTTAACTCCATTCGGACGGGTATCCAATCCTGGCATTTACTATGCCATGAGCCAGTCACCGGTAGTGTTGCAAAGTAATTACACGAAAATTTTTTTTGAATTATTTTTACTGCACTTTTGAGGCACAACTCAGGCACACGTAATTATGGTGTAATTGCCGATTAGAACAAACAAGAACGGAAGAATAAAAATGCTCCTCCTTGTGATAAACACTTCGTCTTTACGTCTACCACAAGGGGAGCATATCATTTTTTTCTCAAAACACTGTTGAGGTTTTAGGTTTTTAATTTATTAAGATTTTTCTTTGTGATAGGAATGAAATAAAACAGGCGAAGCGAATTATCTTGTCCTACTAAGCTTTCGCTTCGCCCCGGATAAACCTTCCCATAGTGGAGGTCTTTTCCGAAATAGGTTCAAACTTGATTTCCAGAGTTATATCATCCTTAGGATTGGCACAGAGATAAGAGTTGGTGATCCTACGGGCTATAGGTTCCAAATTTTCGGCGGAAGTGGACGTGACGATAAACACTAAGGTGTAATCGTTCCACTGGCTGACCACATCCCCTTTGCGCAATGAGCGCAACAGAATCTCTTTGGCTTTGCCAATACAGCTTTTCAGTTCGTTGGGCTTAAATTCGCCTTCAGATTTCACGAAATCGACAAAGCCAAGGAAAGAAGAAACCGGATTGCGCAGGCTCTTCCTTCTTTCGAGGTTGTAAATAGCCCTGAATTCGTCTATTTCACAGTAAAAAGCGGTTTCCTCAGGTTCGTCTTCTTTAAGATCTCGCAGCACTTCCCAGTAATCCAAGTCTTTTTCTCCGGTCCTGTGGCTCTTGATTTTCCTGTAAATTTCTTTCATTTGAGCGGAGGGTTTTACTCCCAACTCCTGCCGCAGCTTGTTGCTGATATATTTGTAATGGGATGAGGCCAACTTGGACTGTCCTGAGTTTATAAGCGCATTCAGATAGTGAACATGGACTGATTCTTCATAAGGGTCTATCTGGAACGCTTTTTCACATATTTTAATGATTTGCTGGTGATTCCCGGCTTCTTTAAGCAGTTCCAGCAGCTGGTACAGCGCTCCGAAGTATAGACGGTGGTAATAGTTCCGGGACGGAATGACCCATTCGCTGTACAGGTTTTCGGCCAAGTATTCTCCTTTATAAAGATCCAGCGCTTTCTGATAACATTTAATGGCTTCTTCGGGAGCGGAATCACTTAGTTCGTCGCCGCGTTTAATATAATCGGAGAATTCATCGACATCGACGGAGCAGTTCTCGCAGAGCGAGAAGATGTAGAAGCCTCCTTGGAAATCCAAACGGCAATAGCCCTGATCCGAGTCATCCCGGGCCAAAATCCCCATGTCTTCGAGCATTTTGCGCAAACGATATATTTTGGTTCGCAGCGCGTTCTTCGGGTCCGTGAGGTCGTCCTCAGGCCAGAGCTTTTCCATTATAGTTTCCGGCAAAACCTTCTTGTCTTTATAAGTTACGAACAGCTTCAACAAGTCAAAAATCTTATAAGACCGCTTGTTGAAATATGTTAAAATAGACTCTCCGTCGATTCTGAGGTCAAAGTTGCCGAAGGTATGTATTTTTAACATTGCGGCAGAACCATATTGTTTGTCTTTGTTCATTTTTTCCACTCACTAACCGTTTTTACTTTGAAACTTATTTAAATAAAAAATTTTAAAACTTTTTTAAATAAATTATATTATAGTTGCCATTAAAGCCATTCAAAACCAAAATATGAACAAAAAATATAGATTTCTCAAAATTTTAGCACTATCCATTATAGCATTAATTTTGAAAAAAATAACAAGCAAATTTAAAAAAATATTATCCTTACTAAAATTAACAAATATCTTACTATAAATTGAACAAATATTTTTCGCTAAATATTTGAACAAGCGTTATGCGGTTAAAATATTTTTCCAGTAATTAGAAAGGTTTTAAAAGGGAAAATCCAATTTATGTAGAATAATTTCTCTTACAACTATTCTACATACACAAGTTAAAGCGTTAAAGCGGAAATAAGTACATAAAAAACCGTACAGTCAAATGGGGCAAAAGGAGTCATATGATGCAAAAGGAAAGAGTTTACTATCCATTGACAAAAGCGCAGGAATCCGTTCAAATAATTGAAAATTTCTACCCCGGCACAAGTTTTGTCAATGTCTGCGGGACGGTCAGGATTAAGAAAGAAGTGGATTCTGCGCTCTTTAATTTGGCAGTTAACCACATGCTTGAGCAGAATGAGGCTCTCCGAACCAGAATATGCAGACAAAACGGCTCCCAGGTTCAGTACATTGAAGATTACTGTTTTGAAGAAGTCCCGGTTCTCGATTTCAGCCAGGGCGACGGCAATGCGGAGTTTTACCGTTGGGCAAGGCAAATGGCTCAGCAGCCTTTTGAGTTTTATGATTCCAAGCTGTATTATTTTGCGCTGGTTAAGATCGGCCCTAAGGAAACGGCGTTTTTCATCAAGGGTCATCATATCATCCTGGATGCCTGGTCGATTGTCTTGCTGGCCAACGAAGTGCTCGAAGACTACTGCAGGCTGAGCAAAGGGCTTGAGCCTCTTGAGCGGCAAAGGGCTTCGGTAGGCCAGATCGTCCTTAACGAACAGAAATATCTTGCTTCCGACCGTTTTCAAAAAGACAGGGCTTTCTGGCAGCAGATTATTGCCAAATGTGAAGAACCGGCTCTGTTTGAAACCAGAAATGTCAAGAATACCAAAGCCAGATCCAAAAATTTGCCCTTGCCGCCGACAGTTTCTACATTAATAAATAAATACTGCGCTGAAAACGGGATATCGCCTTTTATAGTTTTTGCTTCGATCCTGGCTGTTTATTTCGCCAAGACCAAGGACAAAAATACGATAATTGTCGGTACCCCGTTTTTCAACAGATCCGGAGTTAAAGAAAAGAATACCATTGGGATGTTCGTAAACAATTTCCCAGTGGCAATCGAGGTTGACCCTTCGCAAAAATACCGGGGTTTTGCCGAAAAATTGAGTGCGGAGTGGCTGCAAATACTTCGCCACGGCAAATACCCGTATGTGCAGCTGCTGAAAGACTACCGCGAAATGCACCAGGTCAAAGGCAGACTTTACGATGTGACCCTATCCTTCCAAAACGCCAAGTTTGACAAGCAGGAGATAGATTTTGATTTCACTACCGAGTGGCATTTCAACGAGCAGGAAGTCAATCCTTTGAGCATCAGTATCAATGACCGGGAAAACAAAGGGATTTACTATATAGATTATCATTTTTGGGAAGAGGCTCTGTCGGATTTTGAAATAGAGCAGATCAACCAAGGGATGATCCAGCTTATAGAGGAAGCTTTAAACAATCCGGAGCTGGAAATAGCGAGTTTAAGTCTGCTGTCTGCCGCCCAGAGGCAGCTGGTGCTGGAAGAGTTTAACCGCACCGCTTATCCCTATCCGAAAGAAAAGAGTTTGGTGGATCTCTTTGAGGAACAGGTCGATGCCAACCCGGAAAAAACCGCGGTCGTCTATGCCGATGACAGGATGACTTACCGCGAAGTGGATCAAAAAGCGAACCAATTGGCTAACTTCTTGCTGAAGCAAGGAATAAAAAAACAGGACGTCGTAGTGCTGAAAGTTGAGCGCTCCTTTAATATGATCATTGGCATCTTGGGCATCTTAAAGGCCGGAGCGGCTTATCTGCCTGTGGACCCCGGCTACCCGCAGCAAAGGCTGCTCTATATGCTTGAGAACAGCAAAGCCAAGATAGTCCTGACCAACGACTGCGGCCGGCAGGCTTTGTTCAGCGGCTCCTCCGGAAGAGAACCGGACTTTAAAGTGTTCAATCTGGATTCGCCGGAAATCTGGCAAGAGTCCGCCGAGCGGCCCAGGCTTCAGATCGAGCCTTCGGATTTGGCCTATGTAATATATACCTCCGGCTCTACCGGTTTGCCCAAAGGGGTAATGATTGAACACCGGGCCGTTAACAATTTTGTGCACGGAGTCGTTGAAGCCGTAGGACTTAAATCCTACAGCAATATCCTGGCTCTGACCACCATTTCCTTCGATATTTTCTTCCTGGAAACCATCCTGCCGCTGCTTTGCGGAATGCAGACAGTAATAGCCGACGAAGTCGAGACCAATGATGTGGCGCTGATTCTGGACCTGATCCAAAGGCATAAGATAGAAGTGCTGCAAGCCACTCCGTCCCGGATGAAGGCCATAATAAATGACGCCTATGACAATGCTGTGCTGGCTGAGTTAAAACTGCTTTTAATAGGAGGGGAAGCTTTTCCCGAATTGCTGCTGGAGAGCCTGCGCAGAATTACTCCGGCGGAAATTTACAATATGTACGGGCCCACTGAGACCACGATCTGGTCCACAGTCAAAAGGCTCACTCACACTGACCTTATAACCATCGGCAAGCCCATTGCCAATACCCAGGTTTATATCCTGGATAAGCACGGAATGCCGCTGCCGATTGGCGCAGTCGGGGAAATATACCTGTCCGGCGACGGTGTGGCCAGAGGTTATATTAATAAGGAAGAATTAACTGCCGAAAGGTTTTTGCCCAATCCGTTCCGACCCGGCACTGTGATGTACAAGACCGGAGACTTGGGCCAATGGCTTCCTGACGGCGAAATAAAATACCTTGGCCGCAACGACAACCAGGTTAAAATCCGCGGTTACCGGATTGAAACCGAAGAAATAGAAAAATGCCTGCTGAAGCTTGAGCAGGTCAACGAAGCGGTGGTGGTTGGACATGCCGGCAAAGGGGACAGGACTTACCTGTACGCCTATTTGACCGGAACCAAACTGCCTGTCACCCAACTGCGAAGCCACTTAATGAGATACCTTCCGGAATATATGGTGCCGACCCGCTTCATTTGGCTGGACAGTATCCCGCATACCCCGAATGGCAAAATAGACCGCAAAGCGCTGGCCGCTTTGAATACTTGCGAGGAAGAGCAGAGCGTGGATTATGTGGCTCCGCGGGACGCGGTCGAAAAAGCCATGGCTGAAGCCTGGGCCGAGGCTTTGGAAAGAGAACGCGTCGGAATTGACGATGACTTCTTTACCCTGGGCGGGGATTCTTTGGCCATTCTGGAAGTTCTGGCCGGGGTTTTGAGCCAGGGCTGGAAGCTTACTGCCCAGGACTTTTACGAATACCCGACTGTCCGGAAGTTGGCCGAAGTAATTAGGCAAAGAAGCAGCCTCAGCTCCGTCGGCGCTGTCGGCGCTGATATCGGCTCCGGGAATACAGTCGTCGCAGACAGGGCAGCGTCGCTGTCTGTGATTTCCGACTCGCTGCTGAAAGAGGAGGCTGCGGTTTACAGCCTGAAACCCGAGCCGGTAGCCGGAACAGGGAAAAAATACCTGCCGAACAATAAAGGAGTGCTTTTGACCGGCAGCACCGGTTTTTTAGGTATTCACATCCTGCGAGAACTGTTGGACAACTATCCCGGCAAAATTTACTGCTTAATACGCGGAAATAATCCCGAATCCCGGCTTGCCAAGCTGTATAACTACTATTTCCAACAGGAACTGGACTTGCGAAGGGTAACCGTTCTAAACGGACAGATAGAAGACGGCAGGCTGGGCCTTACCGTCGAAGAATACACCGCTTTGGGCGAGGCGGTTTCCGAAGTGATTCATTCAGCCGCGCTGGTCAAACACTACGGTACTTACGCCGAATTTGAAAAGGTCAATGTGCTCGGTACCCAAAACGTTATCGATTTTTGTTTCCCGCACAAAATCCACTTATACTATATTTCCACGATCAGCGTATCGGGCAATTTCCTGGTCCAAAGCAGTCCGATGACTTTTACCGAAAGGGATTTGTTTATCGGTCAGGATTATAAGAGCAATGTTTACGTCCGCAGCAAGTACGAAGCCGAGTGCAGAATCCTCGAAGCCCTGAGGCGAGGTCTGCAGGCGAGCATTTTAAGGGTGGGTATCCTGACCGGTCGCTATTCGGACGGCTTTTTCCAACACAACATAGATGAGAACGCTTTCTATCGCAAACTGAAGAGCATTATACAGATTGGCTGCTTGCCCGAAAGCACGATGGATGAGTACATTGAACTTACGCCGGTGGATTACTGCGCCCAGGCTATTTGCAAAATCGCGATGCAGCCTGCAAACCCCCAAACCGTTTACCACTTGTTTAACCATAAACTGATTAGGATTAGAGATTTCTTTGAACCGCTAAAGAAGCGAGGATTTGAAATAAAGGGGATTCCGGTGGATGATTTCCTTCTTAAGGTCAATCGTCTTGCCCAAACGGACAAAGGCAAAGAAACTTTGTCCGGCATTGTCACCGATTTGGCCTATCACGGCACTTTGTCCTTTACCTCCAACGTACAGGTTGATTCGACTGTAACCGTTGAGGTTTTAAAACAATTGAATTTCACTTGGCCCGACCTGACGGAAGAATATTGCGCAAAAATTGTCGATTATATGCAAAAAATAGGTTACTTAGGAGACATTGTCTTAAATAACATTCCTTCCTAGAATGTAAGAGCATTATAAAGTATGTTATGACTCAAAAGATAATTCATCCGGGAAAGGAATTTGTTATGGATCTGTCGAATATCATCAGGATGTGAATCCTTATCCGTTATTATAAAAGAAAGGAACGTCCTATGATGCAGAACAGAAAAATTTGGCAAAAATTGGTCCCCAGGTCCATAACAGGCATTATTCCAGATGAAGATAAGGATAGGTTTTTCGAAGAACTGGCTCAGATTAACTACAATCGAACCAGGATCCTCAGCACCATTATCTTAACAGTAATGTTCATCCTTTTTTTCACGGATTATGACAATTATGTTAAAGGTCTCTGGCATACCATGCCGGGCTACAGATATTTATTTTTGGGACATTTATTCTTATCCATAGGATTAGCGATTATTCTTGGTTTTGTCTTATTTCAAAGATTATTAGGTAAAGATGTTTCTATTCGTAGCAAAAAAAGTTTTGTACTATTGTTTAATTTTATAGTTGCCGTATCGGCTGCCTTTATGTCGACGGCCGACCAGTTGATTCACGGCGAGATAACTGTCTATGTTTTAAGTATTTTTGGCCTAGCGGTACTCAACTATATCCGTCCTAAAATCATAATCACCATTTTTGCCACTTCTTATGTTCTGCTGATGGTAGGCATAACAAATGTCCAGTCCAATATAGATATGTTAAGAGGACACTATATCAACGCCACCGTACTTGTTGTGATTGCCGCGGCCTTGTCAGCTCTTCTCTACCACGCTAAAGTCAATGACTTTTTAAACCGCAAAACCATTGACCAGCACCGGAGAGATCTCGAAGAAAAGAACAAGGAACTGGAAAGAGCCAATAAAGAACTGCAAGAATCCATCCTGGCCTTGGACGAATCCCAAAACATGATCTTTACCCTTACGCTCGCGCTTGAATCCAAAGACAGCAATACCCACGGTCATTCCCAAAGAGTGTCCGAATATGTGATGGCAGTAGCTAATAAATTAAATCTCTCCGAAACTGACAAGACCAATTTATGGCGAGCGGCAATCTTGCATGATATCGGAAAAATTGGGATACCGGACGTCATTTTGAACAAAACCACCTCTTTAAACGAGGAAGAATGGGAAATAATGAGGTCCCACCCCGAGAGAGGAGAGGCTATCTGTTCCAAGCTTAAATTTGCCAGGGAGATCTTGCCGATTATCCGGCACCACCATGAACGCTACGACGGCAAAGGTTATCCTGACGGCCTAAGCGGTGAAGACATACCGTTTTTGGCCAGGATTATTAGCATTGCCGACACTTTTGACGCAATAACCTCACCCCGCAGCTACCGTTCGCCCGGAACCGAGGAACAGGCGGTCAGAGAACTTAAAAGATGCGCAGGTACGCAATTTGATCCCTATTTGGTTGGAGTTTTTTTAGAAGTTTATGGGAGCGTAAAAAGGTCAAAAGATTGTTTGGGAGATAAGTATGCTGGACTATCGAAAAATCCTTGAGTACCAACACTTGTTTGACAAATTTCATACGATTAATGCTACGGTTTACAGCATTAACCTGAACTCTAAAAAGGTCTTCGTCACCCATGGTGTTGAAGAAATATTTGGCTGCCCGAAAGAGGTTTTTGACCGAAAGTATTGGAAAAAGGTCATTCACCCTGAGGACAGGGAGAAAGTCTTACGCTGGGAGAAACAGTTGAGCAGCGGAAAAGAGCCTACATATATTCAGTACCGGATTTTGCGTGGCGATAACGAGATCCGGTGGCTGGAAGATCATTTAAGTCCTGTAGAAAACTTGTTTGGGGAAACCGAAGAATTGCTCGGTTTGCTCATTGACATAACCGACAAAAAAGTGGCCGAACAGCAAATGGAGTACATGGCCTACCACGATACGCTGACCGGCCTGCCCAATCGCAATATGTTTAATGAATACAGCCGCAAAGCTTTGGCTCGCTGCAAGCGGAAGGGTATGAATCTGGCTTTGCTGTTTTTGGATTTGGATAATTTCAAACAGATTAATGATAATTACGGCCATACCACCGGCGATCAGGTGCTGATCCAAGTAGCTGAGAGGCTGAACCAATGTATTCGCGACGGAGACATTGTGGCCAGGGTAGGCGGCGACGAGTTTATTATTTTGCTCGAAGAGACCGACAGGGTAAGGACGGAACAGGTAGTTCTGAGGATATTGGACAACCTGTCTGCCCCGTACAAAGTAAACGGGGAATATTTCAAGTTGACTGCCAGCGTCGGAATCAGCATCTTTCCCGATGACGGCACGGACATCGAGACTCTGAAAAAGCATGCTGACGAAGCCATGTATAGCTCCAAAAACCGCGGTTGCAACCTCTACACTTTTTACCAAAAGGAGTAATGCTATTACCGGCAGGGGCAGCGAAAAGGACAGGATATCCAAGTACATGGCAGGATACTTGAGGATACTTGGGATATGTTAGGATATTTTGGATATGACAGGTCATTTGGGATATCGGGACAGCTAAGCTGTCCTTCTTCCGTTTTGGAGTATTGACTCAATATGTTATAATATCTCTATCTTTTTTGTTATTTACTCAAATTTTCTATTTATTATTTAAAATCTAACGCTTTCTATTCTTTGCTTATTTTTTAGAAAGTTTGAGATTAAAGGAGGAAGAAATGGATACCAACCTCAGAACCAAGGCTGACTCCGATCCCAAACGAAGAAGGCGAAAAGTTTCGACTGCCAAAACCGGGACTAAAGTGATAAGAGTGGCATATATTCTTCTGATTACGTTAGCTTTGCTTTTACCGGCCAACCCGGCTCCGACTGTAGCCGCTCAGAATCCGCCGCCGAAAGAGATCGCAGCTATCTTTGACAAGGTGGCCAGGGAGTATCAGGTTCCGGCCGAGATCCTTAAGGCCATAGCCTATCTCGAGACAGGCTGGCGCCAGTGGGATAAGAACGGCAAAGTGGTGATCAACAGATCGGGGAATCCGGACTATATAGGTATTATGCAAGTAGGTACCTATGATCCTCGAGATACCGAGACAGTCAACAGACTTAAAAACGACATTGAATTTAATATCGCCTACGGGGCAAAAACCCTGCTCTCCAAATGGGAGATGACCCCAAAGATAGGGGACGGAGACAAGGGTAAACTGGAAAACTGGTACTTTGCCATCTGGGCTTACAATTCCTGGTCAGCCCGCAATAATCCCCATAACAACCCCAAGGCTTACCAGGAAAAGGTTTATAAACTGATGGCCTCAGATTATCTACCCGGAGTGGTGGAGCCGGTTACAGTCACCCCAATACCGAAGTCTTGGCTGCCGAAAGGGACGGTGCCCAAAAAAAGTACCGTGTGGAAAACACCGGAACCTTTCCATTATGCCGCCTTTACTGAAGAAGTCCTGGACAAAGCCCAGTTGCAGGCAATTCAGTCCATAGAGCGGTTATGCGGTGACTCGCGTATTGACACTTCCCTCAAGATTGCCGAAGCCGGTTGGCCCTATGGCTGTAATACCGTGATAATTGCTCATGCCGAGGATTACCGGGACGCTTTAGCCGGTGCGGCTTTGGCCGGGAAATACAATGCCCCGATTATCTTAAACCCTCAGGACTGCTTGGATCCGAAAGTAGCCGAAGCCTTGACCGATAAGTTAAAACCGCTAAAAGTTATTATTCTCGGCGGTCCGCAGGCCATTTCCGAGCAGGTCGAAATTGAACTAAGGGAACTGCTCAATTGGACGGGCGATATAGTGCGGATCGGAGGGGAAAACAGCTATGAAACGGCAGCCTTGATTGCCGCCGAATTCCCTGAAGACAGCGATTTAGCCATAAGCAGCGATTGCGATTTCCCTGACGCGCTGAGTTTGGCAACCGCTGCAGCCGGTCAAGGCATTCCGCTGTTGCTGACGGATGGAAGTTCTCTGCCCGAAGCCACTGTTAAGGCGCTGCGGGACAGAAAACCTAAATATATTTATATCGCCGGCAATGAGGAAACCATATCGGAGCAGACGGTAGCCGAAATTGCCGAGCTTACCCAAGTGGCAGAAAGAAACATCATTCGTTTTGCCGAAGCCGACCGTTACCAGACTTCCGCGGCGATAGCCCAGTACTTCTATCCGCTGCCCGGACAGATCTATCTGGTTACCGGTCAGGATTTTCCGGATATTTTGGCCGGTTCGGCCTTGGCGGTTAACAATGATGCTCCGCTGCTTCTAATGCCGGCTGAAGGCCCGGAGGAAGGTTCGCTTACCGAACAATACCTTGAGTTTGTTGATGAACAGGTGAAAATCAAAGTTTTCGGCGGGCAGGAAGCGATACCTGACGTTACGCTGTTTAAAATTCTAACCTTAGTGAAACAATGAAAATAAGTGTAAGTAAGATAAGTGGGACACATGGGACAGGTGGGACACGGGGGCCTTCCCTGTGTCCCACTTAACTGATTGTAAAGAATAATAATTTGTAGTAAACTGTTAAAAGCGCAACAAAAATTCTTTTTTTACTGGAAAAATTACCGAACATAACAATCAAATATGTTTATCCGAAAGGATGGAAAGAAAACAGTGTCACGTCCGAAACGCACTCTATTATTCATGCTGTTGGATGCTGTTCTAATAAATATTGCTCTTTTCGGCAGCTTCTACCTTCGCTTTGAAGAGGGCTTGCCCGCTTCCTATATTCCTACATATACCAATGCGGCTCTGTTGGGTACGGTATCTTTGCTGGCGGCTTTTCACCTGTTTGGCCTGTATAAAAATATATGGCGCTATGCCAGTGTCGGAGAGCTGTTGTCCATAGTCTATGCCGTATCGGTCGGAGCGGCTGTTACCATTGCCGGAACCTACTTTATCTCCCCGCTGAGACTGCCCCATTCGGTCAGCGCCATGTTCTGGCTGTTTGTCATAGTTTTAACCGGGGGATTGCGCTTCAGCCAACGTTTGCGCCAGGAAAACTCCATTTTTCTAACCAGAAATAACGAGCAGCACAAAGTGCTGATTATCGGAGCCGGCGATGCCGGAGTTTTGGCTTTGCGGGAGCTTAAAAAGAGAGATTTCCGCGACGGTCTGCCTGTCGGTTTTATTGACGACAGCAGGGAAAAGATCAACCTGCAGGTTCAGGGTTTCCCGGTACTCGGCTCCCGGGAGGATATTCCGCGCATCGTGGATGAGTATGGGGTGGATGAAATAATTATCGCAATTCCGTCGGCTTCCGGGGATACTATCCGGGAAATTGTGGAGATTTGCAAAAAAACCCGGGCTTCTTCGCTGAAAATCCTGCCCGGAGTTCACGATCTGCTGAGCGGCAAACTGACGGTCAGCCCGATCAGGGAAGTCCAGGTCGAGGACCTGCTTGGGAGAGATCCGGTATCCATGGATCTGGAGGAAGTGGCCGGCTATCTGAAAAACCAGGTCGTGCTGGTAACCGGAGCCGGAGGGTCGATAGGTTCGGAGCTTTGCCGGCAAATTGTCAGGTTTAACCCGGCCAAGCTGATTTTGGCCGGACACGGCGAAAACAGTATTTTTGAAATCCAGCAGGAATTAAAGGAGCATCCTGTTTTTCCTGAGATTTTTGACATCAAGGACACGGATAAAGTCAATCTGGTTTTTGTCAAGTACAAACCCTCGGTGGTCTTTCACGCTGCGGCCCATAAACATGTGCCTTTGATGGAGAACAACCCGGAGGAAGCTTTGAAAAATAACGTGCTGGGCACTTACAATTTGGCCTCCGCCGCGGCTGAAACAGGAGTTAAAACCTTTGTCTTGGTCTCGACCGATAAAGCCGTTAACCCGACCAGCATTATGGGGGCCTCCAAACGGATTGCCGAGATGATTATCCAAGATTTCAACCGCAAATCCGCAACCAAATTTGTCGCGGTGCGTTTTGGCAATGTACTTGGTAGCCGCGGCAGCGTAATTCCGATATTTAAAAAACAGATCAGCGAAGGCGGGCCCGTAACCGTTACTGACCCGCAAATGACCCGCTATTTTATGACCATTCCCGAAGCGAGCCAGTTGGTAATTCAGGCCGGAGCAATGGCTTCCGGAGGGGAAATTTTTATTTTGGATATGGGCAAACCGGTTAAAATAGTGGATTTGGCCAAGGACTTAATCAGACTGTCCGGTCTGGAACCGGACAAAGACATAAAAATAGTTTTCACCGGCATCCGCCCGGGTGAAAAACTGCATGAGGAACTTCTTACCTCTGAAGAAGGTGCCACGGCTACCAAGCATAAGCGGATTTTTGTGGCCCGACCGAATAACATAGACTCCGTGGCCATCAGCCAACTTGTCGAGCTGGTTCGCCGACGCGGCAGTTACCTGAGCGGCGGAGAAATCGTTGACTTGATCAGGACCCTGATTCCTGACTTTAGGCAATCTGCCGATGCCCACACTGCCGCCGGACAAGCTGTCAATGCCCAAGGCGTACAGCCTGCCAATAAATGAAACTTAACGCTTTATATTTAAGGAGGCGCCTCTATGTTTGAATTCAAACGAGTAATAACTGAAAAAGACCAAATCGCATATGAACTTAAAAAGAAAATCGAAGACCATACTGCTCTGGTCGGTGTAATCGGTCTCGGGTATGTGGGCCTGCCTCTAGCCGTAGAGAAAGGTAAAGTCGGATTTAAGGTAATCGGTTTCGATATCAACCCGGAACGCGCGGCTAAAGTATCTGCCGGCATCAACTACATAGGCGATGTCAAGGACCATGAGCTTAAGGAGCTTGCCGAAAAAGGCCTGATCAGAGGCACCACGGATTTTTCGCTGCTTAAAGACTGCGACGTGATTATAATCTGTGTGCCGACTCCGTTGACTGTCACCCGCGATCCGGATATTTCTTACATGAAATCCTCGGCGGAGGAAATAGCGAAGTATTTGAGGCCCGGTCAGTTGGTGACTCTGGAAAGCACCACTTATCCGGGCACTACGGAAGAGGTTATCCTGCCGATCTTGGAAAAATCCGGCCTCAAAGTGGGCAAGGATTTCTTCCTGGCTTTTTCTCCGGAAAGGGTGGATCCGGGCAACAAAAGATTTACCACCAGAAATACTTCGAAAGTGGTCGGCGGCGTAACTCCGTACTGTCTCGAAGTGGCGTACACTTTGTATGAGCAAACCATCATCAACGTGGTTCCGGTCAGTTCCCCTGCGGCTGCCGAGCTCACCAAAGTATTTGAAAATACTTACCGTGCCGTGAATATTGCTCTGGTTAATGAATTAATGCTGCTCTGCGACCGGATGGGCCTGGACGTCTGGGAGATTGTCGACGCGGCGGCGACAAAACCCTTCGGCATTCAGACTTTTTATCCCGGACCAGGCGTCGGCGGGCACTGTATCCCAATCGATCCCTTCTACTTGACCTGGAAGGCCCGCGAATACGATTTCCATACCCGTTTCATTGAACTGGCCGGCGAAATCAACGTGGAAGTATCCTACTATGTAGTTAACAAAGTCATCCAAGCCTTAAACAAGTTTAAGAAACCTTTAAACGGAGCCAAAATCCTGATTCTTGGCGTAGCTTACAAAAAAGATATTGACGATGTCCGGGAGT
>ENA-UPSB01002900-UPSB01002900.1-bioreactor-metagenome-genome-assembly--contig:-NODE-2900-length-14744-cov-3.663490_pt1 | contig 14744 bp, 15 predicted proteins | sample MGYA00238182_ERZ773286 | MGnify/ENA primary metagenome ERZ773286 (study PRJEB29026, sample SAMN07631240) | bioreactor metagenome | isolation source: Switchgrass digestor | place: USA: Dartmouth... | reverse complement strand
CTGCTTCGCCTGGCGGTTTCCCTTTCCGTTCTTACGGTGATCATGATTTCCACGGGCCCCGGGAAGATTTTTATGGCCCTTGAGGGTCTAAGAATGCCCGCAGTTTTTCTGCGCACTGCGGAATTTACCCTGCGTTATATTTATATATGTACCGATGAGCTCAGGACAATGTTCACGGCCCGGAAAGCCCGGGGATTTAAACCGGCAAAAAGTTTTTTTAATGCTTTTACCATGAATACCCTTTCCCATCTCATCGGGATGCTTTTTCTGCGTACCTACAGCCGGGGAGAGAGGGTTTATGCGGCTATGCTTTCCCGGGGTTATACAGGGGAAATTTTTACCCTTTCCTCCTTTAAGGCCCAGACTTCTGACTATCTTATGGGGATACTGGTTTCGGCAGTGGGTGCGGCAATCTTTCTCCTTGATAAGGGGGCTTTATGAAATGTTAGCTGGGAACTATGCAGTGGAGATAAAAAATCTTTTCTATACTTACCCCGGAGGGTTTGAAGCTTTAAAGGGTCTGTCTCTCAAAGTCCCCTTGAATTCAAAAACGGCGCTTTTAGGGCCCAATGGAGCGGGAAAAACCACCCTTATTTTACATTTAAATGGGATATTTCTTCCCCAGAAGGGAGAAGTTTATGTTTTGGGGCGCGGGGTCAGCAGGAAAACGGAGAAGTGGTTGAAGACAAAAGTGGGTTTGGTTTTTCAGGATCCCGATGATCAGCTCTTTGCTCCCACTGTGTGGGAAGATACAGCCTTTGGTCCCCTTAATATGGGGCTTGAAAGAGATGAGGTGGAAAAGAGGGTGGAGAAAGCCCTAAAACAGGTGGGAGCTTTTGAATTAAGGGACAGGGCGCCGTACATGCTCAGCTGCGGGCAGAAGAAGCGTGCAGCCATAGCCGGTGTCCTTGCCATGGGTCCTGAAATTATTGTTCTGGACGAGCCTTGGGCTTTTCTGGATCCTTTGGGGCAGGAGCAGATAGCGGACATTTTAAACCGGCTTCATGAAAAGGGGAAGACCATAATTATGGCTACCCATGATGTGGATTTTGCTGCTCAATGGGCTGACTGGGTAATTATAATTAGGGACGGCATGCTGGTGGCTGAAGGGGAGCCTTCCCTTTTAACTGAAGAGGAGGCTGTATCCCGTGGGGGATTGAGGTATCCTCTGATTACCCAACTTTTTAAGGAAGCGGAATTAATGGAAAATGAAATTCCCTATAGGCTTGACCAGGGAGTTCGGGCCATAAGAAATCTGTTGAAGGGCTACAGAAAAAATTAAGTTTTATATTCAAAATCGGAGGATTGCTGTTATAATTTTTTACATATAGTTTTTTGCTTTTAACAATTTTTTCGGGGGTTTTGTGGTAATGGGTGTGGATAATATCAATATCCGGGGAATGAATGGTTCGGATTTAAAAAAGGGTTTTTTGGATGGAGTCCCCATAGCTTTAGGATACTGGCCCGTAGCCATGGCCTACGGTCTTTTGGCCAAATCCGTAGGCCTGAATTTTTTTGAATGTACGGCCATGTCTGTGATGGTGTTTGCCGGTGCTAGCCAGTTTATGGCTTTAAATTTTATTGCTTCAGGGGTTGGCATGGGGGAAATCGCAGCGGCGGTTTTTTTGGTCAACTTACGTCATTTTTTAATGAGTTTGTCTTTGTCTCCCAAAATGCTTACCCGGCACCTGGGAATCCGGGCCCTTTTAAGTTTTGGGATTACCGATGAGACCTTTGCTGTGGCAAGCGTTAAAGAAAAATATCTCAGTTCCAGTTATATGGCAGCACTGGAGCTTATTTCCTATAGCTCCTGGGTTTTGGGTTCTGCTGCAGGCTATGCTGCAGGGGCGTTTTTGACGGAGACGCTAAAGGAAAGCATGGGAATTGCTCTTTATGCAATGTTTATAGGGCTTTTTGTACCTTTAAGCAAAAAATCCAGAAAAGTTTTTTTTATTGGTGTTCTTGCTGGGCTGCTCAATGGAATTTTAGGTTTATTTATAAGCAGGGGCTGGGCTGTTATTGCTGCAGCAGTTTTGGCTGCTTTGATGGTTCCGGGAACAGGAGAGGGGGAAGAAAATTATGATGGATAAATACCTTTTATTTCTAATCATGGGGCTGGTTACATATATTCCCAGAGCCCTGCCTTTTATTGTTCTGCCTGGGGCAAAAATGCCTCCTTTTGTTAAAAGATTTCTTGGCAACATACCCTTTGCTGTCCTAGGAGCACTGATATTTCCCGGGGTGCTTTATTCAGCGGGGGAGGTTTCCTTTGGTATTATTGGAGGATTGGTTTCTGTGCTGATGGCATTTTTTGAGCTGAATCTCGTTTTGGTGGTTGCGGGCTCAATTTGTGCTGTTTATTTTGCGAAGCTTTTACTTTTATAATTTTCTATCCCTATTTTGTTCCCCTTAAAACCTAAAAAAATTTTGGTTTTAAGGGGTTATTTTTGTCTTGAATATTTATACACCTATCTGTATAATTATTAATCAATAGTTTAAAAATGGGGGTTTGGGTTTTGATCAGAGCGGGAATTATTGGTGCCACAGGATATACGGGGGCTGAGCTGGTAAGGATTCTGTACAGGCATCCCCGGGTGGAAATCAGTTTTCTGTCTTCGAGGAGCTTTGCCGGTGAGGATATTTCCAATGTTTATCCCAATCTTAAATGCTGTGTGGAAAAAAGCTGTGAAGAGCAGAACATAGACAGGGCTGTGGAAAAGTGCGACGTTATTTTTGTAGCCCTGCCCCACGGGCACTCTGTGCCCATTGTGAAAAGGGCTTTGGAGGCAGGGGTTAAGGTAATTGATCTGGGAGCTGACTTTAGGCTCAAAAACCCAGAGGAATATGAGCGCTGGTATGGGCTGAAGCATGGTGCTCCGGAGCTTCTTGACCAGGCGGTTTACGGTCTGCCTGAGATCTACAGACAGGATATTGCAGAAGCTTTGGTTGTGGCCAATCCCGGCTGCTATCCCACCAGCATCATTCTGGGGCTGGCACCCCTTTTGAAAAACGGCGTAATAAAGACAGAGGGTATTGTGGCGGACAGCAAATCGGGGGTTTCGGGAGCGGGCAGAACCCCTTCGGAAAAGACTCATTTTGTGGAGTGCAGTGAAAGTGTCAGTGCCTACGGCGTTTCGGGGCACAGGCACAGGCCGGAGATTGAGCAGGAGCTGGGAAAGCTTGGGGGGACTCTTATGCGCGTTACCTTTACGCCCCACCTTGTGCCCATCACAAGGGGGATTTTGAGCACCATATATGCTGAGCCGGCTTTTGATGCTGCAGAGGATGAGATTCGGGAGCTTTATGAAAGTTTTTATCACCGGAAGCCCTTTGTGCGCATTCTTCCTGAGGGGGTTTTCCCCCGCACCCGGTGGGTATACGGCTCCAATTTCTGCGATATAAATTTTTATGCGGACAGAGAAGCTAAAAGGATTACGATTATTTCAGCTATAGATAACCTTGTTAAAGGAGCAAGCGGTCAGGCAGTGCAGAATATGAACCTAATGTTCGGTCTTTCAGAGGAAGAGGGTCTTATGGTTCCAGGCTTGTGCCCCTAAAAAGAGGGCTTTTATAAGGAGGGTTTGCTGTGCAAGCAGATTTGGGCATGGAAATAATAAAGGGCGGTATTACGGCGGTTCAGGGCTTTAAAGCTTCCGGCCTTCACTGCGGAATAAAGCGCAGCAGGGCTGATCTGGCATTAATTTATACTGAGGCAGAGGCTTCAGCAGCGGGGGTTTTCACCCAAAATACGGTTAAGGCTGCCCCGGTTATCCTTTCTAAGAAGCATTTAAGCAGCGGCAGGGCAAGGGCTGTGGTGGTTAACAGCGGCAATGCCAATGCATGTACCGGGGAAAGGGGTATGAGTGATGCTGAAAAGATGGCGGAAACTGCGGCTTATGCTCTGGGGATAAAACCGCAGGAAGTTGTGGTGGCTTCAACGGGTGTGATAGGGGTCCCCCTTCCCATGGATAAAATCCAAAGGGGAATATATGAAGCGGCTGAAAAACTTTCCTCTGATGGCGGATCTGCCGCTGCGGAAGCAATAATGACCACAGATACATACCCAAAGGAATTTGCGGTACGGTTTGATCTTGACGGGGTCACGGTAACTGTGGGCGGTATGGCCAAGGGGTCGGGAATGATTCATCCCAATATGGCCACAATGCTGGGATTTATAGCCACCGATGCGGCCGTCTCCCCCAAAATGCTGAAAAAGGCCCTTAAATATGCTGTGGACAGGAGTTTTAATATGATAACCGTTGATGGGGATACCAGCACCAATGATATGGTGGTGGTGCTGGCCAACGGTCTATCAAAAAACCCGATCATTGATTCTGAGGCTCCGGCATATTTTAAGTTCTTAAGGGCTTTGGAGAGAGTCTGCCTTGAACTGGCCAAGGATATAGTCAGAGATGGGGAAGGGGCAACGAAGTTTGTGGAAATAGAAGTTTCAGGGGCTTCCAGCGTTGAAGAAGCCCGTAAGCTTGCCCTTTCCGTAGCCACATCCAGTTTGGTTAAAACGGCTCTTTTTGGTGAGGATGCCAACTGGGGGCGGATACTGGCTGCGTGCGGAAAAACTGGGGTTCTGTTTGATCCCTCAAAGGTTGATATTTTTCTTAAAAGTAAAGGGGGTATTGAGCAGACTGCCCGGGGAGGAATGGGACTTCCCTTCAACGAGGAGAATGCTGCCCGGATACTGGCGGAGAAGGAAATTAAGATAATTATAAATTTCAATGAAGGGGAAGCTTCGGCTAAGGCATGGACCTGCGATCTGTCCTATGAATATGTGCGCATAAATTCTTCGTACAGAACTTAGCATCCAGTGATGGTGGAGGGATGAAAATTGGTTGTTACGCCTTTGGATAAAGCCAATGTACTCATAGAGGCTCTGCCCTATATTAAAGAATTCTACGGCAGGACCATAGTGGTAAAGCTCGGGGGGCATGCCATGGGAAGCCCTGAGCTGAAAAATGCGGTCATGCAGGATTTAACCCTTATGAAATTTGTGGGCATGAATCCCGTGGTGGTTCACGGCGGCGGTCCGGAGATAAATGCCATGCTCCACAGGCTGGGAATAAAAACTTCCTTTGTGCAGGGACAGCGGGTTACTGATGAGGAAACCATGGATGTTGTTGAAATGGTCCTGGCAGGTAGGGTAAACAAGGAAATTGTTTCCCTGATCAGCAAGTGCGGTGCTTCTGCTATAGGTTTAAGCGGAAAAGACGGGAACCTTATTTTGGCCCGTAAAAAAGTTTTTAAAGGAAAAGGGGAAAACGGTGAGGAATTTGACTATGATATAGGCTATGTGGGGGAGATAGTCCGCATAAATCCAGAGGTGATCAGATCAGTTATATCCCAGGGGTATATTCCTGTGGTTGCACCCATTGGGGCCGGGGAAAATGGAGAGAGCTACAACATAAATGCTGATTATGTTGCAGGAGAGCTGGCTGTGGCTTTAAAGGCTGATAAGCTGGTGCTCCTTACGGATGTGGAGGGGATTTTTGCGGATCCCGACGATAAGGATTCGCTGATCTCGTCTTTGAAGGTGAGCAGCATTCAGAGCCTCATCGACAGGGGGGTTATTAAAGGGGGAATGATCCCTAAGGTTCAGTGCTGTGCCCGGGCTCTTCTTGGGGGTGTGGGCAGGACCCACATTATTGACGGCAGGATACCCCACTCCATACTGCTGGAAATATTTACCCATGAGGGAATTGGAACCATGGTGGTTAAGTAGAGGAGGTGCTAGATTGGGGAACGCTTTTATAAGAAGTCTTGGGGAGAAATACCTTATGAAAAATTATACCCGGCAGCCTGCGGCTCTTGTTAGGGGAGAAGGGGCTTATGTTTGGGATGCTGACGGAAATAGGTATCTTGATTTTGTGGGAGGAATTGCGGTAAACAGCCTGGGGCACTGCGATCCGGGAGTAGTGGAGGCTTGTGTGGAACAGCTTAGAAAGCTCATTCACTGTTCTAACCTTTACTGGAACGAACCCCAGGTAGAGCTGGCCCAGCTTCTAGTTGAAAATTCCGATTTTGATAGGGTTTTTTTCTGCAACAGCGGCGCAGAGGCCAATGAAGCGGCTTTCAAGCTGGCACGGCGCTACTTTCAGGTGGTAAAGGGCAGCAGACGCTATAAAATTATCACCATGTACAGATCCTTTCACGGAAGAACCTTGGCTGCGGCAGCGGCCACGGGTCAGGAAAAGGTTCATACCGGCTTTGATCCTCTGCCCCCAGGGTTTGTTCATGTACCCTTTAATGATGCCGAAGCCCTTGAAAAAGCTGTGGATGATGAGACATGTGCAGTTATGCTGGAGCCCGTGCAGGGAGAGGGCGGGGTAAATGCTGCGGAAGCGGGGTACCTGAAGGAAGTTGAAAGGATCTGCCGTGAAAAGGGCATTCTTTTGATGCTGGATGAGATTCAGTGCGGAATGGGGAGAACGGGAAAGCTCTTTGCATATGAACATTACGGAATAAAACCCCATGTGGTGACATTGGCAAAGGCGCTGGGAGGAGGCCTGCCCCTGGGGGCTGTGCTTGCTGCTGAAGAGGTGAGCAGAGCTTTTGGACCCGGCAGCCACGGATCCACCTTCGGCGGGAATCCCGTGTCCTGCGCTGCGGGTGCTGCTGTAATGGCTGCCCTTCTGGAAAAGGGGCTTTAAAAAATGCTTCCCAAATGGGAAGTTATCTCTTTGAAAAGCTGGAAGGTCTAAAAAGGAAATATGACTTTATTGTGGATGTTCGGGGACTGGGATTGATGCTGGGGATGGAGCTCAGCATAGGTGGCGGAAAGATTGTTGACCTGTGTAGGGAAAAGGGGCTTCTTTTAAACTGCGCTTCGCAAAAAGTTCTCCGCTTCCTGCCACCCTTAAACATCAAAAAGGAGCATGTGGACAGGGCGGTGGAGATCCTTGATGAGGTCATGGGCAGCATATCCGAAGAAGGGGAGGATGGAATTGGTTAGCGAGAAGCAGTTTCGGGGCAGGGATTTTTTATCCCTTTATGATTACACGCCCGAGGAAATCAATTTTATGATGGATTTTGCGGAAAGGCTGAAGGATGAACATAAAAAGGGGATCACCCATCACCTGCTCAAGGGTAAAACTTTGGGGATGATTTTTCAGAAAAACTCAACCAGGACGAGGGTTTCCTTTGAAGTGGGAATGTACCAGCTGGGGGGATATGCCCTATTTTTAAGCAGAAATGATCTACAGCTGGGTAGGGGGGAAACCATAGAGGATACAGGGAGGGTGTTTTCCAGGTATTTGGATGGGATAATGATCCGTACCTTTGATCAGGCCGAAGTGGAGAAGCTGGCAGAGGCTGCGGACATTCCGGTGATCAACGGCCTCACGGACCTCCTTCATCCGTGCCAGGCCCTTGCGGACATTTTTACCATAAGGGAGCATAAAGGTAAGCTTGGGGGAATTAAGCTGGTCTACGTTGGAGATGGAAACAATGTGGCCAATTCCCTGCTTATTGCCGGTGCAAAGATGGGAATGAATGTTGTGGTCTGCTGCCCGCCGGGATATGAACCCGATAAGGGAGTGCTTAAAAAAGCTATTTCCACAGCGGAGCTTACAGGGGCAGAGATCCAGGTGCTTAATGATCCGGCATCTGCCCTGTCAGGGGCAGATGTTGTTTACACTGATGTTTGGGCAAGCATGGGCCAGGAAAGTGAGGCCCAAAAGAGGGCAGAGGTTTTTAAGCCCTATCAGTTAAATGGGGAGCTAATAAAAAAAGCAAAGGATGACTGCATTGTAATGCACTGCCTTCCCGCTCACAGGGGAGAGGAGATAACCGATGAGGTAATGGATGGAGAGCAGTCAGTGGTCTTTGATCAGGCGGAAAACCGCCTTCATGTTCAAAAGGCTGTAATGGCCCTTATTATGGCTGATTAGGAAAGGGGAAATTGTGATGAAAAAGGTTGTTCTTGCATATTCCGGAGGGCTTGATACATCAATCATTATTCCATGGCTCAAAGAAAACTATGGTTATGAAGTAATTGCAATGACTGCTGATGTGGGGCAGGACGATGATTTTAAGGCCGTTGAGGAAAAAGCTTACCTAAGCGGTGCTTCAAAGGTATATGTGGAAGATTTAAAGGAAGAGTTTGTAACGGACTTTATTTTTCCCACTTTAAAGGCCGGAGCGGTATATGAAGGGAGATATCTTTTGGGGACTTCCTTTGCCCGCCCCCTTATAGGAAAGAGGCTGGTGGAGATTGCCGAAAAAGAGGGTGCCGAGGCTGTGGCTCATGGGGCTACGGGTAAGGGCAATGATCAGGTGCGCTTTGAGCTGGCTGTAAAAGCCCTGAATCCCGATCTTAAAATTATTGCCCCCTGGAGGGAGTGGAATATTTCTTCCCGAAAAGAAGCCATTGAATATGCAAAGAAAAAAGGGATACCTATCCCCGTTACCAAGGAAAAACCCTACAGCCGGGACAGAAATCTCTGGCATTTGAGCCATGAGGGCGGCGATCTGGAAGATCCCTGGAATGAACCTCCACAGGATCTTTATCAGATAATCACTCCCCCTGAAAAGGCTCCCGATGTGCCCACATATATTGAGATTGAGTTTGAAAGGGGAGTTCCCGTGGCGGTGGACGGTGAAAAGCTGCCGCCGGTGGATCTTATTAGGAAGGTCAATGAAGCCGGGGCAGAAAACGGAGTGGGCATTATCAGCATTGTGGAAAACCGCCTTGTGGGGATAAAATCCCGGGGGGTTTATGAAACCCCAGGGGGAACCATACTCCACGCTGCCCATAATGCCCTAGAATCCATAACCTTAGACAGACAGACCGCCCATTTTAAAAGAATTGTAGCTGAAAAATATGCCCAGCTGGTATATGATGGCGTTTGGTATTCTCCCCTAAGGGAAGCTCTGGATGCCTTTGTTGATAAAACCCAGGAGACCGTAACGGGAACAGTGCGTTTAAAGCTGTACAAGGGAAGCTGCGACCCTGTGGGAGTAAAATCTCCCTATTCCCTCTACATGACTGAGTTTGCCACCTTTGAGGAGGATGAAGTATACAATCAGAAGGATGCAGAGGGCTTCATAAATCTGTTCGGTCTTCCCCTTAAAGTTAGAGCGCTGATGTTAAAGAACGCAAAGGAAAAACAGCAGTAAAAGCTGGGGTTTTCAGAAAAACATGGGGCTGCTTTTTATTTCACGATGGTTACGGGACAGTGGGCCAGCTGCAGAACTTTGTTGCTTACGCTTCCCAAAAGCAGCCCCTTAATGCCTCCAATTCCCCTTGAGCCCAGGATAATAAGGTCGTAGTTGTAAAATTTGGCGTATTCGCATATGGCTTCTGCTGCATCGCTGTCTTCCAACACCTTTGTTTCAAAGGGGATTCCTTCCCTTTGAAGTATGCTTTCTATTTTATTGAGGCCTTCTTTTACTTTGGGATCATAGAGGTCATTGAAATCAGAGGGCAGCGCTACACCCCGGGATTTTACCAGGTTTATCAGATTATCCACATGGATTACCGTAATCCTGCTGATGCCGGTGATTTTTGCTAGGGAGGCAGTGTATTGTGCTGCTCTAATGGAGTTTTCAGAGCCGTCGGCGCAGAGAAGCAGTTTCATTAAAATCATCCTCCCGCAAACAGGCCTTTAAAAAATCTAAAATATTAAAATTAACTGAGAGCATGGATGGCAGATATGGAAAGGAGTTTATGAGGGCTTTTACCTAGAAAGTTAGAGGATAAAAGCAGAGGCTGTTTTGCGCAGCTGTATGAGCTGTGGGTGGAAGTATTGAAGGGGATGCTGATGCCTTTTATAGTTTATAAACGGTGTTAGTAGAACAGGGCAGATGGATTATTTAACGAATGTCACAGGACAGGGAGCAAGCTGTATTACCTTGTGGCTTACGCTTCCCAAAAAAACTCCCTTAATGCTGCCTAATCCCCGCGTTCCCATTATGATCTGGTCGTAGCTATATTCCTTTGCAAAGTCGCAGATTGTTTCAGCTACATCGTAGCCTTCTAATATTTTTATGTTGTAAGGGATGCTTTTTTCTATAAAAAGATTTTCTGCTCTTTTTAACAGCTTAGAGATCTCTTCATTGATAATGTTTTCGTAGTCTTCGGGCAGTGTACCACCCCTTGCTTTGATGATGGTTGCCAGCGTGTCTACAAAAATGAGGGTGACCCTGCTGCCGGGAATCATTTCGGATAAATTTGCAGTAAATTCAGCAGCTCTAAAGGCATTATCGGAACCATCGATGGCAAGAAGTATTTTCATTTTTTTCACATCCTTTTAAAGATTTCTTTGATTCATCTATATACCGTAAAATTTATTTTAATAGAGATTAAAGGAGTGATTGCAGTGAAAATGTGGAGCGGGCGTTTTACTAAGGAAACAGACGAACTGGTGGAAGATTTTCATTCCTCCATTTCCTTTGATTCCCGCCTTTATAAACAGGATATCAGGGGAAGCATCGCCCATGCCCGAATGCTGGGGGAACAGGGAATAATTTCCAAGAAAGAATCCCAGCTAATTATTGAGGGGCTTAAAGAAATTGAACGGGAGATTGATGAGGGAAAAATTTTATTCAGCGTTGATGCAGAGGATATTCATATGAATATAGAAAAAATATTGACGGAGAAGATAGGGGAGGTGGGCAAAAAGCTCCACACGGCAAGAAGCAGAAACGATCAGGTTGCCCTTGACATGAGGCTGTATTTAAAAGAAGAAATAAAGGTTTTAATGGGGCTTCTTGCGGACCTTCAGCAAACCATTATTGCTAAGGCAGAGGAGAATCTGGATATAATTATGCCCGGATACACTCATCTTCAGAAGGCGCAGCCGGTGCTTTTTCCGCACCACCTTCTGGCGTATTTTGAAATGTTTCAGAGGGACTTTGAGAGGCTTTTGGACTGCAGAAAGCGCACCGATGTGATGCCCCTCGGGTCAGGTGCCCTGGCAGGAACCACTTTTCCCATTGACAGGGAAAAGGTTAAGGAGGAGCTGGGCTTTAGTCAGATTTCAAGAAACAGCATAGATGCTGTAAGCGACAGGGATTTTGTGCTGGAATTTTTATTCTGTGCTTCCATGATTATGATGCACTTAAGCCGCTTCTGTGAAGAAATTATTCTGTGGTCCACAGATGAGTTTGGTTTTGTGGAGGTGGATGACGCCTACGGTACGGGCAGCAGCATTATGCCCCAGAAAAAAAATCCCGATGTTGCTGAACTGGTAAGGGGGAAAACGGGAAGGGTTTACGGATCCCTTATGGCCCTTCTGACGGTGATGAAGTCCCTCCCCCTGGCTTATAATAAGGATATGCAGGAGGATAAGGAAAACCTTTTCGATGCCTTGGATACCGTTAAGGGATGTTTGAGGGTTTTTATTCCCATGCTTGCCACTTTAAAAATTTTTCCGGAAAAAATGTATGAAGGAGTTAAAAGGGGATTTACCAATGCCACCGATGTTGCCGATTACCTGGCGGAAAAGGGGATTCCCTTTAGAGAAGCCCATGAAATAACAGGCCGCTTGGTTCTTCACTGCATTGAACGGGGAATAACCCTGGGTGATTTGTCCCTTGAGGAGCTCAAAAAATTTTCCAGTGCCTTTGAGGAGGATATATACCAGAGGCTGTCCATTGAGTCCTGCGTTATGAGGCGCGATGTACCTGGTGCCACCAGCCCACGGCAGGTATCACGGGCTCTTTTGGAATCTAAAAAAATTATCCAGTTAAATAAGCAGCGCCTTGTTTGATGCAGGATTGCAGATTGTGCCGCTGGAGAAGGAATTTTAAGTTTATTGTTGAATAAGTTTTAGGCCGAAATGTTAAATTCAATTTAAAAAAATTAGGATGGAAGGATGGTAGATATGAAGTTTGCAGTTATTATTGCTTATGTGTGCATTATGGTAGGAATTGGCTATGTGAGCATGAAGAAGACTAGGACAGTCAATGATTTCTTCCTGGGAAGCCGAACCATCGGCCCCTGGGTTTCGGCCTTTGCTTACGGCACCACTTATTTTTCAGCGGTGCTTTTTATTGGCTATGCTGGAAAGGTGGGCTGGGGTTTTGGGCTTTCCTCGCTTTGGATTGTTTTAGGCAACGCCTTTATAGGTGCTTACCTTGCTTGGAAGATTTTAGCTGCTCCCACCCGAAGACTCACTGTCCATCTGGGTGTGCTTACCATGCCCGCCTTCTTTGAGGCCCGCTATGATTCACGATGGCTGAAAATAGCCTCTGCATTGATTATTTTTATTTTTCTGGTACCCTATTCCGCCTCTGTTTATATGGGGTTGAGCTATCTCTTTGAAGAAGTTTTCAGCATTCCCTTTGAGGCTGCATTGGTGCTGATGGCTGTATTAACTGCGGTTTATCTGATAATGGGCGGTTATTTTGCAGTGGCCATGACTGATTTTATTCAGGGCTTCATTATGATAGCGGGAGTTATCCTGATGATTATTTATATAGTCTACGATCCCCATGTGGGGGGTGTAGCAGAAGGATTGTCAAGGCTTGCTCAATACGATTCCCGTCTGGTAAAGCCCGTTGGGCCTCCGGGGCTTGTTCCTTTACTTTCCATGGTGGTTCTCACCAGCCTTGGTTCCTGGGGACTGCCCCAGATGGTGCAGAAGTTTTATGCCATTAAAAACCAAGAGTCCATTTCCAAAGCTAAAATAGTGTGTACATTGTTTTCCCTTTTAATAGCTTTTGGAGCTTATTTTACCGGGAGCTTCAGCCGCCTGTTTTTTAATAATAAGATGCCCATGGTGGGAGGCCAGCCCAATCCCGATGTGATTATGCCTCAGATTGTGAACCGTGTACTGCCTGAATCTTTGGGGGTCATTATTCTTCTTTTGGTAATGGCTGCTTCTATGTCTACCTTGGCTTCCCTAGTTCTGGTGTCCAGTTCCGCAGTTGCCATTGATCTTGTAAAGGATACCTTTTATCCGGGAATAAGCAGAAGGGCGGTTGTTCTTTTAATGCGCATTCTCTGTTTGGTTTTTGTGGGTTTATCCCTGTGGATAGCTTTAAGAAGGCCGACGGTAATCCTGGCTTTGATGTCCCTATCTTGGGGTGCTGTTGCGGGATCGTTTCTTGCTCCTTACCTGTACGGCCTTTTCTGGAGAGGTGTTACTAAGGCAGGGGCCTGGTCAGGGATTATTTCAGGTTTGGGTATTTCTGTGGGTCTGTCTCTCTACTTTAATATGGATGAATCATTGATCCCAACCTTAGGGACTCTGGCTATAGTTGTTCCTTTGGCTGTGGTGCCCCTTGTGAGTTTGGTTACCAAGAAATATCCCGAGGCGTTCCTGCAGAAGATATTTGGTTCAGAACCTATATCAACATCAAGCAATGTTATGTATGAGGGAGTGGTGAGCCAGAAATGATTGCAAAGGATCCAACGTTTATAATGAAAAAAAAAGAAATATGGGATGAACGCAGTGAGTGCATGTCCCGCAGGGAATTGGAACAGCTCCAGCTTGAGCGCCTTAAAACTACTTTAAGGAGGGCTTACGAAAAGGTCCCCCATTATAGAAAAAAATTTGATGAAGCAGGTATAAAGCCTGAGGATATTAAAACGCTGAAAGATATCCGCATGCTTCCCTTTACTACCAAGGAGGACCTTAGGGAAAACTATCCCTTTGGGATGTTTGCGGTTCCCAGAAAAGAAATTGTCCGCATTCATGCCTCTTCCGGAACCACTGGTAAGCCGACGGTGGTGGGCTATACCCGCAGGGACCTGGAAACATGGGCTGAATTGGTGGCAAGAATGGTTTATGAGGCAGGAGCTCGAGCTGAGGATACGGTGCAGATTTCCTTCGGCTACGGCCTTTTTACCGGTGCTTTAGGCCTGCATTACGGCCTAGAACGCATCGGGGCTTCTGTGGTTCCCGTTTCTTCGGGCAATACAAAAAGGCAGATCATGCTCATGGAGGATTTTGGTACGACGGCTTTAGTGAGCACTCCATCCTATGCCCTCTATATGGGAGAGGTGGCCAGGGAAATGGGAATTGATCCCAGTTCCCTGCCCCTGCGCCTTGGGCTTTTTGGAAGTGAGGGATGGACCGAGGAAATGCGCCGGGAAATAGAGAAGTGCTGGAACTGTTTTGCCACAGATAACTACGGGTTGAGTGAAGTTATGGGTCCTGGGGTCTCGGGGGAATGTCGGGAAAGGGAAGGAATGCATATTGCTGAAGATCATTTTTTAGTGGAAATAATTGATCCTGAAACAAAAGAGCCGTTGGATTACGGATGTGAAGGGGAGCTGGTGATTACTACACTTACCAGAGAAGCGATGCCCATAATCAGGTACCGGACAAAGGATATAACATCCATAAATCCTGAGCCCTGCAGGTGCGGAAGGACCAATGCGCGCATGGCCAAGGTTTCAGGAAGAACCGATGATATGCTTATAATCAGGGGAGTAAATGTTTTTCCATCACAAATTGAAAGTGTCCTCATGGAAATAGAGGAAACTGCCCCTTATTATCAAATAATAGTTACTAGGGAAGGCTACCTTGATCAAATAGAGATACAGGTGGAAGTAACGGAAGAAGTTTTGAAAAGGGACAGGTTCAGCGAGCTGGAGAAGCTGGAGCAAAAGATAAGGGACAGGCTCTATAGCGTGCTTTCCCTTGATGCCAAGGTCAGACTTGTGGAGCCTCATACAATAGAACGTTTTGAGGGAAAAGCAAAGCGTATAATTGATAAGAGAAATATTTGATTTTTTCTTTTTGGGAGAGGGGATAAGTATGCCGAAACTCCTTACAGGAAAC
>ENA-UPSB01002889-UPSB01002889.1-bioreactor-metagenome-genome-assembly--contig:-NODE-2889-length-14793-cov-464.320261_pt1 | contig 14793 bp, 15 predicted proteins | sample MGYA00238182_ERZ773286 | MGnify/ENA primary metagenome ERZ773286 (study PRJEB29026, sample SAMN07631240) | bioreactor metagenome | isolation source: Switchgrass digestor | place: USA: Dartmouth... | reverse complement strand
AGCGTGTAGATGGCAAGCTGGTACTGTCTGAAGCAGTCAAGATACTGCAGCAGAAGGCGTCATAACGGGAAGGGGGTGCGGGCATGACGCTGACAAAGAAAAAGCTCGAAAAGCTGCTTGAAAGCATGTGGGTTTTGCACATCACGAAAGAGCAGTACGACGCCATCCTTGACCGTTTCGGTATGGAACCCGGCGACGGCGAAGTCTGGGGTGAGGAAGACATCTGCATGCAGATCAGCAATATCCTCTCCGGCAGGCCGCCCATTTCCTGACCTTGAATGGGCGTCTGTGTTGCTCATCCGGCGCCCGGATATTGAGCATATGGCGCCTAAAGGCCTGACAAATACATTCAGAAAAAGGGCTCCAGAAATGCAGCATTGGGGCTCCGCAAACGGGCCCGGATTTTACAGCAAACGGGCTCGCCTCGGGGCCTTGGGATGTTAGCGTTAGGGCTCGCAGTTCACAATTAACCCGGGGCTGAAGGGTGCCGACATTTTTGAGGCCCTTTTGCTAAACTTTTCGGTTGACGGACACATCCTGTCTTATAGACGAAGGTCAGCTTATATTATAATGATACCAGAAATTAAGACAGACAAACAACAAAAATAAGTTAAAATGAAAACTATGGAAAATAGAGAAAACATTTTACCCTGAAGGAAAAGCAAAAATAGTGCTTAAGGTTTTAAGGGAAGAAAAAACGCTAATTTTCTCAGTCATTTATACCTTCAGCCATGCGAGGTATAATTGGAATAACAAGAATTAAGCAGGAACTGCCGGTGTCTTAATCCTGGCTCTCACGGCGTTCCTGCTTTCGTTTTTTCCTTTGATATTGAAATGATTAGCGTTTGCTTATTGTTCACCGGGAAATTACTTCCATGCTCCGGATCTGCATCCCGGTTAAACAGCAATTCCGTAATACGTTGAGAGTTATCATGGCAATTCCCCCGATGCGTTTAACATTTTCATGAATGCTGTTTGCGCATCATTCACATTATTTATGGCGCGCTTTCCTAACTGCGTTTTTCATCATGCGCACATATTCCGCAACATGAGGAACACACTCTCTTCCGTATTGTTCCACTATTTTTACTATTGCGCTTCCTACAATCACTCCATCAGAAAACTCAGCAAACCTCGATGCCTGTTCAGGCGTCGAAATACCAAAACCTATCGCGCATGGGATATCGTTTACTTCTCTTACAAGTTTCACCATTTTTATCGCATCATTGCTTATTTTCTGCCGAACACCGGTTACTCCCATGGATGACACGCAGTAAATAAACCCCTGTGCTTCCCTGGCTATCATGCGTATGCGGTTGCTGGAGGTAGGCGCTATCATTGAAATCAGGGCAATGCCATGTTTCAAGCAGTAGGGCATGAGTTCGTCCTTTTCTTCATACGGCAGATCAGGGACAATTAGCGCATCAACTCCAACCTCCTGACATTTTTTCATAAATCTATCGGCGTCATATGTGAACACCAAATTTACATACGTCATAAAAGCAAGGGGGATATCGCATGTCTTGCGGATGTGTTTTACCATGCCAAATATCTTATCCACCGATACACCACCCGAAAGAGCACGGTTATCTGCGTCCTGAATTACCTGGCCTTCTGCGATGGGGTCGGAAAACGGTATTCCCAGCTCAATTAAATCTGCGCCGGCCTCTGCCATCTGAAGCACCAGTTGCTCGGTTATTTCTATCGAAGGATCCCCCGCAGTTATAAATGGAATAAACGCTTTGCCATTGGCAAATACATGATGTAGTTTATTCACAGATTTGTACCCCCCTGTAGCGTGCTATCGAAGCTACATCTTTGTCTCCTCTGCCCGAAAGACAAATAACCACGATTTGATCCCGGTCCATTTGCGATGCCAGTTTTTCGGCATATGCTACTGCATGGGCGCTTTCGATTGCCGGAATAATCCCCTCGGTTCGGGATAAATATTCAAAAGCTTCCACAGCTTCACCGTCAGAAACCGGTACATACTCTGCTCTGCCCGTATCATGCAAGTAAGCATGTTCAGGTCCGACACCCGGGTAGTCAAGCCCGGCTGAAATTGAATAAACCGGTGCGATCTGCCCGTGCTCATCCTGGCAGAAATAGGACTTCATTCCGTGAAAGATGCCTACCGTTCCTGTTGCCATTGTCGCGGCAGTCTTTTTTGTATTAATGCCATGACCGGCAGCCTCACAGCCAATGAGCCGGACATTTGACTCGCCTATAAAATCATAGAACAGGCCTATTGCATTGCTGCCCCCTCCGACACAAGCCACCAATGCGTCCGGAAGCCTGCCTTCCTTTTCCAGTATTTGCTGTCTGACTTCACGGCCAATTACGCTTTGAAAATCACGGACGATAGTAGGAAACGGGTGAGGTCCCATTACGGATCCCAGCACGTAGTGAGTGTCTTTGACACGCTTGCTCCACTCACGCATGGTTTCATTCACCGCATCCTTTAGTGTCTGGGTGCCGCTTGTCACCACATGCACCTTTGCGCCCAGCAGCTTCATGCGGAAAACATTGAGCGCCTGGCGGTCGGTATCCTCCTTGCCCATGAATATCTCACATTCCATTCCCATAAGCGCAGCGGCAGTCGCTGTAGCAACACCATGTTGCCCGGCTCCGGTCTCGGCAATCACACGGGTTTTGCCCATACGCTTGGCAAGAAGCACCTGTCCGAGCACATTGTTGATTTTATGGGAACCTGTATGGTTAAGATCCTCTCTTTTGAGGTAGACCCTGGCCCCGCCCAGGTCTTTGGTCATCTTTTCCGCATAATATAGCGGCGAAGGCCGTCCCGCATAATTTTTCAGAAGGTTATTAAGTTCCGTTGCGAATTCCGGATCATTCTTAAAGCGGTTATATGCCTCTTCAAGCTCAATAACGGCATTCATCAGAGTTTCCGGAATATATTGCCCGCCATATTTTCCAAATCTTCCATTTGACATGTTTGCCATCCTCTTTCATATAATGTCGATTACCAGCTCAAACATGTTCTGCAATCGTGTAAATCAATCTTTCAGATTCCTTCCAACCCAAACAAGCATCGGTAATGGATTTGCCGTAAATGTGTTCATGGATATTTTGATTGCCCGGTTCTATATAGCTTTCTATCATAACGCCCTTGACCAGTCTTGCAATATCATGGTTGGCGCTACGGCTATAAAGGACTTCTCTCACAATTCTCGGCTGTTCGGAATATACCTTGCTGGAATTGGCATGATTGGCATCGATAATTACAGCAGGATTGGCCAAATTGCGTTTTTCATATTTATCCAGGAGCCGTATTAAATCCTCATAGTGATAGTTCGGCACAAATTGGCCATACTTGTTTATTGCACCTCGTAAAATGCAATGGGCAAGCGGATTGCCTGTGGTACGCACTTCATAGCCCCGGTAGAGGAATGTATGACTGCCTTGTGCGGCAACACAGGAGTTTAACATGATAGAGAAATCTCCGCTGGTCGGATTTTTCATTCCAGCAGGGCAGTCCATTCCGCTGATTGTTAATCTATACAGCTGATTTTCTACAGATCTGGCGCCTACAACCACATAAGACAAAAGGTCTTCCATATATGGCCAGTTTTCCAGGTAAAGCATTTCATCAGCAGCAGTCAGCCCTGTTTCGGTTATAGCACGCAAATGCATTTTCCTCATTGCTATCAGGCCTTGCTGCAAATCGGGTTCCCTTTCCGGATCAGGCTGATGGACAATTCCTTTATAACCTTCTCCTGTCGTCCTTGGTTTGTTGGTAAATATTCTGGGAATTATAACGATTCTGTCTGCAACTTTTTCCTGAACCTTAGCCAGCCTGGCGACATAATCGCAGACGGCGTCTTCGTTATCTGCAGAGCAAGGCCCGATAATGACAAGAAACTTATCGGATGTCCCAAGTAAAACGTCTTTTATCTGTTTGTCTCTTTCTTTTTTTATCAGGGTATTCTTTGCTGACATCGGATAAGCGCTTATCAACTCATCATGGGATATAAGTTTCTTCTGGTAAACGAAACCCATATTGCACCCTCCTCATATACCTTTAAATAAACTCTCAGATATCAGGCGTTTCAATTCAAGAGAATTGTTGTTTATCCGGCGATTTATCCTTAAGTCCTCTAACCTTGGTCACAATATCCATTATCTTCTCCGGATCTTTATATCCATCCGTCTCTACTCCGCTGCTTACATCAATACAGTAAGGTTTGCATTGCTCAATTGCCTGAAATACATTGCCGGAATTAATTCCTCCCGCCAGAAAATACGGTTTGCTCACATTGTGGATCATGGACCAGTCGAAAGTCCTTCCGCTACCCCCATACTTTCCTTCATGATGGGTATCAAACAACAAGTAGTCGCAGGAAAAATCCACCGCTTTTTTTATGTCTTCCGGTCCCCTCACCCTGACTGCCTTGATGATTTTATTCGGAACACAGCTTTTCAATTCCTTTATATATCTCTCATTTTCATCGCCATGAAGCTGAACCAAATCAATCACGTGAGAGCTGCAAAGCCTTACGACATTTTCAATTTCTTCGTCAACAAATACGCCTACTGCTTTAATATAAGGATTCAAGCAAGATTTCAACGCTTTTGCGTCCTCTATGCAAATCTGTCTGCTGCTTCTTGTAAAAACAAAGCCGATGTAATCCGGAAGAACCGCATTTACAGCATCTATATCCCGTTTTCTCGTTAAACCGCAAATTTTAATCTTAGTCATTCTTGTAGCCTCTTAAATATGACAGCATAGCTTTTTTATCCGAACTTTTCATTAGTGCTTCCCCAATTAATACCGCATCTACACCGGCTTTTTGAAGTACCGATATATCACGCGGCGTATGAATGCCGCTTTCTGCAACATAAATGATTTCTTCAGGGACCAGTTCCCGCAAAGCTATGCAATTGCGGATGTCGACCTCAAAGGTCTTAAGATTCCGGTTATTCACCCCGATTACCCTTGCGCCGGCATCAATTGCGAAAGCGGCTTCTTCTTTCGTATGAGCCTCCACCAAAGCTGAAATTCCAAGCTCATCGCAGATTCCAATAAATCTTTTGATGGTGTCCGTATCCAGCAGAGCACAGATTAATAATACCGCATCCGCACCCATCAGCTTTGCCTCATAAATCTGGTATTCATCTACAATGAAGTCTTTCCGGAGTACAGGAATATTCACCAGGCCGCTGATTTCCTTCAGGTAAATATCGCTTCCCTTAAAATATTCCGGTTCCGTTAATACCGAAATAGCATCGGCTCCGGCCTCCTCATAATCTTTTGCTATTTTCTGATAGGGGAAATCCTGCGCAATTACTCCTTTTGATGGAGAAGCCTTCTTCACTTCGCATATGAAGGAAATCCCTTCCTTCCTTAAGATTTTCTCAAAGGCAAAATCCTCCCTGTTATGAAACCTCTTTATCTTTCCTTTATAAAGAATCTGAGACTTCAGATCATCGATCGATACTTTCCTTTTTGCCGATTCCACACGCATCCTGCAGGATTTCGCCAAATCATCAAGAATCATATTGTTCACCAGCCTTTTTCCCTCAATCCTCTGCATTGGACAGCCTTATAAACTTGTTCAACTGCTCCATAGCCTTGCCGCTGTCAATCATCTCCGCCGCCATCTTCACGCATTCCCTCAAAGTAATATTGTCATAAAACATATAAAGACAGACTGCAGAGTTCAGAAGCACTATATCCCTTTTTGGCCCTTTTTCGCCGCTTAATACTCTTCTGGCAATCTCTGCGTTCTCTTTCGGGCCGCCACCGGTTAAATCAGCGGGTGTGCAGTATTCAAAGCCAAATTGGCGCGGATCCAGAAAGAAGCTGTTCAAATACCCGTTATTTACTTCGCAAATTGTTGACGAAGCGGTTAAAGATATTTCATCAAGGCCATCATGTCCATGCACAACCATGGCTTTCTTTACGCCAAGGTTGGATAGCACCCTGGCAAGGGGCTCCACAAGATTTTCATCATAGACGCCTAACAACTGAAAATTCGCTTCTGCAGGGCTTGCAAGCGGTCCCAAAATATTGAAAATTGTGCGGACTCCAAGTTCTTTTCTTACAGGCGCGGCATATTTCATGGAAGAATTATAGTTAGGGGCAAACATGAAGCAAATCCCAATTTCTTTAAGAATCTTTTCACTCCTTGATACGGGAACATCTATTTTTACCCCGAGTGTCTCCAGCACATCGGCGCTTCCACATTTACTGGATACACTTCTGTTGCCGTGCTTGGCCACCGGTACACCTGCTGCCGAAATCACCAGCGAAGAAATGGTGGATATGTTAAATGTATACGCCTGATCCCCTCCGGTGCCGACAATATCCAGAACATCGCCCTCATGCTTTAGTTTTGTTCCATATTTTCTCATAATCATGGCACAGGCCGTGATTTCATCTATTGTTTCTCCTTTCATCCGCATAGCTGTAATAAAGGATGCTATCTGTGCGTTTGTCGCGCTTCCGCTCATGATTTCATCCATAACGGATTTGGCCATTTCGAGGGACAGGTTTTCCCCGTTCAACAATTTATGAATTGCTTCCTTTATCATAGTGCTTCACCACATATTCCCAAAAAATTATTCATTATTACAGCGCCCTGTGGCGTAAGTATGGATTCCGGATGGAATTGAAGGCCGTATATTTCATAATCCCTGTGTTTCACTCCCATAACTTCCCCGTCATCATCTTCGGCAATTACCAGGAGTTCATCCGGAAGAGATGCTCTTTGCGCTATGAGAGAGTGGTACCTCGCTGCCTGTATGATGGGAGGCAGTCCTTTGAATATGATGCTTCCGTTGGCAATATGAATATTGCTTTGCTTCCCATGCATCAGCCGTTTTGCCAATGCAATTGATGCCCCAAACACCTCACATATTGCCTGGTGACCAAGACATATGCCGAGAATGGGAACCTTTCCCTTCATCTGATCGATAACCTCTTCACATATTCCTGCATTTTTCGGATAACCCGGACCGGGTGAAATAATAATATGGGAAGGGCTTAATTTTTTTACTTCGTCAACAGACATTTCGTCGTTGCGAATCACCCGGATATTACTGTTTATCGTTCCTGCAAGCTGCACTAAATTGTAGGAAAAGCTGTCATAGTTATCAATTAATAAAATCATCAATCATGATCCACCTCACTTGCTGCAATAATAGCCTCCATTACGGCCCTGGCTTTGTTTTCCGATTCTTCATATTCTTTTTCGGGGATGCTGTCCGCTACAATTCCTCCCCCGGCCTGAACGCACACCTTGCCATTCTTCTTTACCGCCATGCGTATTGCAATACAAATATCCATATTGCCTGTGAAGTCTATATAACCTATGGCTCCGCCATAAATTCCCCTTGGTTCTTTTTCAAGCTCTTCAATTATTTCACATGCGCGGATCTTGGGCGCTCCCGACAAAGTCCCCGCCGGCAGAAGTGCTTCTATTGCATCTAAGGCATCCTTTCCTTCTCTGATATCGCCTTCCACTTCCGAAGTAATATGCATAATCTTTGAATAGCGCTGTATCATTTTGTAATTCGTAACACGTACGCTGGAATACTTTGATATCTTTCCGATATCATTTCTTGCAAGATCAACCAACATATTGTGTTCGGACAGTTCTTTCTCATCTTCCAGCAATTCCTTTTCCAATGCCTCATCCTCATCCTTGTTCTTCCCCCGGGGCCTTGAGCCGGCAATCGGAAAGGTTGAAAGCGTCCCGTTCTGCAACCTCACCAGGGTTTCCGGAGATGTGCTGATTATCTGCACATCATAGTTTTGCATGAACACCATGTATGGAGATGGATTGGTCGTTCTTAATACCCGGTAAGCGTTAATAAGGCTATCCTTGTATTCCGCTTCAAACCGTCTGGAGATTACCGCTTGAAATATATCACCATTTCTTATATATTCCTTTGTTTTCTCAACCATATTGCAGTATTCTTCTTTCGATACATTGCAGGTGAAAAAAGGTTTGCTTTTTATCCTGCATTTAGGCAACAGAGCCTGCTCTGTAATCAGCCAAACGATATCTTCAATATCTGCAAGCGCCTTTCTGTAATTCTCCGTAATATTATCGGTCCGTATGTTTACAACAATGTTAATCTTTTGCTTCAGGTGATCATAGACAATTACCTTATCAAACATCATTAGATCGAAATCATTGAATTCACTGCTTCTAAGATTTAGAACTGGTTCTGCATATCCAATCATACCATACGAGAAGTATCCGACAAATCCTCCTGCAAATGGCGGCATACCTGCAAGCTTCGGTGCTTTATATCTTGAGAGGTAAGCCCTTAATACCTCAAGCGGTTTTGGAGAATGCACTATTTTCTTTTCATCATCCTCAATGGTTATTTCACAATTTTTGCACGCAACATGCGCAATTGGGTCAAAACCCAGAAATGAGTATCTACCCCACTTCTCTCCGCCTTCAATGCTCTCAAGAAGGAAGTATCTGTTGCTTATCCGGGAAATTTTTCGCAGAAGCGCAATTGGGGTTGTAATGTCTGCATAGATTTCCTTGCAGATTGGAATAATACCGTATTCTTTTGCCAATTGCTCAATTTCATTGTAATCAGGAGTTATCATAGCAATCACCTCTTTTTCTAGAGATAAATAAACAAATGCTTTTTCCGTTTTGAGCAGTGCATTACGTTAAAAGTCATTTGGGAAATAAAAAAAGCCTTCGTCCCCAAAACAGGGACAAAAGCTTTAGCTTCTGCGGTGCCACCCTAATTGACGTATTTCTACGCCCACTCATTTTGCATACCATCATATGCATCCTGCTGATAACGGTCAGGCCCCCCGTAAGCGCCTACTCTCTTTCGATTTCGGGCCTCCCTCACAAGTCCATTCGGAATAACCTTGCAACCGCATTCTCACCATCCGGCGGCTCTCTGAATACAAGTAATTATTCTTACTTCTCTTGCTCTTCGGTTTAATACGATTAATTATTTATTATGGATTATATCATCATCAAGTTTCTTTGTCAACAACATTTTTTGGTGGGGTGTGATTAACTTGTGGTAATGTTGTGATAATGTTATCTTGTTAATTATCGTGTTAATTATCGTGAGAAAACGTCACTGGCAAGAATTATAATTATAAAAGGGAAAGCACATTATCTTATGTCACAAGAACAAATAAAGAGGTATACGGCAATAGACAAAAGTCTACGCGCTAGCTTGTACAACAGTACTTCATAAGACAAATCCACTGCCAGTGAACCAAGCGGTGCAGTAATTATTTCCATTTTCTTCTCAACGATAACAGTTCCTGACAATATCCTATGACAGACATAGGGCTCATCAACATTTGATAGAACAGAACATAAAGAATAAATCCAAAGCGGTTACACCGAATCCGCAAATCAAGCTTTTTAAATACATTGCGCTGATAGCTGTAGAGTATATAGTTTTGGAGCATGGCAAGGGGAATGACAAACAAAGTCACTGGTCCCACTATCCAGTATTTACCGAAGAAAGCCAGTATTAACCCCGGAATCCAGCAAAAGGTGTATACAAAATCTAAATAAGGCATGACCAGGTTAATTCCCGTAAGGTATTTGACATATTTAGCCGGCTGTTGCCAGGGCTTAAATAGCTTTAGGGCTTCAATCATCCCCCGTGCCCAACGGCTTCTCTGACGCAGCAGGTGTTTCAACGTCACGGGAACTTCAGTAAAGGCTACGGCTAATGGTTCAAAAAAAACTTTTTTCTCACTGTTTAAGAGCTTCCAGGTCAAGACGATGTCTTCACCAATGGCATCAGGCCAGCCTCCAGCCTCCCTCAACGTTTCCGTTAAGTACAGGGAATAGGCTCCTTGTGCGACCAAGGTACTCTGATACAGGCCCTGCATACGCTTGATACTGGCAATGCCTAAAAAGTAGTCCCACTCCTGAAGACGGGCCAACAAATTTTCCCTGCTGTTTCTGACCAGCACTTCCCCGGCTACCGCGCATACTTCTCTGGGGGCAGATTTCATACGGGAAACCAAATAACGGATTGCAGATTTATGTAACAAGGTATCGGCGTCCAAGGTAATCACATACTCGGTGTCTGTATACTCAAGGCCTTTATTCAATGCATTGTACTTCCCAGGCTTTTCTTCAAATAAGATTTGCATGTCAATTCCGAGTTCTTCTCCCACCTTTCGGGCCGTTTCTGCTGTTTTGTCATAAGATGCATTATCCACCACAATGACCTTGATCGGTCCTCGGTAATCCTGTTTCTTTATATAGCGAAGCGTATTGCCGATTCTTGTTTCTTCGTTGCGGCAGGCAATGATGATGGTGACCGGGGCTGTAGGGTTGTTGATCTTAAAGAGCGGCTGGCGATCTAGTAGAAGACTTACCAACATAAACATATTAGTATATCCAGGAATATATCCTATACCGGTAATCAAGATAACAGTAAGGGGCTTACCAACTAGTGCACCGAGGTCATTCACCCAGGGAACAGAAACAAGAATTGAAAAAAGTAACCATAATAAAGCCGCCCCATGCCCAAGCCAAAACTTATTGGTTACATCAATATAACGGTGCTTTTTATTAATGTCTTTTGCTGGTAATTGTTCCTGTTTCAAGTTGGACATTTTCACATGTTAGACTCCCATATTGGAATAAGTAAAGACGTTTGAATTTGCGCTGTATCAGCAAACCCGTCAAATTCTTATTGAATAATGAGCAAACGTTCATTTACCAGCTCTTTCGGCAAATGTTACATATAGATATCCATTTGTGTAACTATGTGACTATAGTATAGCCATACTTCAATTTCTGAATAAACACTCTAAACAAATTATTATATATTTATTTTATCAATTAACAATAAGTTCGTTCAATTTGCTGCATAATTCAAGAATACGGCTATCAGACAATGAGATTTCCGCTTCCTGCGCCACTGTACGAATTAATTTCTGTTTCAATTCTTCAATATCGTTTCTAATGTAAGCCGCATCAATTTCATATGCTCCCTCTTGCCTAATATTAAAAAACCCCTTTGGGTTCTTCCGCAGGGGTTCTCAAAAAATTATTATACTTATCGATAAAATTCTTATCGCCGGATCTTGATTTTGTTTTTGACCAGGCTGTCCATAAATCCGTCCGAAGGCGTGGTAAGGATCAGTTTGAACCAAATCCTGTAATCAGTATCCGCAGCTGCACGTATTGTTATTTAATGTAACAGGGAATAGAAGAAACGATAATAACAACAATGCTTGGCGCACTTTTTGCCTTTTCACAGGAATAACCCCCCTTATATTGTTAACTTCATACTTCCTTCCTTGATTCCCAAAGCCTTTTCAAGAAGCTCCTCCAGAGCCTCCATCTTTTTGTTGAAAAAAGCCTTGTCGCTAAAATTGGGTGAATACTTGTGCATATATGTGTTGATACCGAAAAATACGATTTCCGTAATCTCATCAAGACATTTCAAGCTGCTGAAATGCCCCTGTTCTATACCTTCTTTGACAATCTCTTGAATAATCGGGCATATTGCCTTTATACGCGCTTCATCAGACTGGACATGGAATCTTCGGACTATATCGGGGTCCGCTAACAGCTTAAACCCATCCATATCCATACGGTCTTCCGTCTTCGGCTGGAAAAGGAGCCCCAGAACAGTCTGCAGCTTTTGCAAAGCATTCATTTTACCTGTATTAATAATTTTCAGAATTTTTGCCGCAAATCTGTTCCAAATTTTCTCCAGAATAGCTGCAAGCACTTCATCCTTTGATTTGAAATAGTAATAAAATGTGCCTTGTGCTGCCCCTACTTTCCCCGCGATATCACTAACCATCGTTTTACCAAAGCCCTTTTGAAGAAAAAGCTCCTCTGAAGCCTCGAGCAGTTTAGTTCGTCTTTCCTCGGGGTCTTTGACCACACGTATGCACTCCGACATTCAATCACCTCCGTTTCTACTGACTGACTTCAGTCAATATTTATTATTAGGGAACCCCTCAAAACAAAAAAGTGCCGGCCAAAATGTCAAACAGATTACGTTGAACGCATTTGACACCTCCCGCGACGGAATCACACGAGTAACAAAGAGTGCTATAAAAAGAGTGAAATCATTGCGCTAAAAATAAAAACCCCGCTTTTGCGGGGTTCCTTTATTTTTAAATTAAGATATAATCATTTTAAAGCCAAAGCCTTGGAGGATTAAGATGCTTACCAAAAATCAGATGGTTGATCTTGAAATAACCGACACCACAATCGAAGGAATGGGTGTGGGCCGAACAGATGAGGGGCAGGTTGTATTTATTCCGGCGGCAATGGCGGGGCAATCCGGACAGCAGTGATTTTCTTTTACCTAAGTAATGAAGGAGTTTCAATTCTTGAGAATGCAGCACATATAGGACTGCCCATTCCTGAAAAGCTGAAGAACGCATTGGAACAACTGCATGATCGCTCAAATGAGGAGGATGAAAAGAAATGAAGCTTTTTACTAAATACATGACGCGAAACGATTGCTATACAGCAGGCCGCAAAATCACGCCTAAAGGAATCATGGTACATTCGACGGCTGTGCCGGGTGTAATGGCGGCTGAGTGGTTTTCCCGTTGGAACAAATCTTACAAAGCCGGTGAAATAAACAGGCAGGTATGTGTTCACGCTTTTGTAGACGATAAAGAGGTTTGGCAATACCTGCCTTGGGATCATCGCGGGTGGCATGCAGGAGGAGCAGCCAACAATACCCATATTGGCTTTGAAATCTGTGAGCCTGCTGGGTTTTCGTATAAATCCGGGTCGGTAATGGTGGGTTATGATGCAGCAAAGCAGGAAGATTATTTCCGTAAAGCGTGGCAGAATGCGGTTGAACTCTGCGTTATGCTCTGCAAGAAGTACGGCCTTAATGAAAATGACATCATCTGCCACTCCGAGGGATATAAGCTCGGTATTGCCAGCAACCATGCTGATGTGATGCACTGGTTTCCCAAGCATGGGGAGAATATGGACACTTTCCGTAAAGCAGGTAGGTGCGTCATAGTCAACTGTTGCATTAAGGTTTTCAGCAACGAATCTGATAGGTACAAGAGTTCTACCGTTAACAACGAAAGGTTTAACGTCCATATAGATTTCTTTACCGTTTACGATTACTTTAATATCGGATAATGCCATTACCATTTTTGGCATTACTGTAAATACTGTTGCGAATATTAATGTTAAGCTAAGAATTAACTTATAATTTTATTTTTTCTCATTTTTTATTCCCCCCTATTGATTTTAAATTTTCACTTTTTTATTTGTTTAAAATATTATATCATTTATTCTTTCTTTTTTATGAGAAAATCTTTAAATAAAACAAGGTATCATTCTGGTTGCTGTCAACAGGTCGCCGATTATATCAGATTTATTCCAATGATATACATAAAATGAGAACGTCAAAGACAAGCTGAGAAAATTATATGATTTCTCCTAATATAGTAACAAGAAAAAAGTTGAAAAATATTGAAATTTCTCATTTTTTCTGCTATAATAAAAATTGGAATATTATGTTAAGGAGGCCTGTTGCATGAAATACTTGTATAAGAGATTATTTCTTTTTGTTTTAATTCCATGTTTATTGCTTTTTACTTCATGCTCATCTCCAACTCAAAGGAACGACATACAGGTAGACCAGACCTCAAGCAAAGGTGACGTTGAAAACATGACTTCAAAAGAAAACATTACGACAGAAAAGGACATCAATCCAAGCAGGGATGAAAAAAAGAAGCTATAGTCAGTGAGCAGGTACTGCTGGATAAAGATGGGATTAAAATCACTCTGAAAGGATTTGAACCTAAGGGTTTATTTGGGCCTTCACTGAAAGTTCTTGTTGAAAACAATACAGATGGAACAATTATTGTTCAAACCAGAGACAGTGCCGTAAACAGAGTCATGGTTCAAACCATATTTTCATGTGAAGTTGCAGGTGGAAAAAAAGCAAATGATCAAATAATAATAATGAATTCAGATTTGGAACAGGCGGGTATAGAAGTCATAAAAGACATTGAATTAAAGTTTCATATTTTTGATTCTCAAACTTGGGATACAATTTTTGATTCTGAAGCAATTATGATAACAACTTCTGCTGATCCGTCATACGTTCAGGAATATGATGATAGCGGCTTTTTAGCCCTAGATAAAAACGGTATTAAAATTGTGGTAAAGAAATTGAATGTAGAAGACAGTATTTGGGGTGCAGATGTTTTTGTATATGTTGAAAACAATAGGGATGAAGATGTGACTGTACAAGTAAGGGAAGTATCGGTAAATGGGTTCATGGTGGATGCTATATTCTCGTGTGATGTCCTTGCAGGAAAAACAGCATATGACAATATTACATTCCTGGAGAGTCAATTGGAAGAAAACGAAATAACGTCTATCGATGAAATAGAATTGATTTTCCATACGTTTAACACTAAGACATGGGATACAATTTTTGATTCGGATGTAATTACAATTAAGTTTGATTCATAGTATTATGTCGTCAGAAAGCATAATGACGAGGAAGTAAGAGGAAGTTTGGAGTGTACCCATTCAGCTGTATAGTTTGGGAACAGTTAAGTTGATAGATTTTTTAAGTCTTGAAATAGAGTTTTTTATATGCACTTGGGGATAATCCCTCAAGTGCTTTGTCATAAAATCCAATGGATGTCAGCAACACTAAAGGTTTTTATCGATTTATTGAATGAAATGAAACTATAGTGTATGCTATAAAAAATTGTCTCAGGCATTAATTCTATCACCTCAAGTCACGTTGAGTGCGTTGTATTAATGTCGCGGCTGTAAGCCTTTATTTAAGCGGATT
>ENA-UPSB01002884-UPSB01002884.1-bioreactor-metagenome-genome-assembly--contig:-NODE-2884-length-14811-cov-5.328205_pt1 | contig 14811 bp, 13 predicted proteins | sample MGYA00238182_ERZ773286 | MGnify/ENA primary metagenome ERZ773286 (study PRJEB29026, sample SAMN07631240) | bioreactor metagenome | isolation source: Switchgrass digestor | place: USA: Dartmouth... | reverse complement strand
CCACCGTGCAACCCAGCGCGTCGGCCACGGCCAGCCCGAGCAGGGCCCCGAGTCCGCGGCCCGCCCGCGTGAGGCTGAGCTTCCGCTGCGCCTCGAACCCGTGCCGCGCCAGCCACGTCAGCCGGCCCTGGATGACGTGCCACGCCGGAAGGCTCATCAGCCGGAGGAACGGGAAGTACGCATCCGCCAGCCCCCGCTCCGCCGCCACCAGCACCGCCGCCTCGATGCAGAGCAGGTCCGCCGGGGACATGCCCGCCGGCAGGCTCGCCTCAATCCCGTCGAAGGGCTGCCGTTTGCCGGAGGTGTGCGGGTTCCGGTAATCCAGGTCGATCATGCGGACGAAGGTCCGGTCCAGGTCCGCCGCCTCGGACGGGCTCAGCCCCTCGTACAGGGCGAGGGCCGCCCGCCAGTCGGGGGGCTCGTCCCAGCCGGTCCGCGAGGCCTCCAGCGCCTGCAGGATCCGCTGTTCCCAGTCCAACTAACGGCGCCCTCCCTTCGCTTCGGCAAAGGGTCCCAGCACGATCACGCCGGCCCCGAGCACCATGGCGCCGCCGTAGACCCGCTCGGACATGGTGTGCCAGCGGTTGTACTCCACCCGCACGGGGTCGGTCTCGGCATAGGTCTGGATCGGCTCGGGCGGCTCCGCCCGCTCCATCTGCGGGAAGATGTAGAGCCAGGTGGTCAGGGCCAGGCCCAGACAGCCCAGCAGGAGCACCAGGCGCGCCTTGTTGACGCCGCTCCTCAGCCGGGGCAGGAGGGTCAGCAGCGCCGCCACCCCGAGCAGCAGGCCGACGTTGTTGAGCAGGTAGATGATGTCGCCGGCCAGGTCGCCGGCCGACTGCCTGTCGGGACCGAACGCCTCGAAGATCTTGGGGGCACCCAGGGCGAAGCCCGCCCCCCCGCCGACCCAGAGCCCCATCAACAGTTGGGTCATGGCCTCCAGGACTCTCATCCTCCGCATACCTCCTCCAGGACGTGTGCCACGCCGTCTTCGTCGCAGGGCGGGGCCACCCGGTCCGCCGCGGCCTTCACATGGGGCCGGGCGTTGCCCATCGCCACGCCCAGGCCGACGTAGCGCAGCATCGCCAGGTCATTGTCGGAGTCGCCGAACGCGATCATCGCTTCCGGAGGAATGCCGAGCCGCTCGCCGAGCACCATGAGCCCGCTGGCCTTGGATACGCCCGCGGCGGTCACCTCGATGTTGTCCGCCCCCGACGAGGTCACCTCGACGCCCTGCACCTCGCGGCAGATCTGCTCCGCCAGGGCCGGCAGCCCGGCCGGTGCGCCGAAGAGCATCAGCTTCAGCACCGGCGGGCGGTCCGGGAGGGCCGCCCAGCGCCTGAGGCTCGGCACCAGGCGGGTGCGGTTGGCGCCCCACATCCGGGCCACGCCCAGCGCGGCCTCGAAGGCCTTGCCCCCGGCGCGCAGCCACGCGTACGCGTTGACCAGATGGGCCAGCGGCCGGTCCAGCACCAGGCCGTCGGGGGTGTAGCAGTGCGTCAGGACGCCGGCGCGCCGGCCCAGCGTCAGGGTCTTCACCAGCGGATCGGCCGGAATGCCGGCAAGGTGGAGCACGCGCCCGGCTTCATCCAGGACGCCGGCTCCGTTGCAGCAGACCACCGGCCCGCCGCCGATCTCCCGGCTGATGCGCAGGGCGGATTGGGGCGAGCGACCGGTGGTGATGACGGTGATGGCCCCTCGCTGCCGCGCCGACGCCAGTGCGGCGAGCGTCCGGGGCGACACCTGATGACGGCTGCCGAACAGCGTGCCGTCCACGTCGAGGGCGATTAAGCGGTACCGCAAACGAACACCCCGCCACCACAAGACACTCTCGACAATGCTAACCGTTTCAGGTTTCGTACGCAATCCCAGCCGCCTAGACGCGTTCGAGTTCCGCCACCAACGACGCCCTGAGCGCCGCCATGCCGCCGTGGTAGCCTGCCCGCACCAGTGATGTCATGAACTCGGCGTGGCTGCGCCCGCGGCGGTAGTCGGGTTCCCGGGAAGGGTGCGGCAGGTACCGGGCGATCTCGTCCAGGTCCGGGTCCACCAGCAGGGAGCCCTGGTACAGCGCGACCTCCCGGTTGGCGTAGAGGCTGGAACCCAGCACCTTCAGGTCGCCGATGGCCACGTCGCCCATCGCCCGCACCTGCGCCCCGCCCAGCCCCAGGCCCCGCAGGGCCCGGGCCACGGCCTCGGCGATGGGGCCGATCCACTGCGTCGGAAACTGCCGCCGGGAGGCCTCGTAGGCGGCCGTGATCACCAGGCAGCCGCGAGTGAGCACCACCGCACCGCCGCCGCCGCGCCGCCTGTACACCGGCACGCCGCGGGCCGCGCAGAGCGCCAGGTCCACGTCGGCCTCCGGGGTGCCCGCGCCCAGCACGGCTTCCGTCCGCTCGGGCTCCCAGAGCCAGATGAAGGGGCCTTCTCGACGATACCGCTCCAGTGCAACCGCATCGTAGGGCAGGGGTAGGATCTGCATGATGGTCCTCCCGCATGAGATCTACGCCGTACGCATCCAGGGAAGCGAGGTAAGCCGTGAGTAGTGAGCAGTGAGAGGGCAGGGTCTTCGGGGGGGTGAGACGCGAGGGAACGGGCATTCGGCGGCGGGGGGCTGCGGTGGCGGCTCCCCGTCGCTGTGCCCGTGCCCGCTGGTGATGTCTGTTTCCGCTGGCGCGAACGGCGCCACGAGGTGGCACCCGCTACGCCTCCCTGGTCGCCCGCGGCCTAGCATGCCCCTGCTGCCGCACACGCAGCCCCACGGCTCACCGCTCACCGCCCACTGCGTGTCAGAACCCGAACACCAGCTGATTCCCCTCGGGCAGCCCCTGCAGGCAGCCGTGGTTCTCGAGCAGCTCGATCACCGCCTTGTTGAGGCGGGCGCGGTTCTTCAGGTCCTCCTTCGAGTGGAACTCGCCCTGGGCCCGCGCGTCCACGATAGCCTGCGCGGCGCTGTCGCCCAGGCCCGGCAGTGCGTTGAACGGGCAGAGCAGCGTGTTCTCCCCGTCGATCAGGTACCGCGTCGCATCGGAGCGGTAGAGGTCGACCCGCTTGAACCGGATGCCCCGCAGGAACGCCTCCTCCACCAGCTCGTACTCGGTGAGGGAGTCCTTCTCCTTCGGCGTGGCGTCCTTGCCCTTCGCCTCGATCTCCTGCACGTACTTCCGCACGGCCTCGGGGCCCTGCACCAGCAGGTTGGCGTCGACCGACCCGGCCCGCACGCTCAGGTAGGCGGCGTAGAAGAGCAGCGGCTCATGCACCTTGAACCAGGCGATGCGCAGGCACGAGAGCACGTACGCGGCCGCGTGCGCCTTCGGGAACATGTACTTGATCTGCTTGCAGGACCAGATGTACCAGTCGGGCACGTTGCAGGCCCGCATGGTCTCCTCCATCTCAGGGGTGAGCCCGCGGCCCTTGCGCACCGACTCCATGATCTTGAAGGCGGTGGCCGGCTCGACGCCCCAGTAGATCAGCTGCACCATGATGTCGTCGCGGCAGCCGATGACGTCCTGGAAGGGGATGCCTTTCTTCACCAGCTCCTGCGCGTTGTTGGTCCAGACGTCAGTGCCGTGGGAGAGGCCGGAGATGCGCACCAGGTCCGAGAAGTTGCGGGGGCTGGTCTCCATGAGCATCTGGCGCACAAAGCGGGTGCCCATCTCGGGCAGGACGATGGTGCCCAGGTCGAACTGCAGCTTCCCGTCGTCGATGCCCAGCACCCGGTTGCCGCCGGGGCTGAAGAGAGCGAGCACCTCGGGGTCGTCCACCGGCACCTTCCGCACGTCGAAGTCCGGGTTGCCCGTCTTCTCCCGGTAGAGGTCCTGCAGTACCTTCAGCATCGTCGGGTCATCGTGGCCCAGGATGTCGAGCTTCATCAGGGCCTGCTCGAACGAGTGGTAGTCGAAGTGGGTCGTCTTCACGCCGGACTTCCGGTCGTCGGCGGGGTACTGGACCGGGGTGACCTCCTCGATGTCCATCCCCACCGGGCAGACCACCATGCCGCCGGGGTGCTGGCCGGTGGTGCGCTTCACGCCGGCCACGCCCGCGGCCAGGTAACCGATGTGCGCCTCCCGGATGCCGGTGATGTTGTTCTCCTCCAGCCAGCCCCGCACCATGCCGTAGGCGGTCTTCTCGGCGATGGTGCCCACCGTGCCCGCCTTGAAGACGTACTTCTCGCCGCCCAGCAGCTCCTCGGAGTACTTCTGGATGCGGGTCTGCACCTCGCCGGAGAAGTTCAGGTCGATGTCGGGCACCTTGTCGCCCTTGAAGCCCAGGAAGGTCTCGAACGGGATGTCCTGCCCGTCGCGGTCCAGGTCCGTGCCGCAGCGGGGACAGGCCTTGCGCGGCAGGTCGTAGCCCGAACCGGTCTTGCCGTCGTCGTGCCACTCCAGGTACTTGCAGTTGGGACAGATGTAATGGGGCGGCAGGGCGTTGACCTCGGTGATGTCCATCGCCCAGGCGACGAAGGACGAGCCCACCGAGCCGCGGGAGCCCACCAGGTAGCCCAGCTCCATCGACTTCTTCACCAGCAGGTGCGAGATGTAGTACGACACGGCGAAGCCGTTGCCGATGATCGCGTTCAGCTCCTTCTCCAGCCGCTGGGCGATCTTCTCGGGCACCGGGTCGCCGTAGACCCGCTTCACCTTCTCCCACGAGAGCCGGCGGGTCTCCTCCACCGACCCCTCCAGCACCGGCGGGTAGAGCTTGTCGGGCACCACCTTTACCTTCTCGATCTGGGCCGCGATGGCATTGGGATTTGCCACCACCACCTCGTAGGCGGCCTCCTCGCCCAGGTAGGCGAACTCCTCCAGCATCTCCTGGGTGGTGCGCAGGTAGAAGGGCTGGTCGTACTCGTCCCGGAAGCCGATGCCGCCCTTCAGGATGCGGCGGAAGATCTGCTGGTAGGGATCGAGGAAATGCGCGTCCGACACCGCGCAGACCGGCTTGCCCAGCTTCTTCCCCAGCTCGTAGATCCGCCGGTTGAGCGAGAGCAGCTGCTCCTCGGAGTTGACCTGGCCCGAATCCAGCAGGAAGGCCAGGCAGTCCCGGGGCAGGATCTCCAGGTAGTCGTACCAGGAGGCCAGCTGCTCCAGCTCCTGGTCGGGCACGCCCCGCAACAGCGCGTCGAACAGGTGTCCGCCGTACGTGGCCGAGCCGATGAGCAGCCCCTCCCGGTGCTTCTCCAGCTCGGTCCGCGGCACGCGCGGGGTGCGGTTGAAGTATTCGATGTGGGAGAGGCTGATCAGCTTGTAGAGGTTCTTCATGCCGGCCTGGGTCTTCACCAGGCAGGTGCAGTGATAGGGCTTCAGCTGCTCGGCGTTGATGTCCTGACTCAGCGAGTTGAGGTCGGCGACGGTCTTCACACCGTTCGCCCGCTCCAGCAGCCTCATCAGGACCATGGCGGCGGTCTTCGCGTCCGCGTCGGCCCGGTGGTGGTCCACCAGAGGCACCTGCAGCTCCTTGGTCAGCGCCGCCAGGCTGTGGCTGCGCATGTGGGGAAGCACCGCGCGGGAGAGCGTCAGCGTGTCCAGCACCGGGTTGTTGAACTCCTCGCCCAGGTACTTCTGCCGGTGGTAGCGCAGGAACGAGTAGTCGAACTGCGCGTTGTGCGCCACCACGATCGCGTCGCCGACGAACGCGAAGAAGGCGCGCAGGGCCTCCTCCGGTCCGGGGGCCCCCTCCAGCATGTCGGGCGTGATGTTCGTCAGCTTCTGCACCTCGGGCGGCACGGGCTTGGTGGGCCGGACGAAGCTCTGGAACGAGTCGAGGATCTCACCCCTGCGGCAGCGCACCGCGCCCAGCTCGATGATGTCGTCGCCGATCGGCGAAAACCCGGTCGTCTCGATGTCCAGCACCACGAACTCCGCATCGCGGAGCGGCACGTCCGCCGGCGGCCGCTGGACCACCGTCGTGCCGTCGTCGACCAGAAAGAGCTCACAGCCGTAGATGATGCGGAAGTCATCGGGCACCTTCACGCCGCTGGCGGTGGGGAACGCCTGCACCACGCCGTGGTCGGTGATGGCCACGGCCTTGTGGCCCCAGCGCACCGCGGTCTTGACCAGTTCCGCCGGGTCGATCAGGGCGTCCATCGCCGACATGTTGGTGTGCGCGTGCAGTTCCACCCGCTTCATGGGCCCCTCGTAGGTGTCCTCGCGGGTCGGGCGCTTGCCCACCACCACGTCGTCGGCCAGCAGCGTGAGCTCGCCCGAGAACTTGTCCAGTTGCACATTGCCCCGGATCTTCACCCACGCCCCGTTCTTGATGGCCGCCAGGTAGTCCGGCTCCTTCTGCGGGTCGCGGAAGAGCTTCACCGGCAGCGTGTCGCCCAGATCGCCGGCGTCGGCGCGCAGCAGGTCGCAGACGCCGAAGGAGATGAGCTGCTTTCCGGTGCGCAGGTCCCTGGTCTCGAGCCCGATGACCTCGCCCTCGATGACGACCTTGTTCTCCTCCTCCGTGATGGTGCGGATGGGCCGCACCGGCGCGTCGGCCGGGATGGCGCGGCCCTTCACCAGCCCCTCGGAGGGCGGCGGCGCCGCCGAGGCCTCCTTCTTGCCGAAGGCCGACTGGCGCTGCATCCACTGCTCGAAGTACTCGTCGGCGAAGGCCGGCTCCTCGGGGGCCGGCTCGGGCGGCAGGGGAACCTCCTCCTCCAGGTCGGCGAAGGGATCTTCGTCCACCGGAGGGACCGGCTCGACACGCTCCGGCTTCGGAGCCGGGCGGGCCGTCACCCGCACCTGCAGCGCGCAGCCGGTCTCGCGCCGAACCAGCCGCTCCAGCACGGGCACGACGCCCCGCTGCTCCACCACCTCGGCCTGCGCGGCCGTGGGCAGTTCCACGACCAGGACCCTCGCGTCCACCCGCCAGTCCGCCTTCTCCAGGATGCCGTTGACCAGCGGCAGGGCCTGCTTCAGTTGAACCAGGATCTCCGGCCACGCCTCGCCCACGAGGTCGGCCGGGTCGGCCTGGGGGTCGGGGTCGCGCACCGGCACCACCGTAACCGACGCGGCCAGGCCCCCGAGGCACTGCTCGGCCACGGCGTCGGCCAGCGCCTGCCGGTCGTCCAGGGGGAGGCGCACCGGGCTGGCGAGGTGCAGGGCCACGCTGCGCCTCTGCCGGTTCACCTCGACTCGGACCGGCCGCGCCCCTTTCAGGAAGGTCTGAACCCGCGGCGGGAGCTTGGCGACATCGATGAGCGAGAGCCAGTCGGACTGCGGTGACATGGAGATGGCTCACCTCATAGGTCAAAGATTTGCGCCGCAACACCCCGGTGGGGGGCGCGGCGACCACGATAAGGCGACGAGCGCCCTGGTTGACCCAGTGCGCCCGCGGGCCGTTCTCTAGATGTCTTCTTCAGTGACCGAGATGACCCCTTCCCGGGCCATCAAATCGCCGATCAGTCCGGCCATGTCCGGGCCGCGCCCCTCCGGCTTCACCGTGAAGCGGATCTCGACGGTGCCCGGCAGGGGGCCCGAGCGCATGGCGATGTTCTTGATGGTGTAACCCCACCGGCCGCAGGTCGAGGCCACCGCGCCGAGCTGCCCGGGCGAGTCGGTCACGTGGATGACCAGCGACCGGTACGAACCGTGCGCGAAGAAGCGATTCTCCACCTCGGACAGCGTCTTCAGCGTCAACATGACCAGGACCACGGCCACGAAGGTCTGCAGGTAGAAGCCCGCACCGACCGCCAGGCCCATGCCCGAGACGACCCAGAGCGAGGCGGCGGTGGTGAGGCCGCGGATCGTCGCCCCCTCGCGCATGATCGTGCCGGCGCCCAGGAAGCCGATGCCGCTGACCACCTGCGCGGCAATGCGCCCGGGATCGCCGTTGCCGAAGCCGGTCCCGAGCACGAGGTCGTACATGCCGAGCGAGACCTTCATGATGAGCGCCGAACCCACACAGACCAGCACGTGTGTACGCAGGCCGGCGGGGCGGTTGTGCGACTCGCGCTCCAGCCCCACCACGCCGCCGGCGATCGCGGCGACGAGCAACGGGATCAGGTTCTCCAGTAGCTGCTGGCCGAACGCGTACAGGTTCACCTGAATGAACTGTAGATCCAGCAACGCGATTATCCCTTCTGCACGTATTTCAGAATTTCATAGTACATCTTCAAGCGTGCGGCCGTGCCCTTGACCAGGCCCAGCTTCTCTTCCTTCATCCGGTGGCTCATCTCTTCCAGCACGACCTCGACCACGCGGCAGCCGTGCTGCTTCACGTACTTGGTCAGCGCAACCTCGATCCCGAACCGGACCTGGTCTGCATCGGGTTCTTCCGAAAACATGTCCGCGATGATTTCCCGCCGCACCGCTCGCTGGCCCGAGAGATAGGGCGCCACGATCTGGGCCAGGTCCGTTGCGACCCGGCCGTCGCCGAAGACCCCGATGCTCATGTCGGCCTCCTCTGCGAGGACCGGCTGCAGCAGGTGCCGCAGGTGTTCGGGGCTCAGGCCGATCAGGTCCGCATCCAGAAAGAGCAAGACCGGGGCGTCTGTCGCATCGAAACCCGACTTCATCGCCGCAGCCTTGCCCCGGTTCTCACTATGTTCGATGACGGTCGCTCCCGCTTCACGGGCCCGGGCGGCTGTGTCGTCAGTCGAGCCGTCACTCACCACGATGACCTCGCTGATCTCCGGCAGCTGCCTGCAGGCAGTCACAACTGATCCAATGGTTGACTCCTCGTTATACGCGGGGATGACCGCAGCGACTCTCATAAACCAGTTGACCTCCGATTGGAGCAAGCCGAGTTCACAGCCTGTGCGGCCATGGGAACCGGTTTTCCTGCGGTAAGGTATTCCGTACACCGCGACCTTTTTCCTCCTCCGAAGGGTACCGGTTGCTAGCCTGCCCCGTCATCGGTGGCCCTACCCACGCAAAGAGGGGCAGCCCTCCTGCAGAGGTAGGACTGCCCACAGTCACGCCACCCCGTCACATCGCGCAGCGGTTTCGTTTCAGCCGGTGGACCACAAAAGCCCCCAGGAAGACGGCGCCTCCTGCGGCGGCCATCGCCCCGGCCACCGGGGTGTCCGTGGCCGTCGCCAGCAGGTAGCCCAGCACACTGCACAGGACGCCCAGCCCCACGGCCAGGACCAGCATGCGCGACAACCGGTCGGTCAGCAGGTACGCGGCTGCGCCCGGGATCACCAGCATGGCCACCGGCAGGATCGCACCGGCCGCGTCGAAGGCGCCCACGGTGGTGATGGAGACCAGGGTCATCAGCAGGTAGTGGAACGCTGTCACGTTCAGACCCAGGGCGCCTGCCATCTGCGGGTCGAACGCGCAGATCTTGAGCTCCTTGTAGAAGACCACGACGGCAGCCAGGTCGACCGCGAACACGGCCCCCATCGTCCAGAGCGCCCTCGGGCCCAGGTTCACCTCGCCGAGCAGCCAGTGGTCCCAGGGGGCGAGGGCGATCTCGCCGTACAGGACGTGGTCGAGGTCCAGATGCACGTGCCCGGCGAAGGCCGAGATCAGCGCCACGCCCAGTGCGAACAGGGCCGTGTAGGTCACGCCCGTGCCGGCGTCTTCCCGGACACCCGCCCGCTCGAGGGCCTGCACCAGGTACGTGGTGAGCAGCCCGAAAAGCGCCGCCCCCACCAGCATGACCGGCGCCGCGCGGCTGCCCGTCACCAGGAAGCCCAGCGCGATCCCCGGGAGCACTGCGTGGCTGATGGCGTCCCCCAGCATGGTCATCCGGCGCAGCACGAGGAACGAGCCCACCAGGCCGGCCGATGCGGCCACAAGCGCTCCGACTGCGACGATCACCAGCGACGCGCTCATGCTCCGTCGCCCCCGCGCGCCTGCGGCTGCAGCCGGTGCTGCGTCGGACGGGTCCGGGCCCGCGCGTGCATGAACCGGAACAGCCGGACCAGCAGCCCCCGCTCCGGGCCGGCGAGCAGGGAAACGAGGAAGAACACGCTGCCCGCCAGCACGATGAGCGGGCCCGTGGGCATGCGGGGGCCCACCTGCGAGGCCAGCGTTCCGGCGACGCCGGAGGCAGCCCCGAACAGCCCCGCAAGCGGCACGATCGCGGAGAGCCGGTTCGTCCAGTACCGCGCCGCCATGGCGGGCGTCGTGAGCAGGGCCGCCATCAGCACGACCCCCACCGCCTCCAGGCCGATCACGACCGCCGTGACGACCCCGAGGCTCAGCAGAAGATCCAGGGCCGTCATCGGAAAGCCGAGGCCTGCGCCGAAGTCCCGGTCGAAGGCCAGGAGCTTGAACTCCTTGTAGAAGAGCAGGACCAACAGACACAGCGCCGCTGCGACGGCCATGATCAGCCGCACGTCCCGGGGCACGATGGCCGCCGCCTGGCCGAAGAGAAACCTGTCGAGCCCGCTCTGGTTCCCGCCGGGCATGCGCTGGGCCACACCCAGCAGCAGGATCCCGATCCCGAAGAAAACCGTGAGGACGATGCTCATGGCGGCGTCCTCCTTCACCCGCGAGTACCGCGTGATGGCGAGCACCGCCAGAACGCCCAGCACCCCCGTGGCCGCAGCCCCCGCGAGGAGCGGGCCCGCCGCCTTCGTGCCAGTCGCCATGTACGCCAGGACGACCCCCGGCAGGGTGGCGTGCGCCAGCACGTCGCCCATCAGGGCGCGGCGCCTGAGCAGGGAAAAGGTACCCAGCACCCCTGCGGCCAGGCCGAGCAGGGCCGTGCCGCTCATCACCCAGAGCGCATTGGCGAACACCGCTCAATCCCCTCCCGGCGACCGGCGGGCGGCCTGCGACGCCCGGGCCGGGAACGGGAGGTAGCCCAGCCGTCCGCCGTAGGTAAGCCCGAGGTTCTCGGGGGTGAAGACCTGCTCGGCAGGGCCGGCCGCCACCACCCGCGCATTCAGGAGCACCAGCCAGTTGAAGTACTCCCGCACGGTCTGCAGGTCGTGGTGCACCACCACCACCGTGCGCCCGCGATCCTTCAGTTCAACTAGGAGCTCGATGATCGCCCGCTCCGTGGCTGCGTCCACGCCGGCGAACGGTTCATCCATGAAGTAGATGCGGGCGTCCTGCGCCAGGGCCCGGGCCAGAAAGACCCGCTGCTGCTGCCCTCCCGACAGCTTGCTGATAGGCCGGTGGGCGAAGTCTGCCATCCCCACCTTCGCCAACGCTTCCAAGGCCAGGCTGCGCTCCCGGGCGCCCGGCCGGCGCAGCAGGCCAAGGTAGCCGTACCGGCCCATCATGACGACGTCCAGCACATCGGTCGGGAAGTCCCAGTCCACCGAGACACGCTGGGGAACGTAGCCCACGTCCCGCCGGGCAAGTGCCGGGGACCGGCCCAGGACTTGCACGTCCCCGCTGAGCCGCGGAACCAGTCCCAGGATCGCCTTGATCAGCGTCGACTTGCCGGCGCCGTTGGGCCCGATCACGCCGATGAGCTTCCCGGCCGGCAGCGCAAGACTCACGTCGGTCAGGGCCGGCACCTGCAGGTAGGCTACGGTCAAGTTGCGCACCACGACTGGCAGATCATCCTGTCTGCCATTCGGCTCCATCGCCACGCTCTCACCTCCCGCCCGTCTCTGCCGGCCGTCACCGCAGCGCCTCAACAATCGTTCTGACGTTGTGCCGGATCATTCCCACGTAGGTCCCTTCCGGCGTGTCCTCCGGCCCCATGGCGTCCGAGAACAGCTCGCCCCCGACGGCCACGGTATGGCCCCTGGCGGCGGCTCCCTCCACCAGCGCCTCGATTGCGCTGCGCGGCACGCTCGATTCGATGAAGACCGCCTTGATCTCCCGGTCCACCACGAGGTCCACCATCCGCTCCAGATCGGCCAGTCCATACTCCGTCGCCGTTGAGATGCCCTGCAGCCCGGCAACCTCGATCCCGTAGGCCCGCCCGAAGTAGCCGAACGCGTCGTGGGCGGTCACCAGCACCCTCTGCCGGGCCGGAATGGCGGAAATCTGTTCCCGGGTCCAATCGTGCAGCTCAGCCAGGTCCGCCAGGTAGGCCTCGGCGTTCCGCTCGTACGCGCTCTGCCCTTCGGGGTCCAGCTGGATCAGACTGTCACGTACGACCTCCGCCGCGGCCATCCACAGCGACACATCGAACCAGATGTGCGGGTCCTCCACGCCGTCCTGCGTGATCAAGAGGCGCGTCTCGGGAATGCGCTCGGCAACGGCCACGGTCGGCTTTTCGCGGGCCATCTTCACCAGGACGTCCCCCATGCGCCCTTCCAGGTGCAGTCCGTTGTAGAAGATGATGCGCGCCTCCTGCAGCCGGGTCATGTCGCCCTGCGACGCCTTGTAGAGGTGCGGGTCGACCCCGGGGCCCATGAGCGCCGTCACCGTCACCCGTTCCCCTCCGATGTTCCGCACAAGATCCGCAACCATCCCGGTGGTCGCGACCACCGGAATCCGGTCCCCCGCCGCCGTGCCCCCGGGCGCTTCCGCACAGCCCGCCGCCAGGACGAGAGTCAGCAGCGCCGGCAACACATGGCGCAGGTGCAAACGCCGAGCCATCCTCCATCACCCCCGTTCGCCAATTTGTCCTTGGGCCAAAAGTCTTGGCCAAGGCCAACTTTCCGCCGAAAAGCAGGGAGCGGACACCCGCTCCGTTTTTTCGCGTGGCCAAGAGTTTTTCCCCTGGGAAACTTCTGACCGGATACCCGTATTGTGCGGCAAGTACGGCCTGTGTGTCAAGAGCGATTCTCACTCGCAATAAGATTACGCACCGCTGGCAGAACGCCAGCGGTGCGTGGGAGAAGAAGGATCACTCGACCACAAGCTGACCCCGCATGCCCCTCAGGCAGTGGCCGTCCACGTGGCACTCATAGCTGTACGTGCCGGGCTTCTCCACCGAGAAGGTGCCCTCGGCGCTGCGGCCCGGCTCCACGGGGCCGATGACCACGTTCAGCTCCGGAATGCGGAACTCGTGGGGAACGCGCCCCCGGTTCTCCAGCCGGACCACGATCGGGACGCCCGCCTTCGCCCGCAGCTGTTCCGGCCTGAACCGATACTCCCGGGCCACCACGGCGAACCGCTGGGCCTGCTCGTGCGAGCGGGCGACGGTCCGGATGGCCTCCTCCAGGGCGCCGTGGATCACGGCCACCTCCCGGGCGACGTCCTCCTCCGAGAGGATGCCGCTCAGGAGCAGGCCCCGGATGGTGCCGCTGGCGCCCGCCATGCGCGCCGCCAGGCGGGGGTCCTCCATGCTGACCGCGGGCAGCACCGGGTCCAGGGCCTCAGCGAACCGGTCGTACGCCTGCCGGAAGCGCTCCAGGTCTCCGGAGGCCACGGCGGCCACCACCTCCGGCGCCGCGTCCCGGGCGGCCTCCATCCGCTGCTGCAGCGTGGGCTCCCAGTTGTCAGCCGCCAGGGCCCGGCCCGCGAGCGTGGTCAGGAGCAACGCTGCCGTTACGGCCACTACCGTCGCAACCACTGCTTCACGTGTCTGCCTCCTCGACGTCGTGTTTTGCTGTGCTCGCAGTATCTCCCGACGCCGGAAAAAGGAATCGGTACTACGGGCGCTCCCGGGACGTAATATGCGGCAAAACCCCGGAACCGGGGTCCCGGGGGTGTGAGCCTATGGTTCGCCTGGCACAGGCCGTGTTCAAAGGGGGCGGCGTGAAGGGCATCGCCCTGGTGGGCGGACTGGCGGTGGCCGAGGAGCTGGGCTGGCGCTGGCGGGCGGTGGCCGGCACCTCCGCGGGCGCGCTGGTGGCCGCCCTCGTCGCGGCGGGCTACCGAGCCGCCGCACTCAGGGAGATCATCCACGAGCTCGACCTGCGCAGCTTCGGCGATGCTGCGGGGTTCAAGGTGGCCGGCCTGCTGCTGCATGAAGGCATCTTCAAGGGAGAAAAGCTGCTCGCCGAGGTGGACCGCCTGCTGACCCAGCGGCTCCGGCGGCCGCGGGTGACCTTCCGCGACCTGCCGGTCGCGTGCCAGATCGTGGCCACGGACCTCACGCACCGGCGGATGCTGGTGTTTCCCCACGACCTGGGACGCCCGCCCTACTCGCTGGCCGACCCCTACGACTTCCCGGTGGCCGACGCCGTCCGCGCGTCCACGGCGATCCCCTTCTTCTTTCAGCCGTACAGGCTGGAGCTGCCCAACGGCGTGCGCGCGACCCTGGTGGACGGCGGCCTGCTCTCCAACTTCCCGGTCCATCTCTTCCAGCCCGTGGGGGGCCCGGCCTACCTGCCCACCTTCGGCTTCGACCTGCGCGGGGGCGACGACCAGCCGCAGCCGACGAACACGCCCCTCGAACTTGTGCAGGCCATGGTGAACACGATCCTGAGCGCCCGCGACCTCAGCGACCTGGAAAACCAGGACTACGTGCGCACGATCCGCATCGACACCTCGCCCTACCGCACCACCCAGTTCGACATCGACGCCGCCGGCAAGGAGGACCTCTACCGGCGCGGCCGGGCCGCGGCCGAGGCCTTCTTCGCCGACCCGGCCACCCGCCTGTGGCTGCAGCGGTTTGCCGTTCGGCGTGCCCTGCGGCCGCTGCGTCAAGAGGTCAGCATATAAATAATCTCTCAGCAAAAAGGTGTGTCTGAATCATCTGTGTAATCATTATTGCCAAATGCACAGTTAAAGACTTGGGGTAGGGCGGTGACACCACCGGGAAAGGAGGGGCAAGAATGCTCGACAAGGAGCGCCTGGAGGCTCTCGAGGCCGAGCTGGAGGCCGTTGAGGAGCTGACCGAGGAAGAGTCCCCCTTCCTCACCAAGCGGCAGCGGCTCATTAAGTGGATCCTGAGCTAGTCTGAATCATCCCATCCGATGGCAGCCACACCATCCCGGCGAAAGGAGGAATACAGATGTCCGACAAGGAGCGCCTGGAGGCTCTCGAGGCCGAGCTGGAGGCCGTTGAGGAGCTG
>ENA-UPSB01002883-UPSB01002883.1-bioreactor-metagenome-genome-assembly--contig:-NODE-2883-length-14815-cov-5.409621_pt1 | contig 14815 bp, 7 predicted proteins | sample MGYA00238182_ERZ773286 | MGnify/ENA primary metagenome ERZ773286 (study PRJEB29026, sample SAMN07631240) | bioreactor metagenome | isolation source: Switchgrass digestor | place: USA: Dartmouth... | reverse complement strand
ATGTTAATGATTCTGCCATACCATGTGCATTCTTTAGAATTGAACTGGAAAACTCCGGACTGAGACAGGTAGAAGCTCATGTGCTCGCGTCATGGGAGAGCCTTATCAACGTAGGGGGCAACATGAATGTCCCCAATAGGGGTGAAAGGATGCTGCCCCTGTGCTATCACACATGGAACCATTCCTTTGTTTGGTCTGACCGGCGTGTAAATAAGCATGATGTGGTCAATGACGAGGGAGCCGGAATTCTGTTTTATGCCGAAGACGACAGGGGTAATCCGAATTCCTTTGGAGAACATTTGCTCTGGACTCCTGATAAGGAAGCTATTGTTATACCTGACAGAAGCCTTACGGAGGACGAGTATGAATTCTCTCGCTGGTTTGAGGAGGGGTGTGAAGGAAATTATGCTCCCTCATGTAATGGTGAATTTCGCGCGGGAGCAGTAATTGTCAAGCGAAGTATAAACCCAGGGGAAACTGCATATGCAGATTTTGTGCTTTGCTGGTACATGCCGCATTATATCAACTCAAAAGGGAAAGATTTCGGAGTCAATTATGCATTGCGATATAATAACGTGATTTCGATCAAAAATGATATCTGGCCTCGAAGAGACGCTTTACTGAAAGGAGCAAGAGAGATCCGGACAATACTGGACGAATCCAATCTGCCCAAATGGCTGATTAGGCGTCTATTGAATGACAGATTTGTTTCCAATACCTGTACTTGGTTTGATAAGTATGGAAACTTCTCTGTAAATGAAGCGCCTACAGGTATGGATGGCTGTTTGGGAACATTGGACCAGAGAACTGCATCCCAAGGCTTCTGGACAACTTTCTTTCCACAGCTTGATGCGGTTGAATTGGATCTGTTCCGTCAATCCCAGGGAGAAAACGGATTATCCTCCCACCATGTCGGGTATACATCCATAGACCTGGAACCTTCCTACAGCATAAACTGGCCGGACCTTGCAGCTTCTTATGCAATTCAGGTATACAGGCATTGGATGCGTACCGGGGATGATAGTTTCCTGAAACTTCATTGGCCATATGTGAAAGCTACTATAGAATGGGCTTGCGGATTTGATGATGCAAATTGCGGCATACCATGGATAAAAGCAGGGCGCGGGACTACCTATGACAATCAGCACTGGGAAGGCGTAAATGCTTTTATAGCCTCAATGCACATTGCAGCACTTATACTGGGGTCAGATATGGCTGAAGCCTGCGGTGAAAAGGAATACGCAGAGCAATGGCTGAAGCTGTCCCAAAAGGCTGCAAATACGAGAATGGAACGGCTATGGGTAGACCTGCCTGATGGCGGATATATTCGCAATGCCAATGATTTTGTAAAGGGTGAAGCGGACGACTCTTGTTTTATTGCTCCGCTGGCAGGGGATTGGGCAGTATGTGCGGCAGGTATAAAGCCACCGATACCTATTGGCAGGATGAGACAGGCTATCCGTGGAGTAATGGAGCGCTGTGTGAGTGAAAAGGGGCTTACAGACCAGTCATCAAGACCTGAAACCCCGGCTTTCATGCAGTATCCCGTGGCTTATCTGGCTGCTGCAGCGCTGTATGTGGGCGACTGGGATTCTGCATGGCGCTTTATTGAGGTGAATGACAGAGTTCTTACAACCCCTCCCTCTACACATTTCATACAGGGTCTTACATATAATTTTGACGGTACTCATACTGGCTCGCTGCCATATTACATGACTGCTCCGGTTACGTGGATGTTTCTTGAAGCCTTGAGCGGTCTGGTAGCGCATTTGCCGAAATCAAGGCTGCGTCTTTCACCTTGTATGCCGCATGTGGAATATCGGTTGAAGATTCCTGTGTTCACTACCACTTCATGGATGCTGATAGAATATGAGTATGGCGGAAAGGAAATACAGCTTACATTGAAACCATTGAAAAAGCTATCACCATTTTCAGTGAAACAGTTGGAAGTCAATATAGGTTCCAATAGTGCTGCCTATGTAAAGACTAAAGGAAGAAGATTTGAAGCAAGCAGATATGAAGAGGGGTTTGCCATATTCCATGTCGAATTTGATCCCGGATGTGATGATGTATACATATATATTGTTAAGTAATCTTCTGAATAAGCAATAAATGAAATTATATTATATTTCCAAATTTAACCAAGCATAATTCTGTATGAGGACTGTTAGAAAGTCTGGTTGCATTAAGCAGCTGGACTTTTTATTCATTATATTTGCATTTTTTTGAATTCAGTAGGGGTGTAGCCTTTTACTTCCTTGAAAATCCTGTTGAATGTAGAAATGCTTTTAAACCCTGACATGTATGCAACCTGGGTGATTGGCGAATCTGTGCCTATCAGCAGCATTTCCGCTTTCTTTACCCTGAACTCGTTTAAATAACTGGAGAAATTTTTCTCTGTTACCTCCTTAAACAGCCTTGAAAAATGATATTCGCTGAATCCTGATGCTTTTGCAGCATCCTTTAGTGTAACATCACTCTGATAGTTTTCTTCTATATATTTAAACGCACCACTCAGTTTTTCAAGTTCATAGATCCTTTTTAAACTGCGGCCGTTACTTTCACGCACAGGCTTATCTGCAAAATTGCGGACAAGAAGCGCCAGGATGTCATATATCCTGGCATTTAGATACAATGAATAGGCCAAATCCTTGTTATTACCCTCCATTGTTTTGATTATATTTTCTTCTAACGCCGAATGAAAACTTTTGTCAGATTGAGGAGATATTACTCTGGTTTGGGATATAAAAGGCTTTATGGAATTAGTGAGTACAAGGTTATCAAGTTTTGCTATATCAAATTGTAAAAATATTCTTTTACCTTTGTTTCTGTAAGTCTGAAAGCCATGGATATCACCGCTGGAAATGATAATGATATCCCTTTCATTAAGATAATAGTCATGGTTGTTTACATATACATTAAAGTTGTTTTCCACGATGTATATCATCTCAACAGCAGTATGCCAGTGAAGAGGATAGAAAAAATTCTCATCCATATGTACAAACTCTCTGAAATGGTAATTAGCAGGGAAAATTCCTTTCTCATGATAAATCATGAAAATACCTCCATTTGATTTTGATGCTTCTCACTTCCAATGTTCAGTATTAATGCAAAATTCAAGTGATTACTATCATTATCAGGAAGCAGTTCTATAACTTGCTTTAATATACTTATATTATATTATTTGAATTTAGTTTACAATATCTTAAATATACTAAAATATGAGTTATATCCAAATTTTGTTGAATTCACTTCTCTATAGAAAAAAAGCAGGCAGAGGATACAGTTCTGATTCAAAACGATGAACAGTCCTGTGCCTGCCTGGCTTCTGGAATTTTGGTTTATTAGGAAAGGGTCTCTTGCTCAATCGATTACAAGGGATTTTACATTTAACCGACAGCCGTCTATGGCTACTTTGTTTTTTGCATGATCGCTACCACACCTTTGGGTGGAATATCAACTGTAATATAGGCATCGTCTCCGTCAATACGGACAGCGAGCGGGCGATCATTCCAAATATCTGTATACTCAGCTCCCGGTTTGTGTTCTATTTTGATGACTTCAGTACTAACTGAACGGTAGTTGCTGTTATACAGAGTCCATACTGTCTTGCCCGATGCAGGGAACATATTCGCATAGACGCCCTCTGAGAGTGTGGGATAAAGCGGATATGGTTCGGAACTGGTAAAGGCATCCGCATGATCCCTAAGCACCTGATTCATTTTGCGAATGAAAGCAAGGGTTTCAGGAGTGAACCATTCGCTGGCCGTTCCCGACAGCCACACGCCTTCTCCGTTGAAGAAGACTTGTTTCAGGCTTTGGTAGTTGCTCCCGATCGGCTTATCCACGTTAATAATCTCGAAAGTTTTAAAGTCCGGAAAAGCAAAGCGATAAAGGTTAAGACCATGGGGAGACCAATCAGGTTCGTTCATGCCTACAGCATAACTGAAAGCGCCATCCTGGTACTGGGTGATTACATCCACCGGAGCTTCCTCCGTATAAATTACCACGTCTTCAGGCAACACTGAACGTGCCTTTTTAAGTATCTCCGCTTCACCCCGGATAGCAGGTACTCCAGGTGCATGGTCGTGGTTTTTGTTGTAACAGAACTTTTCATAGCCGGCAAAGCCCAACTGGTCGATATAGAATCCCCGGGCACCTGTCAGTTCCCAGATCCTCTTGAGGGTATCGGTAAGGTAGTCTTGCCATGGTTTATTATGAGAACACAAGTCATAATTCGGACTCCAATAGGTATATGGCTTTTGATTCTTATCAAGCATCTGCCATTCGGAACCATATTTCATACCCATGAGGGATTCCGGGCTAAGCAGGTATCCTTCAAGGTACAGTCCCACCGGTATGCCTTGCTCATGCACAGCATCAATGGCTTCTTTAAAGGCTTCAGAAGACCCTAAGTAATTCCAGGGTTCGTAGTCACCCACACGGCCATGGTCAGGAGTCCAGGCCCAGTCAAAAAGATGAAGGTAGTCCACCGAACCAAAGGCTTCAATGTCCTGATCAATAGTTGGCTGGAAGTTGAAAACTTTCTTTATGGGGTCATACATTCCGGTTTTTATTGGCTGCTCAAAATGCAGGAACTGCTGTCGGAAATTGAACACTTCCCGGAACCATTCTTTACGTGGAGCAGTGGGTTCATACCAGGTGCTAACCCAGTCTTTATAGGCAAGGAAGCTTTCCTGCCAGCTTTGGCCGTAAACTCCCAGGGATGTGTCGGGCAATACCAACGATGCGTTGGCTTCTATAGTATTGGTAGCCGTGTTGTCATAATAAACGCTGATACTTCCGGTTTGTTGATTTGTCTTCTTCAGCTCAAAAATCTTATGGGTCAGTTCCAGGTCCCGGGTAATGATGTAAAATCCACCCAGATCCGGACTAAAGAAGCTCAGAAATTGCATGGGGAAGTATCCGCTGTATAATACTCCTGCATCGAAGACACGATCACTGATATATGCTCCTCTTCGGGGATATACATACCAAAGCTGTGCCGGAGTACTTTGCTGGGCATTGGTAAATGCTACGTTACGTATAGCCGGGAAGCGAATTTTCGGAGCGATTGCATCCTTGCCCTGATTTACCACCTTAAGACCGAAAACTACCTCACCATTGGTATCAAACCGGCCGGTGAGTTCCAGCTTGGTGTCCTTGGCGGCAAGGGCAATTTTGGCAAGGCTATTGCTCACTTTAACATTCTCAACAGAGAGATCGCCTGACCCTGATCTTCCCATATACTCAAATACCGGAGATGGTGCCTGTAACATTTCCGTATCAGTGAGAAGATTTTTCAAGGAAATGATCTGGGGCTGATTCGTTGCTGTCATGACCAGTTTCATAGCGTTGGTTTCAAATACAATGTTACCCTCGGCTTCATAGATTTTTCCTTTTCCCGACTTTTTTCCGGGATTTACAGCGATACTTGCAGGAGCCAGAACTTTTGGCAGATCTTCGGCAAAAGCCCATCTTTTCTTACCGATGGTAATACCGGCAATATAAAATGCACCGTTACGCATTTCATCTCTTAGGACAAGGCGTGAAATGACCTTGGATTGCGATGGGGTCACCACGTAGACCCCAAATCCTTTCTTAATCTGGTAGTTACCATTGTCTATGAGCTGTGGGAAGATCTGTTCGCTGGTACCGTCTTCATAATGAATTTCCAATAAGAAACGTTCCACCTGGCTGATGGTTTTGATGGCGCCACTGCCAAGGGACGGATCTTCTTGGCCGACGAACCTGGCACCCATTAACAGATAAATGGCTTTTGCATCTTTTCCAATTTCAATATCCAATGTTTCAACACCATCCAGGGCTGTGGCTGCAAGTTGCGGGGCTTGAACATTGACTGTAAAAGGCACTACAGTGTCCCGACTCTTTACAGCTACCCTTCTTACTTTGAACCATTCTCCGTCAAATTCATATGTTTCAAAGGCCGATGCTACATCCAGCCGTGTTCGGACCAAAGGAATAGACTCAAAGTCTTCTTGATTTACATTGTCCCAATTATTTGCATAATCAAGATCATCACTAAGCTTCTTTACTCCGCCTATTAATGACGAAATAGCCACAGGAGATTCGCTTTCCCCCAACTGAACCATGTAATCTTCGGAATAAAATCCAATCGAACCAACCTCAATAAAAGCATCCGGGCGTCCGGCCTGAACCTGTATGGCAATCAACTTAATCTTGATAGACGGAAGGTAACCTACTGCTGTCTTCCATCGCCCATCATCCTGTATTTGATTGAGTCTGATCGGAATGTACTCTTTTTCTTCAGGGTCACCGATGAAGACGAAATAATCATTATGGGCCTGACCTGAACTATTGGTAATATTTTCAGCCCGATACCGCACCATGATATAGGGAGTGTTTGTTATATCAATCAGCTCATCGTCATCCAGACCATGGTGCCATTTCATTCCCTTACCTGCTTCCGGTACCTCAAAACGCCAGCCATCACCGTTCTCTGAATAAGGCGACGGCACGGAAACCTTTTTGAGCGCAGGATTGCTCGTTGGATTACCAAGCCAGTCAGGTCCTGCTTTCCAGAAATCCATATCAATGGGAAGCACTATACTTTTCTCGCCCATAAGCTTATCATCTCCACTTTTTAGCTCTTGAACCGTATCAGATTGGGAAGCATCCTCTACAGGATTAATGGTTTTGTTCTCGTTGCTATCCTGCCATTTGCATCCAATTGAACAAACCATCAGACTGAATATTAGAGTAGCAAGAATTACTTTTTTCATTTCACCCCTCCATTTTCATGTTGATGTTATATAGAACCCCGTATTCATAGGGTGTGCTGTCTGTTCTTGTCCGGCAACATTCTGCTGAGAAGCAATAAAGAAGATATGAAGTTGATTTATATATGACTTTTGGGTATAAGCTGTACATGCGCCCGAAAGGAATCAAAGCACAAAACAATCAATGCATCTATATTGTATAGACTATTCTTCTCATGCACTAACTATAGATTGCTGTACTTTGCTCAAATTTTGCTCTCCTTTTCGATATAAAGCTTACATATTTAAGTTCCGATGCTCAATCGACCGGCTATTTTTGCTTACTGTCATAGTTACGTGGTCTTATTATCACATACACAGACACCTCTACAAAATAGAATCCTGCAAATGTCCAGACTCTAAACATCTTGCAGGATTTTATGCGGCTTTTTATATGGTTCGTAATGTATTTTTGCTCAGCAAAGGGTTTTCTGTTATATTTGTAATGGCAATCCGTTAGCCGGTTTGGGAGCTATGAGAAATCTGTTTATATTTTCAATTGCCCGAGGCCAGTGATGAAATAGGTACAGGAGATTCATTTTCCTTCAGTTGTATCTTGTAACCTCCGGAATAAAAGCCGATTGAACCAATTTCAACGTAGGCATTCGGCTTTCCGGCCTGTACCTGGACGACAAACATCAAAACATCAATGGCTGGGAAAGAAACCACTGCTGTCCTCCACTGCCCATCATCCTTTATCTCATTTAGTCTTACCGGAATGTATTCGTTTTCTGCAACATCATAGATGAAAACAAGAAAATCCTGGTGGGCTACTCCGGAACTGTTAGTAAGGTTTTCAGCCCGATACCGTACCATGAAATAGGGAGTATCTGCCGTATTCATTGGCGGATCTTTAGGCGGGTTGTAGGTCCATTTCATTCCTGCGCCCTCTTCGGGAATTTCAAAGCGCCAACCTTTACCGTTCTCTGAAAAAGGTGACGGTACGGAAACTTCCTTAATTAATGCATTACTTGATGGATTACCCAACCATTCAGGCTGTCTCGTCCATAAATTCATGTCAAAGGGAAGCACTTGACTCTTTTCACCTGCATTCACGTTACCGTCAGTCTTTGGAGTGGAATCAGCCTTAGGAGTATCTTTTACAGGAGTGGTATCCTTACTGTCTTTATTGCTCGAATTATCCTTACTTGCAGTCTCTTGCTTGGAATCAGACTTAGGGCTATCTTTTGCAGGAGTGGCATCCTTATTCTCTTTATTGCCTGCGCCATTCTCATTTCCGGATGCTTGTTCTGAAGCAGGCTTAGAAGCATCCTCCGTAGAAGTGGCATCCTTGTTCTCTTCTTTGCTTACATCAGTCTCTTGTGCAGAAGCAGGCTGAGTAGTATCTTCTTTAGTAGTATCTTCTGTAGAAGCAGTATCCTTGTCCTCTTGGCCGTTTGCATCAGCCTCTTGTGTGGAAGCAAGCTGAGAAGTATCCTCCGTAGATGCAGTATTCTTTTTGCCGTTGTTAGCTTTTTTTCCACATCCTACTGACACTACCATTAAACTTACAATTAAAATAACACAAATTACCTTTTTCATTAGACCCCTCCATTTCAATTATATACTAATGCTATGTAGAACCCTATTTTCACCCCGGGCTTGCTACCAATTTCTTGACAGTAGATATCTGCCAGGTACTAATAAACAGAAAGACTAGAAGCGGCATCTTATATAAGTCCCTAAGCACTGATATATTCTTCTGCTGTGTAGATATGTGCTGTTTATTCTGAAGCTTTCCTGAACGTTATATTTTATGAATGTAAAGCTTGTCAGCTTTGTATATGGCTAATTAATGTGGACATTCCGTAGTTGGCTATACTGCACCTTTATTGTATAAGAATTTTTTCGCAGACACTAACTATAGGTTGCTATACTTTGCCCAAATTTTGCTCTGCTTTTTCTTTTATATTTCAGGCTACTTGAATTTAAGGGGTGAAGCCTGTAATTTTAAACCTACAGCAAATTGACACCGTCAATGTTAAAACTTATTTATTGAAATTTATTTCCGGGTATTAGATAATAAGAATGTATAAGTAAATTTATATTTAAATTCATGTTTTATTTGAAATTTTCTATAACAGCTATTTCAAAGAGATTTTTACTTATCTCAAAGAGATAAGGCTAAACAATCTAAACCAATAAGAAGCAATTATAAAGATGAAAGCTTCTTTATTCAAAACCAAAAGCAATAGCAAGTAGGAAGAGACTTCGTTGGATGATACATCTGTTGGCATTGCAATTTATGCTGTTTGCTAATAAGCAGCAGATACTATTTTTCACATTAGAAATATTGTTGATGAAAGCATAACAAGGGTATCTAATGATTGAAAATGAAGTACCGGACAGGCAGAACAACGGAAATGACTAGAAGTTTTTGGTGTAAGCATATTGCTGATACATATAATATCAGTTTGAGTTAAGCTGACGTAAACGGATGATGTTTAATGCATCCATATTCGCTGAATTCATTCCTGATTCATATAGTTTGAACATTTGAAAATTCTAGATAGGAGATCGTGATGAAAAAACTAAACCTGGAAAGTAAACTTGCAATTTTTGCAACAACACTGAAAGAAGTTTTTATATCTTCACTACCTCGGAGCAGGAAAACAGTATCCCTGCGATTGGATGAAATCGAACCTGTTTTCCGCATTACATCCGTCAATAAAGGCGCGGAAATATGCAAAAAGGAGAAAATTGACGTGCTGCTGGCGGTAGGAGGAGGTTCCGCCATAGATGCCACCAAGTTCATCGGGGCAGGAGCTTTTTATGATGGAGATGAGTGGGATATTCTGACCGGAAAAGCGACTGTTACCAAAGTAAAACATTGAAAAACAGAAGAAAGGGCATATGTGCTATAATATGTCCCTTCTTTTTATATGTTTTGTAAAGTTAACAGAGGAAAGCAAGGAGGTATAATTTTGATTGCAATTGTCAGCAATCAGGATGAGTGCGGTAAGCTGATATTTGTGCCCGGAATGTGGTTTTGACACGGATAGAAATTATTTATACAATTTAAGCATGAACAGGTGAATGTAATCCGGTTGGAAAGTGGGAGGATGATTGTTGGAGCTACAACAAAGGAATCAAATAGTCGAAAAGCTGTTGGAGCATGAAAAAACAAAGATAACTGAAAAAGAGCTGAGAGAATATATTGCTGTTGCAGATTATGAGGAATACTATAAAATTGTAGAAGAGCTTGTAAAAAGCGGCATTATCACTCCTGTAAAAAAATCCGGTTCAAACGGAATGTACCCGCCTTTGTATAAAAGGTATAACATAGTAAAACCTAAAAACCGATATGATGAATTGATTCCTGAAATACGACTGTTGCATGGCAAAATAAATATAGAAGGTTATCTGGCTAATCCTGAAAAATATAAAAGTCATAGGTCCTGGCTCCTACTGATAGATGATTTTTTGAAGCATAATTCTAAAAAACTTGAAATCCCATTATCCATCAACGAGAGATCCTTTCAAGTTTTTCGGAAAGAGAAAGCTTTAAGGGAAGAAAAGGAACTTGCTTCCGTACTCAGTTTTAACCCTGGATTAACTGATGCTTTAAATTATTATCTTACACCGGAGCCTTTTTTCACATACAACATAGTCGGTGTGAATACCGAGGAAAGAAAGAATGATAACAACAGTAGCAAAAACAGTACTGATGAATGCAATGTGTTGATCATAGAAAACAAGGATACCTGGTATACTTTAAAAAACATCCTGTCGCCCAAAAGAAACCAACTGGCGGGAATCAGAATTAACAGCCTGATTTATGGGGAAGGCAAAAAAATCGCAAGAAAAACAGACAGTTTGACTGATTTTGATAATAGCTTTTTTAAAGATGTAAAGACAAGCTACTATTATTTTGGTGATCTTGATTACGAGGGAATCGGAATATTATTTGATTTGAAAAATGTAAACCCGACGCTTGAGATTAAGCCTATGAAACCGCTTTACACAGCCATGCTGGAAGCTGCCGAGGGTGTTGATTTGCCTGCATCAAAGGAAAAGCAGGTAAAGAAGACAGGAGAGTTGGTGTGGTTCCTTTCCTTTTTCGAAATCAGGCATCAGTCAATGATCATGGATATATTGGAAAGGGGCAGATATGTACCTCAGGAAATACTTAACAATGGGGATTTCGCCAAGTTGCTTTGATGTGTTGGGCAATCAGGGAAGTGTTGCGGTAAGTTGAAGATTGCCAGCAATCCTATCTCCCTGACTTGGAATTTCGCTGATGAAATTTCCAGCACCCCCATGTTTGAAAAACACAGCCAATTATGAATGTAAATCGTATTTTTGCGTTAACAAATTAAATAAGTCCAAGGTAAAGGCAGGGTAATGGATTAAATGTTTGATTTTCTGGACAACTTTAAAAAGAGAATGGAGTGGATGGGGATTGCAAACTCCATAATAAACAGAAAGGGCAAAAACACCGAACTGGAAAATCTGTTTGAAGAGAATGAGCTGACCAACATCATAGTATCGGTCCTTTTATTCATCATGGAAAAAACCCTTGAAGAGAATAATGAATGTGAGATGCATCATATTGAGGATTTCCTGGATGAATTATTGAGGTCCTATTATTCCAAGTCTTTCAGCAAAGCACAAATCAAAGAAATTGCCGGATATATAGTCAAGGACATACTGCAAAACAATGGGGTAAGGTATACTTATCCGGTAGTCAACTATGAAAGCAGGAAAATGGAGCAGATCACCATCAGGCTCATCGCGGACAAGATCATAGATGAAAACAATGAGCGCAGGATTGTATATATGTTGACCAACCAGGGATATGAGTTTCTGTTCAGGATGAGGGAAATAGATGAGGAAATTCAGCTGACCATAGAGCAGTTGAAACTGAAGGAGTGTATAAAAAGAAAGAAATTCTCCTCCGCAGTGAGACAAAGCGTTGAGCTTATAAGCTATGTACGGCAGAAAAAAAAGGACATTGAAAATTTCATACTGTCCATAAAACAGAATATCCACAGCGTGGATGTCGGACAATATGAATCCTTGATAAAAAGCACCTATGCCATGCTGGAAGAAGAATACGAAACGATGGAAGAGATTCAGAAAATGATATACATGGCCGAAGAGAAGATCAAAGAAGAATTTCAGACCAGCGTTAGTTTTGAAAAGAACCTGGCCAAAGCAAAAGCAGAGATAATGGAAATTCATCACAATATAGGCGTTGTCATAACCGAACAGAGGGATTTGATTTTAAACAGGCACAGCCTTACGGATTTATATGTGGATACCATAAGAAAGTCCTTTGAGTTTACCTTTGAGAAACGATATGATTTTGAGGAGGTAGTGCTGGCAAATCTGGAGAGGTACAGCAATGTCCTGGATAATTGTCTGGGCATTCTCAAACCCCTTCTATTGCCCAACAAAATAAGAATGCTGAGCATCGGAGATATTTACCAGCCCCAGATCATATACAAAGAAGAGCAAAATCAGGATGACTGCCTTGTCACTGTGGATGAGTATGATGATTCGGCTGAAAGGGAAAGGCTCAGGGAAATCAGCCACAGGTATGTGGATACAATGGCTCTCATATTTACAGAGACAATTGATGCCGGAGAAATACGCCTCAGCCGGATACTGGAAAACACCAGGGACAGGGAACCCGGGTTATATGAAAGAATCACTCAGGACAGGTGCATTTTCATGACAGCGCTGAAACTGTATGACATCGGAACAATTCCCGTCCAATCGTTTTACCAGAGTAGGAAGCGTGTGCTGCTTAGGCCTACGGAGGAGTTTAACATCGAATATTGCCTTGTCAAAATCAAAGATATGATTGACAAAATTGATTCTGTAAAGGAACTGAAAGCGGAAAGGACCGGTGATGACATAGACATATCCATTGATAAAGTTGAGGGGGATATGAAGATAAAAGAAACTGTAAAAATGACGGATATCATTTTCAGGGTGGTGATGTGATGGAGAATGCAGAGGTAGAAGAACTGATGGAACATGTAAGATCAGCGGTAAAAATATTCAGGCTGTTGGTCACCAACGGGGAAATCAATAAGAGGGAGCAGGCTTTTCTATACAGTGAATATCTTGAGACGGAGGTACAGGAAGTGTTATCAGTCCTTACCGAGGAGTTCGAGTGTAAGCTTGTGAATTTTGATGACACGGTTTATCTGGTCCCGAATATTGACAGCCAGGTCATTGGCCTGCAGCCGGGGGATATAAGGCGCTATTTTGGAAGCAATGCGACAAATAGGGATGTGTATCTGGCATATTACATAATGATGTACATCTTTTTCGAGTTCTACAGTGGCAAGAATAAAGATCCCAAAAGGATGGACTTCCTTCAGGTGAGCCATTTAATCGATCATCTGGATGAAAGGTTTGAAAGACTCCGAAAGATGAGCAAGGATGAGGTTGAACATCTGGAAGAGATGTATTCGGTTAATCTGGCTTCATGCATTGAAATTTGGATGAACCTCCTGGTGGATCACGAGTCCAGGAGGAAAACAAAAACAAAAATTATAGAGACTGTGGTGAAAATCCTGGAAGACAATAAACTGGCATATATGGTGGAAAACCAGATACGCACCACAAAAAAGCTGGACATACTTATGAGGCAGTACTATCTTAGTTCGGAGAGGGCAAAACTTATCAATGAGGCATTTGAAAGAGGTGAGATATGAATGCCTAAAATAAACAGGGTCAGAATAGTTAACTTTTCATATAACAATAACAATCGACACATCATCGATGAATGCTTTGACTTCTATGGCGGTGAAAACGCTTTGCTGAGCCTTGCCAACGGAGGGGGAAAATCTGTCCTGGTTCAGGCCATGCTTCAGCCGATTCTGCCCAAGGTATCACTGATGGGAAGAAAGTTCAGGGATTTTTTTGCCGGCAAAAAGACGCCTTCATATATCATGATCGAGTGGAAACTTGACGATGACGCAGGGTATTTGCTCACCGGAATTGCCGTAAGCTCTGTGGCAAGCCATTCTGCAGACGAAGATGAGGAGAATTTTGACATACGGTATTTTACGTTTGTATGCTCCTATGAAAGTGGAAACGAGTTTGACATAAAACACATCCCTGTAGCGGAACAGGTTGGCAATAATGTCAGGATAGCATCCTATGGTGAGTTTAAAAAACTCCTGCAGAAAGAATCTGGAAAAAGCCGGAGAGAACTGTCGGTATTTGACTCCACCAGGGACGAACAAAGCCAGTATGACAGGAAACTGAGAAGCTACGGAATTTCAAGGGAAGAATGGAAAGAGCTTATTGTAAACATAAACGAAGCGGAACATGGCGTTTCCGAGGTTTTTTCAGAATGCAGAACTTCCAGAAGGGTTATGGAACAATGGGTGATAAGGTATATTGAAAAGGTGCTGAACAAGTCATCCGATTCTGAAATGACTGACCACAGGAAGCTGGAAGTAATGATGGCCCAGGTAGCCCAATCACTGGTGGACAATGAGAAACACATCAGGGAATACCGGGAAATAGAGGCTCTCATCCAGGATCTTGACGGTGTATACAATGATGCCAAAACGGTTCTGAAATATCTTGACGATGAGGACAGGCTAAAACGGGATATCACGGAAGCATATATGGTTTTGCGGAGTGAAGATCAGAGGCTGGAACAGGAGCTCTCCGATTTGGACCTTCATCTCAGGGAACTTGATGAAGAACTCAAAAGCATTGATCTGGAAGAAAAGTCCCAAGAGATATATGAATATACGGAACAAATAGAAGCGGTTAAGAAAAGGCTCATGGAAACGGAAGACAGTATCAAAAACCAAAAAGCTCTCCTGGAAGAGAAAAAACGTCAGCTGGATTTGCAAAAAGCTGCGGAAAAATACGGCAAGATGGTGGAAAAGGAAAAAGATATCGCCATGCTTAAACAAAGGCTGGAAAATGCCGCCAAGGATCAGGAAATCCTTTTGAAGCATCTCAACCGGATTAAGCACTCCCTTAAAGTAGCTTATAGCAAAAAGATTGCAGATATCAAGGAAGAAATTGATGATGCA
>ENA-UPSB01002877-UPSB01002877.1-bioreactor-metagenome-genome-assembly--contig:-NODE-2877-length-14835-cov-5.150135_pt1 | contig 14835 bp, 14 predicted proteins | sample MGYA00238182_ERZ773286 | MGnify/ENA primary metagenome ERZ773286 (study PRJEB29026, sample SAMN07631240) | bioreactor metagenome | isolation source: Switchgrass digestor | place: USA: Dartmouth... | reverse complement strand
ATGCCGTGGCTGAGGTCCAGCCGCTCCACAATGTTGCCCTCGACCAGCGGCCGGGTGAAGCTGGGCCATCCGCATCCGGCGTCGAACTTGTCCCCCGAGCTGAAGAGCGGCTCCCCCGAGACCACGTCGACGTAGATCCCCTCCTCGAAATGGTTCCAGTACTCGCCGGTGAAGGGCCGCTCGGTGGCGGCGTTCTGCGTCACCTCGTACTGGATGGGCGTGAGGCGCCGGCGCAGCTCCGCCTCACGCCCGGGGTCGCGCCAGTGCCGGCGGATGAAGTCGTCCCGGCCCGAGGCAGCGCGGTAGCGCTGGTAGTGGGTCGGGTTCTTGCGGTGGAAGTCCTGGTGGTAGTCCTCGGCGGGGTAGAAGGGTCCGGCGGGGAGGATCAGCGTGGCGATGGACTTGTCGAACCGTCCGCTGGCCTCCAGATCCGCCTTGGACTTCTCCGCCAGGCGCCGCTGCTCCTCGTTGTGGTAGAAGATCGCCGTGCGGTACTGCGGCCCCCGGTCGTGGAACTGCCCGTCCGGATCGGTGGGGTCGATCTGCCGCCAGAAGAGGTCGAGCAGCCGCTGGTAGGGGAAGACCTCCGGGTCGAAGGTGATCTGCACGGCCTCGAAGTGGCCGGTGTTGCCTGCGCAGACCTCCTCGTAAGTGGGGTTCGGCGTGTGGCCGCCGGTGTATCCCGAGACCACCCTGTGGATGCCGGGCTGCTCCTCGAAGGGGCTGACCATGCACCAGAAGCAGCCGCCGGCGAAGGTGGCGAGTTCCAAGCGCTTGTCACGCACGTGGCGCATCCTCCTTTGCAACAGAGTGGACGATGAAGGCGAGTTCGCGGTTACTGTTGCCCACCATGAGGTTTCACCGGAGCCGGTGCGGAGACCTGGTGCCTCAACCGGGCCCCGACACCGGCGTGGTGCTGTGGAGTCTGAGACCGGGAGGCCGGTGCAGGAGCCGGGGCCAGGGGATGACCGCCGGTGCTTTTCGCCCTGCTCCCCGTCTGGCGCGCCTGGCTGCTCACCCCGGCCGAGGTGGTGGTGAACGGGACGGAGTACAGGGACGAAGCGGTCCTGGTCCGGGTCTATGCGGACGTGGCGGCGCGGAGAGCCACTGGGTGCTGAGAGGCGCCCGGTCGGACGACGTGCGCCTCACCCTGCTGGACGGCGCGGGCGAGGAGATCGTCTTCACCACGGGTTACGCCGACGCAGAGCACGACGGCGCTCTCCGAGTGCGCATCGACCAGCTGCACGGGGGCATTCTCTGGCTGCCGGAGCGAATGGTGACCTTTGCGCCGCCGGCCGGCGGGGTACCCGTGCGGACCCCGGAGAACGCGGCCGAGCTCGCCGCGGCGTTCTGGGCGGACCTGGGCCGGTGACGGCCGGAGAGTGCGGACCGCGCCGGGCCGGTGTGGCACATTGACGCGGTGCATGAGGCAGAACCGAGTCCCTTTTGGGCGGACGCCGACTTGTGGTACACTACACTAGATGCACATTCCGTCGATCACCGCCCCAAAGGGGGAGACCATACATGACGCTGAAGGACCATAGAGCAGATGACCTCAACCATATTCTCGACCGCGTGGAACAGATGATGAAGGAAGGCACGCTGGAGGAACTGCCAGTGGCCGCGCCGGGCGCCGGCGAGGACCTGACATCCGGCGGCTTCGACCACCTGGAGCCCGGCGGCGTCGCGCGGATGCAGATTGACCCCGAGGCCGGGCAGCGCATCCACGGCAAGCCCGAGCCGCGGGTGCACATCGAGACCTTCGGTTGCCAGATGAACGAGCACGACACCGAGATCATGTACGGCATCCTCGCGCAGATGGGCTACGTGAAGGCCCGGGGGCCCGAGGACGCCGACCTGCTGCTGTTCAACACCTGTGCCGTGCGGGAGTCGGCCGTGGAGCACGCCTTCGGCCGCATCGGCCAGCTGAAGCCGCTGAAGTACACCAACCCCGACCTGATCATCGGCGTCTGCGGCTGCGTGCCCCAGGTGGAGGGGCAGGTGGAGCGCATGAAGCGCGTCTTCCCCTACCTGGACCTCATCTTCGGCACCCACAACATCCACCGGCTGCCCGAACTGGTGGAGCGGGCCCGCAACGAGCGGGAGACCGTGGTGGACGTGTGGGAGTCGATGGGCGACGACTTCCCGGACATCCTGCCCGCCGCGCGGGAGGGCGATCTGAAGGCCTGGGTGACGATCATGTACGGCTGCGACAAGCACTGCACCTACTGCATCGTGCCCACCACCCGGGGCGCCGAGCGCAGCCGGCCGTATGAGGTCATCCTGGCCGAGGTGCAGGACCTGGCCCGCCGGGGCTTCAAGGAGATCACCCTGCTGGGCCAGAACGTGAACGCCTACGGCAAGGACCTGTACGGCCGCCACGGCGAGGGGGCGTTCGACTTCGGCGACCTGATCGAGCTCATCGACCGGAACAGCCCGGGCATCGAGCGCATCCGCTTCACCACCAACCACCCGAAGGACTTCACCCGCAAGATGGTGGAGCAGATCGCCCGCGCCGAGAAGGTGTGCGAGTGGTTCCACCTGCCGGTGCAGTCGGGCTCCGACAGCGTGCTGCGGCGCATGAAGCGATCGTACAACCGGAAGCAGTACCTGCGCCTGGTCGGATGGATCCGGGAGCTGATTCCCGACGCGGTGATCACCACCGACATCATCGTGGGCTTCCCCGGCGAGACCGAGGAGGAGTTCCAGGAGACGCTGAGCCTGGTGGAGGAGGTCGGGTACGACGCCGCCTTCATGTTCATGTACTCCGAGCGGGCCGGCACCCCGGCCGCCAAGATGGAAGACCGGCTGAGCGTCCCTGAGAAGAAGGAGCGGCTGCAGCGGCTGATGGACGTGCAGAACCGCATCGCCCGCGCCAGGAACGAGGCCCGGGTGGGCAAGGTGTACGACATCCTGGTGGAGGGGCTCGACAAGGGCAAGCCCGACGTGGTCTTCGGGCGGACCCGGGGCAACATCCTGGTCACGTTCCCCGGCGACGAGTCGCTGCGGGGGAAGATCGTGCCTGTGCGCATCACCCGCGCCGGCACCTGGACCCTGGAGGGCGAGCTGGTGGAGAGCCCGGTTCCCCTGGCCTAGTCCGCATGAGGGGAGGAGATTCGGTGTCGGTCGCGACACGTCGCAGTGTGTGGATGCTCGCCCGGGAGCTGGCCGAGGCGATCGCCGAGACGCCGGAACTGCGGGAGTACCGGCGGACCGAGGACGCCGTGCTGGCCGACCCCGAGGCGGTGCAGCTCATTCGGGAGTACGAGGCGGCCAAGCGCGCGGTGAAGCTCTCCCGCGGCCGCCCGCCCGAGGAGCAACAAGCCCTCGTCGAGCGGTTCCTGGCCGTGGAGGAGCGGTTCAACGCCCACCCGGCCATTCAGGCGTACTGGAACGCCCGGGTGGCGCTCGACGCCTTCATGGAGAAGCTGAACGCGGTGATCACCTACCCGATCACCGGGGAGACGGCGCCGAAGCCGCGCGGCGGCTGCGGCTCCGGCGGCTGCGGGTGCGGGGGATAGGTACGAAGGGACTCGGGAGGGGGCTGCGGCCCCCTTTTCTCGTGAAGGAAGAACCGCGACGGGTGACGAACAACAGGCGGAAGGACCGCACGGATCAAGCTGTGCGGACGAGGAGGACTTGCGGCAAAGTGGACCCAGCCAAGGCAACACCCATGTTCGCCCAGTACCTTCAGATCAAGGAACAGTACCCGGACTGCATCCTGTTCTACCGGCTGGGCGACTTCTACGAGACCTTCATGGACGACGCGGAGCTGGTCGCCCGGGAACTGGAGCTGGTGCTGACCGGGCGGGACGCGGGGAAGGACGTGGGCCGGGTGCCCATGGCCGGCATCCCGTACCACGCGGCCGAGGGGTACATCGCCCGCCTGATCGAGAAGGGCTACAAGGTCGCCATCTGCGACCAGCTGGAGGACCCGAAGAAGGCCAAGGGGCTGGTGAAGCGGGACGTCACCCGCGTGGTCACCCCCGGCACGCTGGTGGAGCCGCGCCTTCTGCCCGAGAAGGCCAACAACTTCCTCGCGGCCATCGCCTGGTCGCGGGCGGGGTTCGGCCTGGCCGTCGTCGACCTCTCCACCGGCGAGTTCGCCGCGGCCCAGCTGAACGGGGCGGACAGCCTCCGGCTGCTGCTGGAGGAGATCGGCCGGCTGGAGCCCCGGGAGGTCATCATGGAGCCGGGGCTGGCGGCGGAGCCGTCGGTCACCGGGCCGCTGAAGGCGGCCGGCATCGCCATCTCCGTGTTCGAGGGGCGCCATTTCAACCACGGCACGGCCTACAGGCGGCTGACGCAGCACTTCGGCACCGCCAACCTGAGCGGGTTCGGGTGCGAGCACCTGGAGCTGGCCACGTCGGCCGCCGGGGCGGCGCTGGCCTACCTGGAAGAGATGCACAAGTCGAGCCTGGGCCACGTGAGCGGGTTAACCATCTACTACCCCGGCGACTACATGGTGCTGGACCCGGCGACCCGGCGGAACCTGGAGCTCACGCGGTCGCTGCGGGACGGCGGCCGCCGGGGCACCCTGCTCTGGGTGGTCGACCGCACGGTGACGGCGATGGGCGCCCGCCTGCTGAAGGCCTGGATCGAGCGGCCGCTGCTGGACCTGGGCCAGATCCGGGCACGGCACGAGGCCGTCGGGGAGCTCGTCAACCGGCCGGTGATGCGCGCGGACCTGCGGGCCCTGCTGCAGGAGGTGCACGACCTGGAGCGGCTGGCGGGCCGCGTGGCCGTGGGCACCGCCACGGCCCGGGACCTGGTGGCCCTGAAGGCGTCGCTGGTGGCACTGCCCTCGATCCGGGTGGCTCTGGAGGAGGTGACGGCGGAGCGTCTGGTGCAGCTCCGGGACCAGCTCGACATGCTGGACGACGTGCGGGATCTCATCGAGCACGCCATCGCCGACGAGCCGCCGGTGGCGCTGACGGAGGGCGGCATCCTGAAGGACGGGTACCACCCCGAGGTGGACGAGCTGCGCCGCATCGCCCGGGACGGCAAGGCGTGGATCGCCCAGGTGGAGGCGCGGGAGCGGGATCGCACGGGGATCAAGTCGCTGAAGATCGGCTACAACAAGGTCTTCGGCTACTACCTCGCGGTGACGAAGCCGAACCTGCCCCTGGTGCCCCCCGACTACATCCGCAAGCAGACCCTCGCCAACGAGGAGCGGTTCATCACGCCGGAGCTGAAGGAACTGGAGGAGAAGGTGCTCCACGCCGCCGAGCGGGTGATGAGCCTGGAGTACGAGCTTTTCCTCGAGATCCGGGAGCGGGTGGCCGCCGAGGTGACCCGCATCCAGCAGTCGGCCCGGGCGGTGGCCGAGCTGGACGTGCTGGCCTCGTTCGCGGAGGTGGCCTCGCTCTACGGCTACTGCAAGCCGCTGGTGGACAGCTCCACCGTGCTGGAGCTGAAGGGCTCGCGCCACCCCGTGCTCGAGCGGGTGATGGAGGAGGGCGCCTTCGTGCCCAACGACCTCCTGGTGGACACGGGCGAGAACCGGCTGCTGCTGATCACCGGGCCGAACATGGGCGGCAAGTCCACGGTGATGCGCCAGGCGGCGCTGGCGGTGATTCTGGCGCAGGCGGGCTCCTTCGTGCCCGCGGACTCGGCCCGCATCGGCCTGGTCGACCGGGTCTTCACCCGGGTCGGCGCCTCCGACGACCTCGCCACCGGCCGGTCCACGTTCATGGTGGAGATGACGGAGGTCGCCAACATCCTGCACAGCGCCACCGAGCGCTCGCTGGTGGTGCTGGACGAGGTCGGCCGGGGAACGGCCACCTTCGACGGCCTCTCCATCGCCTGGGCGATCACCGAGCACATCCACCAGGCCATCGGCTGCCGGACGCTGTTTGCGACCCACTACCACGAGCTCTGCGAGCTCGAGGGGCTCCTTTCCGGCGTCAAGAACTACTCGGTGGCGGTGATGGAGAAGGGCGAGGAGATCGTCTTCCTCCGCAAGCTGGTCCGGGGAGGGGCCGACCGGTCGTATGGCATCCAGGTGGGCCGGCTGGCGGGCCTGCCCGCCTCGGTGGTGGAGCGGGCGCGGGAGATCCTCGCCACGCTGGAGGAGCAGGAGGGCGAGCGCAAGTCCCGCCGGGAGGCCGCGGCGCAGCGGCTCAGGCGGCAGCCCGCCGTGCAGCTCACCTTCTTCGAGCCGAAGAAGGACCCGGTGGTGGAGGAGCTGCTGGGCCTGAACGTGATGGCGCTCACGCCCATCGAGGCCTTGAACACGCTGTACCAGTTGCAGGCGAAGGCGAAGGAGAACCGCTGAGGCGCCGCCGCCCCCGCAGACCTGCGGGGGCGGGTTTCGCGTCAGGCAGAGCCCCGCCGGGCACGGCACTGGTCCGGGCAGGGGCCTGGCGGGCCTCGTACGTGTTCGGCTTCAGAAGGCGCCGGATGAGCGCGATCTGCCCGCAGTGCGAGGCCTGATGGAACGCCAGCAGGTTGAGGTAAAACGTGAGCGGCAGCGGCCGGCCGCGGGGGGAAAGGGACATGGTGCGCCCGAGGTCGCCGGGCGTCAGCTGCTCCAGCACGGTGCGAAGCTCCGCCCGGGCGCGCTCGGGCTTCCGGATGAGCGACCGGGCCGTCTCGCCGGGCCCGGGGGACGGAATCGGCGCATCGGGCGAGGACGGGTACTCGTCCAGCCGGAGGGCGCGGCGGAGATCCTCAGGGCCCTGGCGGCCCGTGATCTGCTCGGTCACGCCCAGTGAACTGGTCGCGACATCGGGGCCGGCAGCACGGGCGGCTCCGGGGAGCCGGCGGGGCTGTGCGGGGGGCAAAAAACGTGTGCGGATGATCGAGGATCTGCGGTTCGTGCGTTGAATACCCATTCTGTGCATACCGATTCGTTGCGGGAGGGGAATCCGCATGCGCCGCTTGCTCATCCCGGTACTGCTGCTGTGCACCCTGCTCCTGGCTGTCCCGCAGCCGGTCATTGCCCAGGATCCCGTGCGCCTGATTATCAACGGCCGGGAGGTGCTTCCCGACGTGCCGCCGGTCATCGTGTCGGACCGCACGCTGGTGCCCGTCCGCTTCATCGCGGAAGCGCTCGGCTTCACCGTGGGGTGGGACGGGGCTGCCGGCAAGGTCACGCTGACCGGCCGGCGGGTCATCCAGCTCACGGTCGGCCAGGCGCAGGCGACGGTGGACGACGCCCCGGTCCCGCTGGACGTGGCGCCGGTGAACCTGAACGGCCGCGTGATGGTTCCGCTCCGCTTCGTCGCGGAGCAGATGGGAGCCTCTGTGAACTGGGATCCGCAGAGCCGGGTGGTCACAGTTCAAGGGAAGACGGACGACTGGTCCGTTTCCGGGCTGACCCCGGAGGACCTCCTGGCGTGGCTTGACACCCTGGGCGCCTGGGCTGAGGGACACACGACCGGGAAGCTGACCGCGTCGGTGCAGGCGTCACTTGTGAAGCTGGACGTCACGGTCACGTTGGACGGGTACCGCGCGGGCGGTGACCTTCTGGTCGAGAGCGCCGTGGAAGGGCCCGGCATCTCGATCCAGCACGGCGTGGCGGTGCGCGAGGGCCGGGCGTGGCGGCTGGAGGCAGACGGGACCTGGGCCGCCCGGGCACAGGCGATTCCGGTGCCCGGCGCCGCGTGGGATCTCCTGCGGGGCCGCACCCTGCCTGAACTTGGTGCGCTTGTCCCTGGAGTGACTGTTACAGAGCAGGGTCATGAGGACGGCACCTATGACGTGTTCGATGTGCAGATGGACGTGAACGCCGTGCGCGCACTGGTGCCTGCGCTTCCCGAGAGCGTTCAGCACGCATCGCTGTTCATCCGGGTGAGGGTCTCGCAGGAGACCGGACTGCCGGAAGGCGCCGTCGTCAACCTGACGGCCGAGGACCGGTCGGGAGTGGTGATCCACGTCGACGGCAATCTGGCCGTGGCGCCGCTGGAGGGTCCGATTCCGTTCCCGCCCGAGGTACTGGCCGAGTGACGCGAAGGGGCTGCCCGAGGTGCCACGGAGTGTGGCCTTCGGGCAACCCTCGAACGTTGCGACCTAGCCGGCGGGCTTCAGGAACCGCTTGATGAGCGCGATCTGTCCGTAGTGCGAGGCCTGGTGGAAGGGCAGGAGGTTCAGGAAGAACGTCAGCGGCAGTTCCCGGCCGCCGGGGCCGAAGGGGAAGGTGCGCTCCAGGTCGGACGGGGTCAGTCCCTCCAGCACGGCCTGCAGCCCTGCCCTGGCCCGCTCCAGCGTGGTGATGAGCGACTCGGACGTCTCGCCGGGACCGGCGGGCGCAAGCGGTGCACCCGGCGCCGGGGTGTACCGGTCGAGCAGGACCGCCCTGCGCAGGTCGTCCGGGGCCTGGCGGCCTGAGATGCGTTCGCACACGGCCACCTCGGTCGCTGCAACGTGGAGCACCAGGGTGGCGATGCTGTTGGCGAGGCCCGGCGGCACGAAGGCCAGCTGCTCGGGGGTCAGGTCTCGGATGGCTCCCTTCACGGTGCGGAGCCCGAACGCCAGCTGCTCGGAACAGGCGCGCGCTTCAGCGATCATGGACTCAACCTCCTTTACGCTGAGGGAGTATTCGGGGGGCGGCCTCAGAATCCTCCGGCGAAGGACGGCATCGCCGGCGGCGTCGGTGGAGATACTGACTCACGGACAAGCGCTGCGCCGGGCACGGCGGCGCCTGAACGAAGAGGCCGAGGAGGGAAGAACATGGATCTCATCCCGTGGCATCCTTTCCGGGAGCTGGAGCGCGTGCGCACGCCGCTGGATCGCTTCTTCTCGGACCCCATCTTCGGTGTAGGGATGACCTTCGGCGGCGCGATCAACGCCTTCCCGGTGGAGGTGATGGAGCAGGGCGATGACATCCTGGTGCGCTGCGAGCTCGCCGGGGTCGATCCCCAGGACGTGGACGTGCGGATCACGGACCAGGGCGTCACCATCCGGGGCGAGCGGAAGGCCGAGGAGGTGGACCGCCGGCGGGGCGCGTACCGCTCGGAGCGGTTCTACGGCGCCTTCAGCCGCACGGTCGGGTTCCCTGTTCCAGTGGACAGCGAGCGGGCGACGGCGACCTTCCGGCACGGGCTGCTGGAGGTCCGGGCGCCCAAGCGGAACCCCGACGCCGGGCCGGACGGCCGGAGGCTCAACATCACCCCGCTGCAATGAGATTCGGGGCTGCGTCCAGCCCCAATCTTTTTATGTGTAATAGCTCCCCCGAACCCGCCTTCCGGGCTCCTGCGTCACACCTGTAGAAGGGGAGGCCCAATCGGGGAAACCAGGAGGCAGGACGGCAGATGGAGCGGAGTCGCGGACGGCGGACGATGGGCTACGCCATGGTTTTCGGGGCGGCCGTGCTGTGGGGGACCATCGGAATCGTGAGCAGGAACCTGTACGGCAGCGGGCTTGCCGCACAGAGCGTTGTTACTCTGCGGGCGGCGTCCGCGGCCGCGCTGCTGGTGTGTGCGCTGGCCGCGCTCCGGCCGGGCGCCCTGCGGATGCGCCTCAGGGACGTCCCGCTGTTCGTCGCGTACGGGCTGGTCAGCGTCGCCGCATTCTACCTGCTCTACTTCACCACCATCGAGCGCCTGTCGGTGGCGGCCGCCGCGGTGCTCATGTACACCTCGCCCGCCTTCGTGGCACTGGCTGCGGCCCTGACCCTGGGTGAACGGCTGACCAGGCCGAAGCTGCTGGCCCTGGCCCTCACGCTGGCCGGCTGCGCCCTGGTCGCCCGGGCCTACGAGCCTGCCACGTTCAGGGGGCAGATCGTCGGGGTGCTCACCGGCCTCGGGTCCGGCTTCACCTACGGCATGTACTCGATCTTCGGCAAGCACGCCCTGAAGCGGTACCACCCGTGGACGGTGCAGGCGTACTCCCTCGTGTTCGGGGCCGTGCCGCTGGTCCTGCTGTTCGGGCGCGACGCGGCCCGGGCGCTGGCCGCCGCGCCGGAGGTTGTGCCCTCGCTCGCCTATATCGTGCTGGTGACGACGCTGGGCGCCTACAGCCTCTACCTTGCCGGGCTGCAGGCGGTGGAGGCGAGCCACGCCGCCATCATCTCCACCATCGAGCCGGTGGTGGCGGCCCTTCTGGGATTCTGGCTGCTGCAGGAGCCGCTCCAGCTGCCCCAGATCGTCGGGATCGCACTGGTTCTGGGCAGCGCCGTGATGCTCAACGCCCAGCCGGAGCCCGCCCCGGCGGCGACGCCGGTTCAGCCGGCGGCAGTTCATACCGAACCTGCTCGCCGCACCCCAGGGAGCGCCCGGTGAGCGCCTCGATCACGGTGCCGTGGCAGACGACGATGACGCCGTCATTCCGGGCGTAGCGCCGGAGCACGGCCAGCACCCGGCGGCGCACCGAAGAGAGCGGCTCCCAGCCCCGAGACTCGCCTTCAGGCCACTCGCCGCCGCAGCGGGCCATCTCCTCCGCAGCGGCGGCTGCCACTTCGCTGGAGTCGTAGGTCTGGGTGAGGTCCGGCAGCCACTCGTGCAGGTCGAACTCCGCCGCCAGCGGCAGGTCGAGCCTGCGGCTGATGATCGCCGCCGTCTGCAGCGTGCATGCCGCCCCGCAACCGGCGCGCCTCCGCCAGGTCGTAGCTGGCGCTGCCGTGCCGAACCCAGGATAAACGTGGACATCGCCCATCCTCCTGCAACCGGCTTCATGGTGCACGGAACTCTCGCCGTCCGGGGCTCGCTGTCCTCCGGGCGTTGCTGCAAGATGGCCGCTTTGCCCTGCGGTCGCCCCTCCGGGATGGTCGCACCGCCCTCCGGAACGCGCTGCGGGAAGCGTTCGTCGCCGCAAGAAATCCCTCGACGGAAAGACTTGCCTCCGCATGGGAGACATGCCACAATGTGACGGAGGGGAGATTCCCTGGAGGAGTGAACTATCGCTGTGTTTACCTGGTGGCAGTGGCTGCTCATCGTACTGGTTTCTCTCGGCGTCGCCTTCCTTATTGTCTCGCAGACACCCTGGTTCAAGATCCGGAAGTACGCGATCGACGTCAAGCGCATTTATGATAAGCATAAGCTCCAGGAGAAGGCCGAGCAGGCCCAGGCGCTCGGCCAGAACCCCAACATGAACCCTGTACTTATGCGCAAGGCGCTGCGGGAGATCACCTCCACCTACGAGGCCTTGATCGCGGATATGAGCAAGGTGAAGGTTCCGCCCAAGGCGCAGCGGCTCCACGAGATGTCGCTCGCGGCGGCCAAAGAGTCGCTTGGCATGTACCAGATGGCTGCGATCGGCGGCTTCCGGCAGAAGGCCATCATGAGCCGGCAGAAGAAGGTCATGCAGCTTCAGGAGCAGATTGAAGCGGAGACGGAGAAGCTCTTTGGCAAGCCCAAGCAGCCCAGGAAGAAATGAGCCCGACGGGCGGCGCCTCCGGCTTGGAAGGCGCCGCCGCACTGTCACTGCGGCCTGCCGGGGCCGGAGGTCGGAGGTGAGAGCTTGGCCCGGATTCACCTGCTGGACGAGCAGACGGCCAACCAGATCGCGGCGGGTGAGGTCGTGGAGCGGCCCGCCAGCGTCGTGAAGGAGCTGGTGGAGAACTCCCTGGACGCCGGGGCGAAGCGCATCGTGGTCGAGGTCAGCGGCGGCGGGCGCGAGCTCGTCCGGGTGAGCGACGACGGCATCGGCATGCTCCCTGAGGACGCCCGGCTGGCCCTGCAGCGCCACGCGACCTCGAAGATCCGAACCGCCGAGGACCTCCATGCCATCACGACCCTGGGGTTCCGGGGCGAGGCCCTGCCGTCCATCGCCGCGGTCTCCGAGTTCGAGCTGATCACCCGGCCCCACGACCAGCTGGCCGGCTACCGCATCCTGGTGGAGGGCGGCCAGATCGTCGGGGAAGGGGAGCACGGCTGCCCCGCCGGCACCCGGGTGACGGTGCGCAACCTGTTCTACAACGTCCCCGCCCGGCTGAAGTACCTGAAGACCAACGCGACGGAGATGGCCCAGATCGGCGACATCCTGACCCGCCTCGCCCTGGCCAACCCCGACGTCGCCTTCCGCTTTCACAGTGGCCAGGCCCAGGTCTTCGCCACCCCGGGAACCGGCGACGTTCAGGCCGCCATCGCCGCGCTGCTGGGCCGCGAGGTGGCGAAGGAGCTGATTCCGGTCGACTTCGCCGGCGAGGCGGCGCGGGTCCGGGGGTTCATCGGCCGGCCGTCGATCGCCCGGGCCGGGCGGAGCCACCAGTACTTCTTCGTGAACCGCCGGGCGGTGCGTACCATCGCCGCCCGCTACGCCCTGGAGGAAGCTTACACCCACCTGCTGCCCAACGGGCGCTATCCGGTGTGCATCCTGTTCATCGAGGTGGAGCCGCGGGAGGTGGACGTGAACGTTCACCCGACCAAGGCGGAGGTCCGGTTCCAGCGGGACCGGGAGGTGCGTGCGGCCGTCTATCAGGCCGCCCGCCAGGGCCTCGGCGCCGCCCTGCTGATCCCCGGCACGGAGGTCTCGCCCGGGGGCGAGGTGAAGGTGCCCGATCGGGCGGGCGAGAAGGCGGCCGTCCAGCGGGGCTGGGTGCCCCCGGGCGCCGGGCGGCCCGGCGAGGGAGGCGGACGTGCGGCGCCCCCTCCGTGGCGGGTATCCGGTGGAGCGGGCGCGCAGAATACCGCCCGGGAGACCGCCAGGCCGTACCAGCCGTCGGTGGGCCCGCAACAGGGGGGGCCCCAGCTGGGCAACTTGCCGCCGGGCGGACTGCAGGCCGTGCTGGCGGAGCGGGCCTCGGAGGAGGTGGCTGCGGCCGGCGCACCGGCGCCGGACCTGGCCGGGGCGAGCTTCGTGCCCCGCCCCGCCGACCCGGGTGAGCTCATCCGGTCCCTGAGGCCCCTGGGTCAGGTCCACCGGTCCTACATCGCCTGCGACGGGCCGGAGGGGCTCTACCTGATCGACCAGCACGCCGCCCATGAGCGCATCTTCTTCGAGCGGCTGTACGCGGCCGCCGAGGAGCAGACTGCCGTCGTGCAGCGGCTCCTTTTCCCGCTGACGCTGGACCTCACGCCCGCACAGATGGCCATCTGGCAGGAGAACGCCGCGATCTTCGCTGAGAGCGGGTTCGAGGCCGAGGCCTTCGGCGGGAACACGCTGCTGATCCACGGGGTGCCGGCGGGGCTCGGGACCGACCACGTCGCCCGGCTGGTGTCGGACTTCCTGGACCGGCTGCAGGAGGAGCAGGTGGCTCCGGGCACGCCGGTGACGGACCGGCGCCGGCGCGTCCTGGCGGCGATGGCGGCGTGCAAGGCGGCCATCAAGGCGCGCGACGCGCTTCAGCCCGAGGACATCGCCGCGCTGCTGCAGGACCTGGCGGCGTGCGCCTCGCCGTCGACGTGTCCGCACGGCCGCCCGACCATCGTCTGCGTGTCAGTAAGCGAGCTGGAGAAGAGGTTCAAGCGGTGAAACTGCCACTCCTGGTGCTGGTGGGCCCCACTGCGGTGGGCAAGACCGCCCTCTCGGTGGCGGTGGCGCAGGCCGTGGGGGCCGAGATCATATCGGGCGACTCCATGCAGGTATACCGGGGCATGGACATCGGCACCGCCAAGATCCGGGCCGAGGAGACGGGCGGGATTCCTCATCACCTGATCGACATCAAGGACCCGGACGAGGACTTCTCGGTGGCCGAGTTCCAGGCCCGGGTGGACGAGTTGATCCCTGAGATCTGCGCCCGGGGCCGGCTGCCGATGCTGGTGGGCGGCACCGGGCTGTACGTCCGGGCCGTGGTCGAGGAGTACACCTTCACGCCGATGGACGCCGACCCCGAACTGCGGGCGCGCCTCAGGCGGGAGGAGGAGCTCCACGGGCCCGGATACCTGCACGCCCGCCTGGCGAAGGTGGACCCCGTCTCGGCCGCGAGGCTGCACCCCAACGATCTCTTCCGCATCGTGCGGGCGCTGGAGGTCTACGAGCAGACGGGGGTGCCCATCTCCGCCACGCAGACCGCGGCCCGAGCCGAGTCGCGGTACGACGACCTGATGATCGGCCTGACGATGGACCGGGCGCTGCTTTACGCCCGCATCGACGAGCGGGTCGACGCCATGCTGGCCGGCGGCTGGGTGGACGAGGTGCGCCGGTTGCTGGAGCGGTACCCGCCGGGAGTGCGGGCCATGCAGGCGCTGGGGTACCGGGAACTGGTGCTGTACCTGCGGGGCCTCCTCACCTGGGAGGAGGCGGTGGCTCTGATCAAGCGGAACACCCGCCGCTTCGCCAAGCGGCAGTTCACGTGGTTCCGGCGGGAGCGCCGCCTGACCTGGCTGGACGTGACCGATCCGGACATCCGCAACCGAGCGGCCGATGAAATCGTCAGACTGGTAAGGGAGAAATGGCCCTGTAGAGAGAGGAAGGGGCGAATCGAGTGACTAAAGGTTCAGCCAGCCTGCAGGACGGGTTCCTCAACCTGCTGCGCAGGGAGAACATCCCGGCAACGATCTACCTGGTCAACGGGTACCAGTTGAAGGGGCAGGTCCGGGGCTTCGACAACTTCACGGTGGCGGTTGAGGTCGACGGGAAGGTGCAGCTCGTGTACAAGCACGCCCTCTCGACGATCACGCCGATGCGGCCGCTGCCGGCCACGGTGGCGCAGATTATGCGGGGCGACGCAGAAGGGGATTCGGACAGCGCAGAGTAAGAGACGGGGACCGCCTCCGGGGCGGTCCCCCTTCTTCATCGCAAGGCGGGGTCGCCCGGCCACGGGCTGCCGGCAATAGCGGCGGCCGCGTCCTCCAGATCGGCCCGGGTGATTGCCATCAGTTCCTCCCGCGTCGCCTCCGGCCGGTCGACGAGCCGCAGGGCCTGGCAGCGGATGGCCCGCTCGACGAGGTTGCGCATGGCGCGGGCGTTGCCGTGCTCGCCCGAGGCCAGCCATCCGGGGCCCCGGAGGATCTG
>ENA-UPSB01002876-UPSB01002876.1-bioreactor-metagenome-genome-assembly--contig:-NODE-2876-length-14839-cov-4.501623_pt1 | contig 14839 bp, 15 predicted proteins | sample MGYA00238182_ERZ773286 | MGnify/ENA primary metagenome ERZ773286 (study PRJEB29026, sample SAMN07631240) | bioreactor metagenome | isolation source: Switchgrass digestor | place: USA: Dartmouth... | reverse complement strand
GGCAGAATAGCACTTTCGAATGTCAACCTTTCCATTCCGTCCGGGCGCATTGTTGGATTGCTTGGGCCAAACGGGGCCGGCAAGACGACGCTGATAAAGATTATTACTGGCGTGCTCAGCGGATACAGCGGGCAGGTACTTATTGATGGGCATAAACCGGGAGTTTATACAAAATCCATTGTCTCATATCTTCCTGATAAAACATATCTCAGCAACTGGATGAGGGTTTCGGATACTATTGACCTGTTCAATGACTTCTATGCCGATTTTGACAGAGTAAAAGCTGCAGAAATGATGAAGCGGCTTGGTATTGACCCAAAACTCAAGGTTACAAAATTGTCAAAAGGCACATATGAGAAAGTACAGCTTGTGCTGGTCATGTCGAGGGCGGCAAAGCTTTATGTACTTGATGAACCGATCGGAGGCGTAGATCCTGCGGCCCGCGATGTAATCTTAGATACAATACTGAAAAACTACAGTGAAAACAGCACAGTTTTGCTTTCAACACAGCTTATATCCGATGTTGAAAGAATCTTTGACAGTGTAATCTTTTTAAAGGAAGGTCAGATAGTTCTCAACGAAGATGTGGATACATTGCGTGAAAAGTATAAGCAATCCGTCGACGAACTTTTCAGGGAGGTATTTAGATGCTATTAAAGCTTTTAAAGTATGACATAAAGTCAACGGCTGCAAAAATGCTGACAGCATTTGCGGTATTTGCTTTTATCTGTATAGTGATACCTCCGATCATAAAGCTGTTTCAAGAGGATGCAGCAATGACCTACTTGATATTTACTGTACCGGTAGGCGCGATTGCGTTGAGTATTGTAACTTTTATCTTTATATTTCAAAGGTACAACTCTGGCCTTTATGGCAATGAGGGCTCTCTTATGTTTACCCTTCCTGTGAAAGGGCGGTATTTGCTGATATCAAAGTTTATAACCGCATTCATGTGGACAATATTAGGGTGCGTACTCGGTTTTGCATCTATATGCACGATAGTTTATGTGTCTCTGTCTTTTGACGAAATAAGGAAAGGTATAAACTTTCTTGATTTACTTGATGTTTGGAACATATCGACATTGCTTTTGATTATCACTTTGATAATTGTCACAACTGTTCAATTCATCATTCAGGTTTATTTTTCAATAACGATATCAAAACTGCCGATTTGGCGCAAGTTCGGCGTATTAGTAGGAATACTCACATATTTGGCAGTGGATTATATTGATTCAATTTTAGAAATGTGCTTATCCCCAGTTCATGTTGGCAAATTCAAAGTTGAGGGCTTAGCTGCATTACGGGCAGTTACAGGGGAATTTATTTGGAGAGTACAACTAATACCTATTTTGATTTCACTTGTTTTGAGTGTCGGCATGTTTATCGCCACAACCGTGCTCATAGAGAAAAGGACGAGCTTTAAATAATCAGGCAAAGGCAAATACGGTAATTTGCCGCGGGAGCGGTTTAGATTATATCCAATATATAGACGATTTTAAGAAGAGAGAGAGTGATTATTCGATGGTTACACCGGTTTTAAAAACAACAAATCTTAAAAAGTGTATCGGGAAACGCACTATTGTTGAGGGCATCTCGCTCGAACTCGAACCAGGGGAAATCTTTGGATTTTTAGGCCCTAACGGTGCGGGCAAGACGACGACAATCCGTATGATCGTTGGGCTGTCAAAGATAACGGAAGGTAACATCTATATCAACGGCCATTCCGTGAGAACCGAATTCCGTGAGGCTATGCGCGACATCGGCTGTATAGTTGAAAACCCTGAAATGTATAAATACATGTCAGGCCTCGACAATCTTAAGATATTCGCAAAGCTTTATAAAGGCGTCGATATGGATCGCATAAACGAGGTTGTAAAACTCGTTGAGCTTGAAGACGCAATTAAAAATAAAGTAAAGACATATTCATTGGGTATGAAACAGCGACTCGGCATAGCGCAGGCACTGTTGCACCGCCCGAAGCTGCTGATACTCGACGAGCCGACAAACGGCCTTGACCCCGCAGGTATCAGGGCGCTCCGCGAACTTCTGCGCCGCCTTTGCAAAGAAGAAGGCATGACGGTTTTCGTGTCGAGCCATATTCTGGCGGAAATGCAGCAGATGTGCGACAGGGTCGGCATTATCAATCACGGGCATATGATCTGTGTCAAGACAGTCGAAGAGCTGATAAATATGTCCAGCGATAATAAAGCAAAGCTGCTGCTCCGCACTGGCGACAACGCAAAGGCTCAGGAGATTCTTTCTCAAAACGGGGTACCGTTTGTAGCTGAAGCCGATGGAATCCATATTGAAACGGCCAAGGATAAAGTACCGGAAATCGTTACGGCGCTTGCCACCGCCGGTATTCCTGTTTTCGGCATGGACACACTGGAAACCCAGTCGCTCGAAGATGTATTTATGAAGCTCACTGAGGAGGCAAAATGATGGGGAATTTTATCAGTCTTGTCAGTGTCGAAAACATAAAATTGTGGAAGCGCTTATCCACAAAGCTTATGATTCTTATAATGGCGGTCGCAATTGTCGGAATTTGGGGACTAGTGAAAATGGCCGCGGATTTAAACCAGCAGTTCATAGACTCTAAACAGGCCTCGCAAAGCGAGAAGCTCGACTGGAAAGAGCGACTCAAAAAAGATAACGAGTCTATTCAGGCTATTATAGATTCAGCCGAGAAAAGCGATAGATTCAGGGATAAGAGCACACTTGACCAGAATAAAAGGCAGATTGCCGAAAATAAATACCGCATTGAGCATAATTTAAAACCTATTGAAAATCGAAATTATGATATTTGGTTTGACTTATCTACAATGGGCATATGGCAGATAGTTGCGTTATTCGTTATTATAGCGACAACTGCGCTCGTGGCCGGAGAGTTTTCGGAGAGCACCATGAAAACGATGATACCGAGACCGTATGCCAGATGGCAGATACTGACTGCAAAATTTATAGCAGTTCTAATCTACACGGTGGTTATGACAGTCATCGGATATCTTGTGTCACTCGGTGCAGCGGCCATTTTCTTCGGGACAAGTCAGTTTAAAGACCCTGTGCTGCTTTGGTTAGGCGGCAATATTGTCGAAGTATCAAGCGTTGCCGCAGCGTTTATCTTAACCGGACTCGAGTTTCTTTCTGTTCTGGTTTATGTAATATTTACATTTGCATTATGCGCTGTTGCCCGTTCAAGGGCACTTGCAACCGGACTTGCCATCTTCCTCATGTTTGGCGGAAGTTTAACTCAACTGATTGCTCAGAATTTCGACTGGGGCAAATATATCTTCTTTGCGGATACGAATTTTTCATCGTTTACAACCTTCGGTTCAATATCTTACGGATTGACACTTCCTTTTGCACTGGTCATCTGCGCAATTTATTGTATTGTTTTCATGTTTGCGGGTTACTTTGCCTTTGCCAAGAGGGATATCGCGTGAAATTAAAAGGTCAAAGGTACTGCCTGCAAAAGGTCTCCTTTGATTTATCTTACAGAAAGGGACTGATAATTATGGGAAATTTTCTGTCGCTTATAGCTGTTGAAAATAAAAAACTCTGGAAGAGAATTTCAACAGTAATAATGATCCCTATATTGATAGCCTTAGTCTTTGCTTGGGGCGGACTTGAAAAGCTGATTACTAATATGGCAATGAATGAAGCGGGCAATCAGACGACATCACAAAGTCAATCCGTCGGCAACTGGAAAGATAAGCTTAAAAATGAGAATACCATACTTCAAAAGGCTATTGATGAGGCTGAAAAAAGCGAGTGGTTACAAGCCAAGCATGGTATTGATTCAGATAAAAGGAAAATAGCCGAAAATGAATATCGAATTAATCACGATATGGAACCATCCAAAGATGGAAACCCAGATTTCTGGGAAGTTGTAACATCCTTAAGTGTGTGGAGCTTTATCGCCCTCCTTGCCGTTATCGCTTGTACAGCGCTCGTGGCGGGCGAGTTTTCCGAGGGCACCATGAAAACAATGATACCAAGGCCATTTACGCGCTGGCAGATTCTGACCGCGAAATTAATTGTCGTAGTGCTATATACCCTTGTCTTGACAGTTGTTGCATTTATCTCTGCTTTAATAGTATCTTTAATATTCTTTGGTAGCCACGGAATCGGCGATAACGTATTCCTTTGGATAGGCGGCAAGATTTTTTGCGTTCCGGGATTAGTGGGTTCGCTTGCCGATTTCGGACTAAATTTCTTGACTGCATTGGTCTATGTGATTTTCACTTTTGCAATCTGCGCCATGTCCCGTTCGCGTGCACTGGCTACAGGACTTTCCATATTCCTGATGCTCGGCGGCTCATTTACAACAGAATTAGCAATGAATTTCAGTTGGGGAAAGTATATTTTCTTTGCCGACACCAATTTTTCGTATTTTATCACCAAAGGCGCACCTTTTTACGGAATAACGCTTGCATCGGCGCTTATCATCTGCGCGGCTTACTGCGTCGCATTCCTTGCTGCGGGTTATGTCATATTTATGAAACGTGACATAGCATAACCCGGACAAAATGCAGTTTCAGCGGACACTTATTCCTGTGGTTTAAGTGTCCGTTGCTTTTATGAGGCTGAAATCCCTCTGTCACCGCAATTTTTCTTGACACAGCCAAGTTAAAGTCATATAATTACAATTGATTGTTTTGACATTGGAACAGCGAAAGCTGTTCCATTTAATTATTGTAGAAAATCATCTTAAACTTACCAATGCAAATAGATCCGGCAGCAAGATGCCCTCGGGAATTCCTATTTTTACGCACGCCCGAAAGGTACGGTGCGGCGGTATTCTGCCGGTTTGAATTAAACGGGAGGAAATACAATGGCAGAACTCGCAAAGACATACGAACCGCAGGAAGTTGAGGACAGAATATATAAGTTCTGGCTCAACGGCGGCTATTTTCACGCAACTCCTGACGCTAAAGACGAGAGCGGCTCGAAAAAGACACCTTATACAATCGTAATTCCGCCCCCAAATGTTACAGGTCAGCTTCATATGGGACATGCCCTTGACGAGACGCTTCAGGATATACTAATCCGTTTCAGGCGCATGCAGGGCTATGAAGCGCTGTGGCTGCCGGGAACAGACCACGCTGCTATTGCTACGGAAGCTAAGATCGTTGAGGCAATGGCGAAAGAGGGCCTGAAGAAGGAGGATCTCGGCCGTGAGAAATTCCTTGAGCGCGCATGGGCGTGGAAAGAGAAATACGGCGGACGCATAGTCGAACAGTTAAAGAAGCTCGGTTCTTCCTGTGACTGGGAGCGCGAGCGTTTTACAATGGACGAGGGCTGTTCAAAGGCTGTCAGAGAGGTATTTGTGCGCCTTTATGAAAAGGGGCTTATTTACCGCGGCGAGCGCATAATCAACTGGTGCCCCCACTGCAAAACATCTATTTCAGACGCAGAGGTCGAGTATGAGGAGAAGGAAGGCTTCTTCTGGCACCTGCGCTATCCTCTCGCCGATGGCAGCGGCTATATACAGCTTGCAACGACAAGGCCGGAGACAATGCTGGGCGATACTGCGGTAGCGGTTCACCCGGAAGATGAACGCTATAAGGCGCTCATAGGCAAAGAGGTTATTCTGCCGATAGTCGGCAGGAAGATTCCGATTATCGCAGACGAGTACGTCGAGCGCGATTTCGGAACAGGTGTCGTTAAGATTACACCGGCTCACGACCCGAACGACTTTGAAGTAGGCCTGCGCCATTCTCTCCCTGTAATCAACATTATGAACGAGGACGCTACAATTAATGAAAACGGCGGACGTTTCCAGGGCCTCGACCGTTATGAGGCACGCCGTTTAATTGTCGAAGAGCTTGAAAAAGGCGGTTACCTCGTAAAGACCGAGCCGATAAAGCATAATGTAGGCTCCTGCTACCGCTGCCATTCCATCGTTGAGCCGCGGGTATCAAAGCAGTGGTTTGTCAAGATGCAGCCGTTGGCAAAACCGGCAATAGAGGCTGTCAAAAACGGCGAAGTAAGGTTTATACCGGAACGCTTTGAAAAGATATATTTCCACTGGATGGAGAATATCAAGGACTGGTGCATTTCGCGCCAGCTCTGGTGGGGCCACAGGATTCCCGCATGGTACTGCGCCGACTGCGGAGAAACAATCGTTGCAAGGGAAGACCCGAAGACCTGCCCGAAATGCGGCAGCACACATCTCAATCAGGACGAGGACACCCTCGATACCTGGTTCTCGTCGGCTCTGTGGCCGTTCTCTACACTCGGCTGGCCGGATGATACGCCGGAACTCAAATACTTCTACCCGACCGATACGCTCGTCACGGGTTATGATATCATCTTCTTCTGGGTTGCCAGAATGATTTTCTCCGCAATTGAGCATACGGGCAAAGTACCGTTCAAGACCGTCCTTATCCACGGCCTTGTACGCGATGAAAAGGGCCGCAAGATGTCCAAATCCCTCGGCAACGGCATCGACCCGCTCAAAGTAATCGAGGACTACGGCGCCGACGCGCTGAGATTTACTCTTGCGACCGGCAACAGCCCAGGAAACGACATGCGCTTCTCCAAGGAAAAGGTCGAGGCAAGCCGCAACTTTGCAAATAAGATTTGGAATGCCGCGCGCTTTATCCTGATGAACTGCGAAGGTAATAACGTGACCTATGGGCTGCCTGAAAAGCTGAATATTGAAGACAAGTGGATTCTCAGCCGCTTCAATACCCTTTGCAAGGACGTTACCGAGAACCTCGAAAAGTTTGAGCTCGGTGTAGCTGTTGCGAAACTTTACGATTTCATATGGGATGTTTTCTGCGACTGGTACATTGAGCTTGCTAAGACCAGAATTAACTCTGGTGACGAGGACGCGGCCTCTTCACGCCAGGTGCTCGTATGGGTAATGTCCAATACCTTAAAACTGCTCCATCCCTTCATGCCCTTTATAACAGAGGAAGTATGGCAGACCCTGCCCCATGAAGGCGAATCTATAATGGTTCAGAAGTGGCCTGAATATAAATCAGAGCTTAACTATCCCGAAGAGGAAGCGGCAATCGAGCGCGTTATGGACGCCGTCAGGGCAATCCGCAACCGCCGCGCCGAGATGAATGTTCCACCGTCAAAGAAGTCCAGCGTTTATATCGAAACCGACTTTGCCGGTGATTTTGAGGCGAGCAGGATGTTTATTGAGCGCCTTGCTTATGCCAACTCGGTCAAGGTCGGCGAGGGCTTCAATATAGAAGACGCGGTTCAGATAGTCACATCGTCAGCCCGCATCTATATCCCGATGGGCGAACTTGTCGACAAGGAAAAGGAGCTTGCCCGCCTTAACAAAGAGAAGCAGAAGGACGAAAAGATGTTGAGCGCGGCAGAGGCTAAACTCAACAATCAGGGCTTTATCGCCAAAGCTCCGGAAGCTGTTGTGGCGGCGGAACGCGAAAAGGTAGCGAAGCTCAAAGAAAAGATAGCAATGCTTGAGGACAGCATAAGGAAACTCTCTAAGTGAGCTATATAATAAATGAAAAAACCAGCGGCGGGGGAAGCCCCCCGCTGCGGTTTTTCAAAAAATATACACTTGTAATTAAAAAAAGCTTGACATTGATGTTTTAAGTATGGTATAGTAAGAATACCTCAAAAGGGTCTTTTTTTATGCTCATTTTGACCCGCATGTGAGGGAGGCCAAAATTTTCCGATTTTCGGGAGGTGCCGTTATGAGAGTAAAGGTGACATTGGCTTGCACAGAGTGCAAACAGCGCAACTACAACACGATGAAGAATAAGAAAAACGATCCGGACAGGCTCGAAATGAAAAAGTACTGTCGGTTCTGCCGTAAGCATACTCTCCACAAGGAAACCAAGTGATAAGGCTTAAAGTTAAGGAGGGTTAAGCCATGCCGGATATCGAAGCAAAAGTGAAGGGAAAAAGTGTCGCGAAGAACAAGGCCGGTAAGAAGCGTACAGAAGGCCTCAAACGCTATTTTACCGAGACGAAAGCGGAGTTCAAGAAGATAATATGGCCGACACCGAAAGAAACATTTAAACAGACAGCTATAGTGTTTCTTGCGATATTAATTTTCGGCGTATTTATCTGGGCTCTCGATAGTCTTGCAATGAGTGTATTTTATAATCTTCTTCAGAAATACTGATACCGTAACCTAAAAAGTACGGTAACTATGTAATTTTTAGCTGCTAAGCGGCGGAATGGAGGCACAAATGTCTGAAACAGCTAAGTGGTATGTGGTACACACTTATTCCGGATACGAGAACAAGGTTGCCTCTAACCTTCAGACAATTGTCGATAATCGCGGCCTTCAAGATGTAATTCAAGATATTAAGATTCCCACCGAAAAGGTAACTGAAATCAAGGATAACGTCAAGCGTGAAGTCGAACGCAAAATTTTTCCCGGTTATGTGCTTGTCAAGATGGAACTAAACGACGAAACCTGGCATATTGTGCGGAATACGCGCGGTGTAACTGGCTTTGTCGGTTCGGGTTCCCATCCTGAACCGCTCACTGATAAAGAGGTAAGCGCCCTGGGCGTCGACAAGCGCGAGGTTCAGGTCAATTACTCGGTGGGCGATAGCGTTCGCATAATCGACGGGCCGCTTGACGGTTTTATTGGCAGGGTGGAGGAAGTCAACTCTGATAAGAATGTTGTCAGGGTTATTGTTTCCATGTTCGGCCATGAAACACCCGTGGAGCTTGAGCTCCATCAGATTGAAGTAATCGGCTGAAGACTATTCATTAAGCAACTCGCGGCGTTATGCCGCTTGTTACACGCGTCTTATTGGGCGCGTTTGTGGGAGGACAATACATTTGTCCGCCATTTACCACGATTTAGGAGGTGCAAACTATGGCTCAAAAAGTAGTGGGCTACGTCAAATTGCAAATTCCCGCCGGAAAGGCTACACCGGCACCACCTGTAGGTACAGCTCTCGGCCCTCACGGTGTTAACATTATGGCGTTTACGAAGGAATTCAATGAACGCACAAAGAAAGACGCCGGCCTGATTATTCCGGTAGTTGTGACCATTTACGCCGACCGTTCGTTCTCATTTGTTACTAAGACACCGCCCGCGACCGTTCTTATAAAGAAGGCCTGCGGCATTGAAAAGGGTTCAGGTGTGCCAAATAAGACGAAAGTCGCGAAGATCACCAAGGAGCAAGTCAGGAAGATAGCCGAGCAGAAAATGCCGGATCTTACAGCTGCCACGTTGGAAGCTGCTATGAGCATGATTGCGGGTACAGCTCGCAGCATGGGTGTCGAAGTAGTTGACTAATGCTCCCGGGTGGGAGGAAAATTCCGCTATTAACCACTCAAGAGGGAGGTAAGTTCAAGTGAAACACGGTAAAAAGTATGTCGATAGTGCAAAACTGATTGACAAAAATAAATTATATGATGCTAGTGAAGCGCTTGAGCTGTGCTGCAAGACCGCAAAAGCGAAGTTCGACGAAACTGTCGAAGTTCATGTAAGGTTAGGCGTTGATTCACGTCACGCTGAGCAGCAGGTTCGCGGTGCGGTTGTTCTGCCGCACGGAACAGGCCGCAATGTGCGCACACTCGTATTCGCTAAAGGTGATGCCGCAAAGGCAGCCGAAGAGGCCGGCGCTGATTATGTAGGCGCTGAAGAATATGTCGCCAAGATTCAGAATAACTGGTTTGATTTTGATGTAGTAATTGCATCGCCCGATATGATGGGCATTGTCGGACGTCTCGGTAAGATACTTGGTCCTCGTGGCCTTATGCCGAACCCGAAGGCTGGCACAGTTACACCTGACGTTGCAAAGGCTGTCAAGGAAGCTAAGGCCGGTAAGATTGAATACCGTCTTGATAAGACAAATATAATCCACTGCCCGATCGGAAAAGTATCTTTTGGCCCCGAGAAACTCGCCGAGAACTTTGACACTTTGCTTTCAGCAATTGTCAAGGCGAAACCGGCGGCATCAAAAGGTCAGTATATCAAGTCCTGTGTCATTGCAACGACAATGGGACCTGGTATCCGTCTCAACCCGGCAAAGGTTGGCGTTTGATTTTTCCGGTTGACAAACGGAATATCTTATGCTATTATAAAACAGTTGATTAGTTTTATAACCGTTTATCCTAAGACAGCAGGTGCCTTTATAGGCTCAAATTGGCCTGCCGAGGTGTAACGCTTGCATTGTTCGGTACTTATTACCGAATTATAATGTATGCTGAGCCTTCGGCGAAAGCCGAAGGCTTTTTTGTTGGGGACCCCAACGTTCAAAGCACCTCTGTCAAATTACAAGGAGGTGAAATGATGCCAAGCAAAAAGATTCTTGAGCAAAAGCAGCAGATGGTCGATGAGCTCGCTGAAAAGATGAAGAAGGCCGTTTCAGGTGTTCTTGTTGATTACACAGGCATATCTGTTGCGGACGACACAAAGCTGCGCGCTGAGCTGCGCAAAGCGGGCGTATATTATACGGTTAAGAAAAACAGCATAATCAGTCTTGCTGCGAAAAAGGCCGGTCTCGAGGGTTTCGATGAGTATCTGAAGGGTTCAACAGCTATCGCCCTTGCTGAAGAGGACATGATAGCTCCTGCAAAGATTCTCGCGAAGTTTGCTGACGAAAAAGATAATTTCAAGATAAAAGCAGGCTTCATTGAGGGCGAAACAGTAGATGCCGGAAAGGTCAAGGAACTCTCAAAACTGCCTTCGAAGGAAGTGCTTGTTGCGAAATTCTTGGGCGGCTTGAATGCTCCTATCAGCGGATTCGTCAATGTGCTTAACGGCAACCTGCGTGGTCTTGTCGTTGCTCTTAACGCGATCGCTGAAAAGAAGAAGAGTGCTTAATTATAATTTAAACTTAAATTTAAATCAAACGGATTAAATCCGTAATTAATGTAATTAATGGAGGTAAATACAATGGCTTCAGAAAAAGTTACAAAGCTTCTTGAGGAAATAGATTCCCTTACTGTTCTTGAGCTCGCCGAGGCTGTCAAGGCTCTCGAAGAGAAATACGGTGTTTCCGCTGCTGCTCCTGTTGCAGTAGCTGCTGCTGCTCCGGCTGCTGGTGCTGCTCCGGCTGCTGAGGAGAAAACAGAGTTTGATGTTATTCTTTCCGATGTTGGTGCCTCAAAGATCAACGTCATCAAGGTTGTCCGTGAGATCACTGGCCTTGGCCTGAAAGACGCTAAGGACCTCGTTGACGGTGCTCCGAAGCCTGTCAAAGAGAAGGTTTCTAAGGCTGAAGCTGAGGAAATCAAGAAGAAGCTCGAAGAAGCTGGCGCAAAGGTTGAGCTTAAGTAATTTAGCGCAACGCGTAAAATATAAGGCTGCGGCAGGGCAAACGCTTTGCCGCAGCTTTTTTGTATGTTTAACCGCGCTACCGCAAGACCATTTGTTGCAATCATCGGTGAGCTGCAATATAATTATAACAAATAATGAGGTTAAGGGCGGATTTAACTTATGTGTGCGGTTTACAAGCTCAAGCTGAAACCCGATGGCGAGATAATAAGAAAAATAAAAGAGCGTTACGGCGAGGAAATCGCAATGGATTACCTTGACGCCCAGCTTTTCCCCAAAAGCACAGCACCAGTGCTCGGGCCCAGCAGAAAAATCGCCCTTCTTAAGTGGGGATTCCCGGTTTCAGGCAAGAGCAGAACTGTCTTTAATGCAAGGGCGGAAAGTTTAACCCAGAAGCCGATGTTCAAAAGCTGTATCCAAAACAGGTGCATTGTGCCGGCGACAGGCTTTTTTGAATGGGGAGAGGCCGGCGGCAAAAAGCAGAAGTATGAAATTGAAACTGATGATGAAGTGATGTATTTCGCCGCACTTTTCAAGAAATTCTATGACAGCAACGGTGAAAAGGTTTTCTGCTATACAATCATAACAACGCCGCCCAATGACGAAATGGCGAAGATTCACAGCCGCATGCCCGCAATCCTTGACGCCGAGGGTCAGCAGAAATGGCTCGACCCCCAGACTGACCCTGCTGATATCCTTTTGCCGTATCCCAAAAGTTTAGTGATAAGCAGGGCAGAATAAATACAATAAGAAAAATCCCGTTATGTATAAGGCATAACGGGATTTTATAATGCCGAATTCAGTTTTTAACCGCCTTTTTGAGCACCTCGCAGATAAATTCTATTGTGCCGCTTTCAAGATACGGGTGCATAGGCAGCGCGAGAACCCTGCTGCACGCGTCTACTGCCGCCGGACATTCGTATCCGGAGACGTCGAGATAAGAGAAAGCGGTCTGCAAATGCAGCGGTTTTGGATAATATATGTTTGTCGGAATCCCCTCGGTTTTCAGGGCAGCGCGGACTTTGTCCCGCTCGCCGCTGTCTTTGAGCATTATCGTATACTGGGCCCATGAGGAATAGAAGCCGTCCTTTACCCGCGGCACTTTGACAACGCCGTCAAGCAGTCTGGTGTAAAGCGCCGCTGCTTCGTTTACCCTATTGAGCTCATAGTCCCTGAGCGCTTTGAACTTAGGAGTCAGAATTGCCGCCTGCAGGGTGTCGAGCCGCGAATTCATACCTATCCTGACGTTGTCGTATTTGGTGCTGCCTTTGCCGTGGTTGGCGAGGGAACGGACCATATCAGCGAGGCTGTCGTCGTTTGTAAAGACTGCGCCGCCGTCGCCGTAGCAGCCGAGCGGTTTCGCCGGGAAAAACGACGTGCCCGCCGCGTTCCCAAAACTGCCGGCCCTTTTGCTGCCTATCGCGCCGCCGAACCCCTGCGCCGCGTCCTCAAGCAGCAAAAGCCCGTGTTTCTCCGCAATTTTCTCAATCCGCGGATAATCTGCTGGCTGCCCGAACAAATCCACCGGTATAACAGCCCGGGGCCTCAGCCTGCCTTCGGATTCTACCTTTTCTATCGCGGCTTTTAATGATTCCGGGTCCATATTGAAGGTATCTTTATCGATATCCACAAAAACAGGCTCTGCGCCGAGCTTTGCCACGACCTCTGCCGTTGCGAAAAAGGTGAAGTCGGGGACAAAAACGGCGTCACCGGCTCCGATACCCCAAGCCATCAGCGGCAGCAGCAGCGCATCCGTTCCGCTTGCGCAGGTAATGCAGTGCTTGACGCCGACAAACTCCGCAAGCTGTGCCTCCAACTCTTTTACCTTGTTTCCCGAAATAAATGAGGCCGTGCCGATAACGTCGGCTATGCCCGCGTCAATCTCTGATTTTAACGCGGCATACTGTGCCTTTAAGTCTCTAAATTCCATTTTTATATCTCCAATATATTTAAAATTGTGTATTATCGCAAGAATGAGACAGGATGAACCACATGGGTCAGCGGGTCGTGCTCATAGGTCAGGTCGTCCCCCAGCAGCGACGCCCGCACAATAGATGAATGGCCGAACCGTGACCTTATAGCGTCGACGCTTGCTTCGAGCCGTTCACGCCGCCGTATCCGCTCTGTGTTTTCAAAGAAGTTGAGCTGAATGCCGTTTGCGGCGTCCGTAAGGTCACATGCCCTTACGCCCAGCGAGCGCAGCGGCCTTTGAAAATTGTAATTCTTCAAAAACAAATCCATTGCCGCCTTTGAAAGTTCCCACGCCGTACAGCAGGGGCGTTCCAGCTTTGTCTGGCGCTCAAACCACGAAAGGGTATTGTCCCGCACACTAATCTGCAGGGTAGAAGCGCGCAGCCCGTGTTTCCTAAGGCGTTCGGCCACGCTTTCCGACAGCGCGGTAAAGACTTTCCACGCCTCGTCGGCGTTTTCTATATCGCGGTATGTCGTCATGCTGTTTCCTATGCTTTTGATACTGTCGGCCTCACCCGAGCGCGCGACCGGCGATAGGTCAAGCCCGTTTGCAAACGACCACAGCATCTCTCCCCATTTTCCGAGTATTGAGCGCAAAAAAGAGCTGTCGGACTCGGCAATGTCGCCTATCGTGTGAATACCGTAGCGTGCGAGCTTTCTGGTTGTCGCAGGCCCGACGTAAAGCAGGTCGCTTGCCGGAAGCCCAAAAATCTTATCCTTGTAATTTTTCTTTGAGATGACGGTTACGGCGTCGGGCTTTTTTAAGTCGGAACCGAGTTTCGCAAAAATCTTGTTCCAGGAAACACCAACTGAAGCCGTTATGCCAAGCTCGCTCTTTATTACGTTGCGCAGCTCATTAGCCGCTTTTTCGCCGTCCCCGTCAAAACCGGCGATACCGGAAAGGTCTAGCCAACATTCGTCAAGGCCAAAGCTTTCGACGCGGTCGGTATATCGTTCATAGATTTTGCGGGCGGCCTTTGAAAATTGAATATAAAGGTCATACCGCGCGTTTAAGGTGACAAGTTCGGGGCATTTTTTCTTTGCCTGCCAGATTGCTTCCCCCGTCGATACCCCGTATTTTTTCGCTATCTGGTTCTTAGTCAATATTATGCCGTGGCGCTGTTCAACATCACCGCAGACGGCGACGGGTTTGTCTCTGAGTTCCGGGTGATAAAGACATTCCACACTCGCATAGAACGAGTTCATGTCACAATGCAGAATAACCCGCTCCATAACAGCCTCCATATAAGGGAACATCGTTCCCTTATATTATATCATGGCGCGGGTTAAAGTAAACAAGTATAATTTTGAAAATTTATGCGCTTTCGCGTTTTATAAGGCGCGGCAGGACAACTGACTTTACAGGTGCCTCGCCAGTTTCAAACAGCGTTTTAAGAATTTTTGCGGCGGTGGCTCCTGCCATATCGCTGCGGCAGTCGATTGATGTAATGGACGGGGTCGCGCACAGTGCGGCACTTGTGTTGTGAAAGCCGATGACACAAGCGTCATCGGGAACATCTATATAATTTTGGCGCAGGTATTTGATAAATCCCGCGGCGGTCGTATCGTCGCCGCAGATAATGCCGTCTGCGCGATGGCCGTCTTTCCAGAGGGCTTCTGCGCAGGCATACCCGC
>ENA-UPSB01002874-UPSB01002874.1-bioreactor-metagenome-genome-assembly--contig:-NODE-2874-length-14840-cov-4.635509_pt1 | contig 14840 bp, 11 predicted proteins | sample MGYA00238182_ERZ773286 | MGnify/ENA primary metagenome ERZ773286 (study PRJEB29026, sample SAMN07631240) | bioreactor metagenome | isolation source: Switchgrass digestor | place: USA: Dartmouth... | reverse complement strand
GCTACTTCACCCCGCACTTGTACGACGACCTGTTCGACCGCTACCAGCCTGACCTGGTGGTCTCGGACACGGCCGGCTGGCGGCTGGACCAGTACCTGCTGCGCGAGGCCACCCGACGCGGCATCCCCACCAGCACGGTGATCATCGGCTGGGATAATCCCTCCAGCCAGGGGCTGCCCGGGGCGTTTGTGGACACGGTCAACGTATGGTCCGAGGTGCACAAATGGGAGCTGACCGCCGGGGTCGACTGGCCGCCCGAGAAGGTGCACGTGGGCGGCATGCCGCTCTACGACGGCTACATTTCCGGCAAGTGGGTGCTGCCGCGTGAGGAATACTACCGCCAGCACAATCTGGACCCGAACAAGCGCCTGGTGGCCTTCGCCGCCACCGCGCTGAGCATCTCGCCCAATTTGCACATCATCGAGGCCCTGGCCGGCATGATCGCCCGCCAGGAGCTGGACCAGCCCTCGCAGCTGCTCATCCGGCTGCACCCCAATCACTTCAAGCCGATGAACCACTACCGCGAGGAGTGCGCCGCCATCATGGCGCTGGCCGAGCGCTACCCGGACGTGCATGTGGTCGAGCCGAAGGAAGTGCCCGGCGGGCTGGAACGCTATTCGGGCGAGGACTATTACGAAAAGGCCTCCATGCTGACCTACTGCGACGTGCTGGTGACGATCTATTCCACCATGGTGGTGGAGGCCACGCTGCATGACAAGCCTATCATCAGCGCCTGTATCAATTCACCGGAGGGCTGGAAGGACAAGTTCTGGATTCCCCTGGAGCAGGTGCCCGGCTGGCCGACCGCCGCGCGGGTGAACGCCGCCGGGGCCGGCAAGACGGTCATGACCGTGGACGAGCTGCGCGAGGCGCTGAATGAATACCTGGCTCACCCGGAGCAGGAGGCCGAACAGCGCCGCCGCTTTGTAGAATCCGAGCTGACCTACCTGCACGGGGAATCCACCCGGCGTACCGCCGATTTTCTGCTCTCACTGGTCGGGAGGGAAACCGATGGAAATCGCAGCATTTGAAATTGCCGGCCGGAAGGTCGGCCCGGGAGCGCCCTGTTTCATCGTGGCCGAGGTGGCCCAGGCCCATGACGGCAGCCTGGGGATGGCTCACGCCTTCATCGACGCCGCCGCGAAGGCCGGGGCGGACGCAATCAAGTTCCAGACGCACATCGCCGCGGCGGAATCCACCCCGCAGGAGCCGTTCCGGGTGAAGTTCAGCCTGCAGGACGCCACCCGCTACGACTACTGGAAGCGCATGGAGTTCACCCCCGAGGGCTGGGCCGGGCTGGCCGAGCACGCCCGCGAGAAGGGCCTGATCTTCCTCTCCTCCCCCTTCTCTGAGGAGGCGGTGGAGCTGCTCGACCGGGTGGGCATGCCCGCCTGGAAGGTGGCCTCCGGCGAGGTGACCAACCCGCTGCTGCTGGAAAGCATGTTCCGGCGCGGGCGGCCCATCCTGCTTTCCAGCGGGATGAGCAGCCTGGCCGAGCTGGACCGCCTGGTGGACCAGATCAAAGCCCGCGGGCTGCCGCTGGCCATTTTCCAGTGCACCTCCAAATACCCGGTCGCGCCCGAGCAGGTTGGGCTGAATATGCTGGCCGTCTACCGTGAGCGCTACAGCGTGCCGGTGGGACTGTCGGACCATTCGTCCAAGATCTACGCCGGGCTGGCCGCGGTGGCGCTGGGCGCCAACCTGCTGGAAGTGCACCTGACCCTCTCGCGGGAGATGTTCGGCCCGGACGTGCCCGCCTCGCTGACCACCGCCGAGCTGGCCCAGCTGGTCGAAGGCGCGCGCTTCATCGAGACCGCGCTGGCCAACCCGGTGGACAAGGACCGCGTGGCCGAAGAGATGGCGAATATGCGCTCCATCTTCGGCCGCGGGCTGGTGACCCGCCGGCCGCTGCCAGCCGGTCACCGCCTGACCCGGGAGGACCTGGCGGCGCGCAAGCCGGGCCTGGGCATTCTCGCCGAGCGCATCGACGAAGTGATCGGCCGTGAGCTGGTCCGCGATGTGCCTGAGGGCGAGTTCCTGCAGGAAAGTGATTTGAAATCCCCGGAAGTTGAGCTTCCATAGCATCGAGGCAGTATGACAAATAAGAGAAAAATCTGCGTGGTGATCACCGCCCGGCCCAGCTACTCGCGGGTGCGCACAGCTTTGCGGGCCATTCAGGAGCACCCCGGGCTGCAGCTGCAGGTCGTGGCGGCCGCCTCGGCCCTGCTGGACCGCTACGGCAAGGTGGTGCGCTTCATCGAGGCGGACGGGTTCCACATCGACGCCCAGGTGTACAACGTGTTTGAGGGCGAGAACCTGGTCACCTCGGCCAAAACCACCGGCATGGGGCTGGTGGAAATGCCCACGGTGCTGGACAACCTTAAGCCGGATATTGTGGTCACCATCGCCGACCGCTACGAGACCATCGCCACGGCCATCGCTGCCGCTTACATGAACATCCCTCTGGCGCATATTCAGGGCGGGGAGGTGACCGGCAACATCGACGAGAAGGTGCGCCACGCGGTCACCAAGCTGGCCGACTATCACCTGGTGGCCACACAGAAGGCCGCCGAGCGGGTCATTCGCATGGGCGAGGACCCGGCCAGCGTGTTTGTCACCGGCTGCCCGTCGATCGACATCGCCGCCGAGGTGCGGCGCAACCCGGGCCATCTGGAGAATCCCTTTGAGAAGTACGGCGGCGTGGGCGCCGAGGTGGACCTTTCCAACGGCTACCTGGTGGTCATGCAGCACCCGGTGACCACCGAGTATAAGCTGGCCCGCCAGCAGGTCACCGAGACGCTGCACGCCATCCACGAGATGGGGCTGCCCACACTGTGGTTCTGGCCCAACGTGGACGCCGGCTCGGACGGGACCTCGGAGGGCATCCGCGCCTTCCGCGAGATTTACCAGCCGCGCAACATCCACTTCTTTAAAGAGATCCCGCCGGAGGACTTTCTGCGCCTGCTGGTGCACAGCCGGGGGATCGTGGGCAACTCGAGCGTGGCCATCCGCGAGTGCTCCTTCCTGGGCGTGCCGGCGGTGAACATCGGCTCCCGCGAGGAGGGGCGCGAGCGCGGGCCGAACGTGGTTGACGTGCCCGCATATGACCGCCGCGCCATCCAGGAGGCCATCCAGCGCCACCTGATGAACGGCAAGCGAGTGGAGCCGGTCGAGCTGTACGGCGACGGCCAGGCCGGAAAGCGCATTGCCCAGGTGCTCAGCGAAGTTCCGCTGCGCTACACCAAACGGTTGACCTACTGATGGAACCCAGAGTCCTCGCTCTGATCCCCGCGCGGGGCGGCTCGAAGGGCGTGCCCCGCAAGAACATCCAGAAGGTGGGCGGCAGGCCGCTGATCGCCTACACCATTCAGGCCGCGCTGGCGGCCCGCGCCCGGCTGCACCGGGTGATCGTGAGCACCGACGACGAGGAGATCGCCGCCGTGGCCCGAGAGCACGGGGCTGAGGTTCCCTTCCTGCGCCCGGCCGACCTGGCCGGGGACCGCATCCCCATGGTTCCGGTTATCCAGCACGCGGTGCGCTTCGTCGAGTCGCAGGACGGCGTGCGGCTGGACTGGGTGCTGCTGCTGCAGCCCACCGCGCCCTTCCGCTCGCCGGAGGATATCCAGAACGCGCTCGACCTGGCCGCTCAGGGTGGCTGCGACTCGGTCATCAGCGTGGTGCAGGTCTTCGCCCACCACCCGATCCTGATGAAGAAGATCGAGGGCGACCGGCTGCTGCCGTACTGCATTGTGGAGAAGGAAGGCACCCGCCGCCAGGACTACCAGCCCCCGGCCTACATGCGCAACGGTGCCATTTACCTGACCCGGCGCGACGTGGTCATGGAGCACGGCTCGATCTGGGGCCAGGTGATCCGCCCGTACGTGATGCCCGAGGAGCGCTCGGTCAACGTGGACAGTCCGCTGGACCTCAAGCTGGTCGAGCTGCTGCTGCAGGAGCGGGAGGGGTGAGATGAGCGCGGTGCGCATCCTCAACGCCGAGCCGGACCGTTACTCTCCCGAGGCGCGCGCCATCCTGGAGCAGATCGGCACGGTGGACAACGGTCCGCTGACCCGCGGCGAGCTGCTGGCCCGCCTGCCGGAATATGACGTGCTGATTGTTCGCCTGGCGCACCAGATCGACGCCGAAGTGCTGGCCCGGGGCGAGCGGCTGCGGGCGATTGTCAGCGCCACCACCGGGCTGGACCACATCGACCTGGCCGAAGCCGAACGGCGCGGGGTGGCGGTGCTCTCGCTGCGCGGCGAGACGGAGTTCCTGCGCTCCATCCCGGCCACGGCCGAGCTGGCCTGGGCGCTGCTGCTGGGGCTGGTTCGCCGCCTGCCGCAGGCATACGCGTCGGTGCTGCGCGGCGAGTGGAACCGCGACGCCTTCCGCGGGTACGACCTGTGCGGCCGCAGCCTGGGGATTCTGGGACTGGGGCGCATCGGCGAGAAGGTGGCCCGCTACGGGCTGGCCTTTGGCATGCGCGTGCTGGCCTACGACCCGACCCGCGACCCCTGGATGGAGGGCGTGGAGCGCGCCAATACCATGGACGAGCTGCTGGCGGCCAGCGAAGTTCTCTCCATTCATGTGCCGCTCAATGAGCGCACCGAGGGGCTGATCGGGCGGCGCGAGCTGGCGCTGCTGCCGCCGGGGGCGCTGTTGGTCAACACCGCCCGCGGCGCGGTGCTGCAGCGCGAGGCGCTGCTGGAAGCGCTCGAGTCCGGCCGGCTGGGCGGCGCGGCGCTGGACGTGCTCTGGGATGAGCGCGGGGCCGCCGACGAGCGCCTGCTCGAGTACGCCCGCACGCACGAGAACCTGCTCATCACCCCGCACATCGGCGGGGCCACGGTCGAGTCGATGGCCGCCACGGAAGTGTTTATGGCCCGCAAGCTGCAACGTTTTCTGCAAGCCGGCTGAGAAAACCCACCCGTAAGCTTCGCAAAGGACACAGCCGCATGAAATTCCTGATTGCCGGATTCGGTTCCACCGGACGCCGCCACCTGCGCAACCTGCAGGCCCTGGGCCAGCGTGAAATTGTCGTCTACCGTACCCGCCGCTCCACCCTGCCGCTGGACGAGCTGGTAGGGCTGCCGGTGGAGTATGACCTGGAGGCGGCCCTGGCCCATAAGCCGGACGCGGTGCTGGTGTGCAACCCGACCGCGCTGCACCTGGAGGTGGCCGTGCCGGCGGCCGAAGCCGGCTGTCACCTGTTCATCGAAAAACAGGTGGCGGATTCCTGCCAGGGCGTGGAGGCGCTGCGCCGGGCGCTGGCCCGCGGCGGCGGCCGTCTGCTGGTGGGCTTCCAATTCCGTTTTCACCCCGGGCTGCGCCAGGCCGCCCGGCTGATCACCGAAGGCGCACTGGGCGAGGTGGTCTCGGCATCGGCCCGCTGGGGCGAGTACCTGCCCGACTGGCACCCCTGGGAGGACTTCCGCGGTTCCTACGCCGCCCGGGCCGACCTGGGCGGGGGTGTGGTGCGTACGCTGTGCCACCCCTTTGATTACCTGCGCTGGCTGGTGGGCGAGGTCGAGTCCCTGTGGGCCAGCACGGCGAAGCGCTCCGGCTGGGGGCTGGAGGTGGAGGACACGGCCGAAATCGGGCTGAACTTCGCCGGCGGGGCGCTGGGGTCGGTGCGGCTGGACTACCTGCGCCGCCCGCCGCTGCACACGCTGGAGATCACCGGCATGCAGGGCACCCTGACCTGGGACAACGCCGACGGGGCCGCCCGGCTGTACCGCGCCGGGGCTGCGGACCCGGAGGTGCTGGCCCCGCCGCCCGGGTTTGAGCGCAACCATCTCTTCCTGGCCGAGATGGAGCACTTTCTGCAGGTGGTTCAGGGGCAGGCCGAGCCGGTCTGCACACTGGAGGACGGCCTGCGTGCTCTGGAAATTGCCGAAGGCGCCCTGCGCTCGGCGGAAACCGGCGCACTGGTGCGCTTCGATCACGGACGGATGCCGGAATGTTGAAAGCCCTCTCTCGCCGCGGCCCGCTGCTGGCCGGCCTGTACTTTCTGGCCCTCAGCCTGGCGATGACCTGGCCGCTGGCGCTGAGGATGGGCTCGGCTGTGGCCGGATATATCGGCGACAACGTCTACTTTATCTGGCTGATCGGCTGGTTTCAGAAGGCTCTGTTTGAGATGGGGGCCAACCCCTTCGACGTCTGGTTTCTCAACTACCCGCAGGGCTGGAGCCTGGCCTACACCGAGATCTCCCCGGCTCAGGTGGCGCTGGCGCTGCCCTTCTCGCTGATCGGCGGGCCGGTGTTCGCCTACAACGTGACCATGCTGCTCAGCTTCGCGCTGGCCGGGCTGGGCATGTGCCTGTGGGTGCGGCGGCTGACCGGGCGCTGGGACGCCGGGCTGGCGGCCGGGACAGTCTTCGCCTTCACGCCCTATCACCAGGCGCACTTTTTGGCCGGGCACCTGAATCTGGCCGGGCTGCAGTGGTTCCCCTTCTACTTTATGGGGCTGTACGACCTGCTGCGCGCCCCGCGCCCGTCCTGGCGGCCGGTGCTGCTCAGCGGGGTGATGCTGGGGTTGATCGGCCTGACCTCGCAGTACTACCTGTACATGACCGTGCTGGTCAGCGCTGCCTGGGCGCTGGTGGACTTCCTTTATGCCCGGCGGGTCTGGCTGCAGGCGCGCACCTGGCAGTCGCTGGGCGGCATGGCGGCCGTGGCCGCGCCGTTCGTGCTGGCGGCGGCCGGGCCTTTTCTGGCGCTGGCCGGTCAGGGCGCGCTGCCCGACCGGGACATCAGCATGGCGCGCATGTATTCGGCCAGCCCGCTGGACTATTTGCTGCCCTATTCGGACCATTTCCTGCTCGGGCCGTGGGTTTCGGCCAGTTTCAACCGCGATCTGTGGATCGAGGCCAGCCTGTACCCGGGGCTGGCGGCGCTGGCCCTGGCCGGGGTGGCGCTGGCTCAGCGGCGCTCGCTGCCGCACCGCCGGCTGCTGCCGCTGCTGGCCTGGGGCGGGCTGTTTGCGCTGGTGCTCTCGCTGGGCACCGACCTGCACTGGAACGGCGCGCCGGTCGAGCTGCCCCTGCCGGGCGTTCTGGCCGGCCGGCTGGGCAGGGAAACGGTTCCGCTGGTCCTGCCGGGGTATTTCTTCTTCCGCTATCTGCCCTACTTCGCCAAGATGCGGGTGATGATGCGCTTCGGCATGTTCGTGGGCCTGTTCCTCAGCGCCGCGGCCGGGCTGGGGGCCGCCTGGCTGCTGGCGCGGCTGGAGGGGAGGAAGTTCTGGCTGGCCGCGCTGGGCCTGATCGGCCTGGTCCTGCTGGAGGTGTATCCCGGCCCGTACCCGCGCTTTTCGACCGTGCAGGCCAGCCCGGTGGACGTGTGGCTGGCCGGCCAGCCCGGGGAGGGGGCGGTGATCCAGTTCCCCTTCCGCCGGGTGGAGGACCAGGACCGGGTCTACGCCACGCTGGCGCACGGCAAGCCCTTCGTGGGCGGCTTTTTCAATGCCTTCCCGCCGGAGCAGTACCTGCGCATTCGCCCGGTGATGGAAACCTTCCCGGCTCCGCAGGCGCTGGAGAAGCTGTGCGGTCTGGACGTGCAGTATGTGCTGGTCGATCGGGCGGAGTACCCGCAGCCCGGCCTGACCGCGGAACTGGAGGCCGCCGGCCTGCGCTACCGGACGGAAATGGACGGACAACTGGTGTTTGAAACGGACTGCCATGAATAAAGCATTGACCTCTCATCCCGTACCGGCCCGTTTCTACAGCCTGCCGCTGGCGCTGGCCGGCGGCGCGCTGGTGACGCTGAGCACCCGCTTCGGCGCGGGCATCGGCGGTGACGCGACCACGTACATTTTTTCTGCCAAAAACCTGCTGGAAGGCCGCGGGCTGGGGCTGGTCGGCCCGCAGGGCGAGTTCTCCTTCCTGGCGCTCTTCCCGCCGGGCTTTCCGCTCACGCTCAGCGCGCTGGGGCTGGCGGGGCTGGACCTGTTCGCGGCGGTCCGCTGGCTGAACGTGCTCCTGTTCGTGCTGCTGATCCTGACCGGGGCGGAAGTGGTGCGGCGGGCCAGCGGGTCCGCGCTGGCGGGGGTGGGCGCGGCGCTGCTGACGGCCGTCTCGCCGGCGCTGGTGCCGGTCTATTCCTCGGCGGTTTCCGAGCCGCTGGCGCTCTTCCTGGGGTTTGCCGCCCTGGGGCTGCTGCTGGCGTACCTGCGGCCGGACGGGGGAAGCCGGCGGCTGCTGGTGGTTTCAGCGCTGCTGGCGGCCTATTCCTTCCTGACGCGCTATGCTTCGGCGGCCTTTGTGGGCACGGCGCTGCTGGCGCTGCTCTTCTCCTCCTGGCCGGTGCGCCGCCGCCTGGCCGATTCTGCCCTGTACGCCGCGATCGCCGGGCTGCCCATGGCCGTCTGGCTGGTGGTGGATTATCTCAACACCGACAGCATTTCCTCGCGGGCGGTGGAGCGCGCCGAGGCCATGGTGGGGCGGGCGGTGGATTTCTGGCCGCAGCTGGGCCAGGTGCTGCTTTCCTGGTTGGCGCCGGCCTCCTGGATTGAAGCGCCCTTCTACCCGGCGGTGATCAACCGGCTGCTGCCGCTGCTGCTGGCCGGGGGCACGCTGCTGGCGGCCGGGCTGGCGCTGCGCTGGCTGAGCCGCAAGGGCGCGGAGGGGCCTCAGGCGGACGCGGCCCGGCTGCTGCGCGTGCTGCTGCTCTTTTCAGGCCTGTACCTGCTGGTGATCTACGCGGTTTACGTGGTCACCGTGCCGGTCATTTCCGTCAACAACCGCATGATGGCCCCGCTGCACGCCGCCTGGCTGTGGACGCTGCCGCTGCTGGTCTGGACGGCCGCGGAACGGCTGCCGCGGCTGAAGTGGGCGGCGCCCGTCCTGGCGCTGGCGCTGGTGGGCTTCGCGGCCTGGTCGGGGGTGCGCACGGCACGCATCACCGCCGACGCCTACGCCCGCGGGCTGGACTTCAACACCGAAACCTGGCGCACCTCCGAGCTGCTGCAGGCGGTGCGCGAGCTGCCCGAGGATGTGCTGCTGGTGACCAACGAGACGGCGGGGCTGCTCTATGCCACCGGGCGGGCGGCCTATCCGCTGGAGGAGCCGGCCCGCGGCGTGCCGCTGCCGGACTTCCCCCGCTACGGGGACGGTGACCTGACCGACGACCTGGGCCAGCAGCTGTTCCGCCAGGGCGACGCGCTGCTGGTGCTGTTCAACACCATTTACGAGCAGTACGAGCCGCTCTACGGGGATCAGGCGGTGCAGCGGGTGGAAGCGCTCAAGGATGGGCTGGAGTGCCTTCACGAGAGCCTTCAGGGCGTGATCCTGCGCTACCCGCAGCCGTGAGGCCGGGCGGGCGGCATCTGGTTTAAAACCCCGCAGTGGGGTAGAATGGTCAATATTCAGCCGGTGAATTTCACACCAGATCACTGCATTGAGGATGCATGAGCAGCATTTTGGAAAAATTTCGCATGGACGGCCGCGCGGCCGTGGTGACTGGCGGGGCCGGCCTGCTGGGCAGGGGATTCTGCCGGTCGCTGGCGCAGGCCGGGGCCGCGGTGGTGGTGGCCGACCTGAACGTAGAAGCGGCCGAAGCGCACGCCGAAAGCCTGCGCGGCGAGGGGCTGGAAGCCTGCGGGCTGGCGGTGGACATCACCAGTCCCGATTCGGTCCGCCAGATGGTGGACCGCACCGTGGAGCGCTACGGCCACCTGGACGTGCTGGTGTGCTCGGCAGCCATGGACCCCAAGTTCGACACCGCCCACGCCGGCCAGCACCGCAGCAGCTTTGAAGAATTCCCTCTGGAGGCCTGGAAGCAGGCCCTGGATGTGAACCTGACCGGCATGTTCCTCTGCGCGCAGGCCGCGGTGCGGCCCATGCTGGCGCAGGGGAGCGGGGTGATCATCAACATCTGCTCCACCTACGGGCTGGTGGGGCCGGACCAGCGCATCTACCGCCGACCCGGCGAGGCGGAGCAGCCCTACAAGCCGGTTTATTACTCGGTCACCAAGGCCGGGGTGCTGGGGCTGACCCGCTACCTGGCCACCTATTACGCCGGGAAGAACATCCGCGCTAACGCGCTGACCCCCGGCGGCACCTACAATCAGCATGACGAGATCTTCACCGCCCAGTACTCGGCCCGCACCGTGCTGGGGCGCATGGCCGAGGTGGGCGAAATGGACGCGGCGCTGCTCTTCCTGGCGTCGGACGCCTCCAGCTACATGACCGGGGCAAACCTGGTGGTCGACGGGGGGTGGACGGCATGGTAGACCGGCCCGAGGTTCTGGCGATCATCCCGGCCCGCGGCGGCTCCAAAGGCATTCCGCGCAAGAACATCCGCGAGTTTGCCGGGCACCCGCTGATTGCCTATTCGATCGCCGCGGCCCGCCAGGCCGAAACGGTCACCCGGGTGATCGTCAGCACCGACGACGAGGAAATTGCCGCCGTCGCCCGCAGGTACGGGGCCGAAGTGCCCTTCCTGCGCCCGGCCGAGCTGGCCGGGGACCAGACCCTGGACCTGCCGGTCTTCCAGCACGCCCTGACCTGGCTGGCCGGGCAGGAGGGCTACCGGCCGGACCTGGTGGTGCAGCTGCGCCCCACCTCGCCGTTGCGCCCGCCGGATCTGGTGGACCGGGCGGTGAAGTTGCTGCTGGAGCACCCCGAGGCCTCCTCGGTGCGCGGCGTGGTGCCCGCCGGCCAGAACCCGCACAAGATGTGGCGGCTGGACCCCGAAACCGGCCAGATGCGCCCGCTGCTGCAGGTGGAGGGCATCCCCGAGCCTTATAACGCCCCGCGCCAGGCCCTTCCGCCGGTCTACTGGCAGACCGGGCATATTGACGTCATCCGCCCGGAGGTGATCCTGGAGCTGGGCTCGATGAGCGGCCCGGTGATCCTGCCGGTGCACATCGACCCGCGCTACACGGTGGATATTGACACCCTGTCCGACTGGCAGCGCTACGAATGGCTGGCGCTGCACGGCGGGCTGGAGCTGGTCACGCCCTCGCCGCGCCGCCCGCTGCCGGACCGTCCGCAGCTGGTGGTCTTCGACTTTGACGGCGTGATGACCGACAACCGGGTGTGGACCGACGGGTCCGGCAATGAGCTGGTGGCCGCTTCCCGCGCGGACGGGGCCGGCATTAAACTGCTGCGCGAGGCCGGCGTGCCGGTTTTGGTGCTGTCGAGCGAGACCAACCCCTGCGTGGCGGCCCGCTGCCGCAAGCTGGGGATTCCGCTCATTCAGGGCCAGTGGAAAAAAGCACCCCAGCTGAGCCAGTACCTGGCCGAGGAGGGCATTGACCCCCGCCAGGTGGTGTATGTGGGCAACGATATCAACGATCTTCCCTGCTTCGAGATCGCCGGCTGCGCTGTAGCCGTCGCCGACGCGGAGCCGGCCGTACGCGCCCGGGCCGACCTGGTGCTGGCGCGCAAAGGCGGCCATGGCGCGGTGCGCGAGCTGTGCGAGCTGGTGCTCGAACGAATTCAAAGGAGTGAAAACCTCTCATGACCAGAACAGTCCGGCTTGGAGACCGCATGGTAGGGCCCGGCGAGCCCGCCTACATTGTGGCGGAGATCGGCATCAACCACAACGGCGATGTGGAAATCGCCAAAGAGCTTATGCGGGTGGCCAGAGAGGCCGGGGTGGACGCGGTGAAGTTCCAGAAGCGCACCCCCGAGCTGTGCGTTCCGCCCGAGCAGCGCTCGCTGATGCGCGAAACGCCCTGGGGCTACATCACCTACCTGGAGTACCGCCACAAAGTGGAGTTTGGCTACGACGAGTACCGCGAGATTGACCGCTACTCGCGCGAGATCGGCCTGCCCTGGTTCGCCTCGGTGTGGGACGAGCCTTCGGTGGACTTCCTGGAGCAGTTCAATCCCATTTGCTACAAGATTCCTTCCGCCGGCCTGACCGACCACAAACTGCTGGCACACGCCCGCGCCACCGGACGCCCGGTGATCCTGTCCACGGGCATGTCCACCATGGAGCAGATTGAGGAGTCGGTGAAGCTGCTGGGCGAAGACAACCTGATCATCACCCACACCACCAGCACCTACCCCTGCGACCCGGAAGAGCTGAACCTGCGCATGATCCAGACGCTGAACGCGCGGTTCACCTGCCCGATCGGCTATTCCGGCCACGAAGTGGGCCTGGTGCCCTCGGTGGTGGCGGTGGCCCTGGGCGCGGTGCTGGTCGAGCGCCACATCACCCTGGACCGGGCCATGTGGGGCAACGATCAGGCGGCCTCGGTGGAGCCGGGCGGCCTGGAGCGGCTGGTGAAGTACATCCGCGTCACCGAGCAGGCGCTGGGCGACGGGGTCAAGAAGGTGTACGACAGCGAGCTGCCCTCGCTGCGCAAGCTGCGGAGGGTGTCGAACTAGATGGGTCTGAACCTGATTCCCCGCATTCACAACGGCCTTAAGCGCCGCTGGGTGCACCGCCAGAGCGACCGGCAGACCGAGCGCCTGGCGCGGGAGATCGAGCGGCACGCCCCCGCTCCGGAAGGCAGCCCGGTGGTGATCTACAACGCCTCCACCCGGCTGGAGGGCATGAGCCTGAACGCGGCCTTTGCCCTGATGACCGGCTGGGCGCTGCGGCTGCAGGGCGTGCCGGTGATTCATTTTGTCTGCAAGGCCGGGCTGACCCGCTGCATGCTGGGCACCAACAGGGATGACCCCTCCCAGCCGCCGCCGTGCAAGCTGTGCGTGGCCAAATCCAAGCACATTTACACCCGCGCGGACGTGCGCTGGTACGAGTTCAAGCTGGACCCCGACCTGGAAGCGCGCCTGCAGGGACTCTCGCTGGACGAGCTGGTGGCCTTCGAGTACGGCGGGCTGCCGCTCGGCCGGCTGACGCTGCCCTCGCTGCGCTGGGCGCTGCGGCTGTATCACCTGCCCGATACCCCGGGAACGGTCTTCCTGTACCGCCAGTACATTCTTTCGGCCTGGCGGGTGGCCCAGGAGTTTTCCTCCCTGCTGGTGCAGGCCAACCCGCGGGCGGTGGTGGTTTTCAACGGCATCGCCTATCCCGAGGCGGTCGCCGCGCACATCGCCCGCAGCCGCGCCATCCCGGTGATCACCCACGAGGTCGGGCTGCAGCCCTTCAGCGCCTTCTTCACCTACGGCGAGGCCACGGCCTACCCGCTGGACATCCCCGCGGATTTCGAGCTGGACGCGGCCCGCAATCAGCGCCTGGACGCCTACCTGAGCAAGCGCTTCAAGGGCGATTTCACCATGGCGGGGATCAAGTTCTGGCCGGAGATGAAGCAGCTGCCTCAGGCGCTGCTGGATAAGGCGGCCAACTTTCAGCAGATCGTGCCCGTCTTTACCAATGTGATTTTCGACACCAGCCAGGAGCACGCCAACGTGCTGTTTGAGCACATGTTCGCCTGGCTGGATCAGGTTGCCGAGATCATGCGCGCTCACCCGGAGACGCTCTTCGTGCTGCGCGCCCATCCGGACGAATCTCGCCCGGGCAAGGCCAGCCGCGAGACGGTGGCCGCCTGGGCGGAGCGCAGCGGGGTGCTGCAGCTGCCCAACGTCGAGTTCGTGCCCTCCACCGAGCCGCTTTCGTCCTACGAGCTGATCCAGCGCTCCAAGTTCGTCATGGTGTACAACTCCACCATCGGGCTGGAGGCGTCCATCCTGGGGGCGGCGGTGCTGAGCGGCGGCCGCTCGCGCTACACGCAGCTGCCCACGGTGTGCCTGCCCTCTTCCGCCGAGGAGCACCGCCGGCAGGCCGAGGAATGGCTGCAGGCCCAGACCGTCTGGATCCCGGAGGAGTACCAGCGCAACGCGCGCAAGTTCCTGTATTACCAGCTGTTCCGCTCATCCCTGCCGTTCAATGATGTGCTGGAGGAGGACGGCGTGTGGCGGGGGTTTGTCCGGCCGAAGGATGTCTCCTGGCAGGCCTTCCTGCCGCAGAACTCGCCCACCTTCCGCACCATCCTGGATGGGATCCTGAAGCAGAAAGAATTTATCTTACCCGAATGAGCCCTGCCTGTTCCATCGTCATCCGCGCCTATAACGAAGAAAAGCACATCGGCCGCCTGCTGGACGGAATCATGCAGCAGACGGTTAAGGATGTGCAGATCATTCTGGTTGATTCCGGTTCCACTGACGCCACCATGGCCATCGCCCGGCGCTACCCGGTGGAGGTGGTCACCATCCGGCCGCAGGAGTTCACCTTCGGCCGCTCGCTGAACCTGGGCATCTCGCACGCCCGGGCAGAGGTGGTGGTGATGGCCTCGGCCCACGTTTACCCGGTCTACCCCGACTGGCTGGAGCGCCTGCTGGAGCCGTTCGAAGACCCGCAGGTGGCGGTGGTTTACGGCAAGCAGCGCGGCGCGGCCAGCACGCACTTCAGCGAGCACCAGATCTTCCGCCAGTGGTTCCCGGACCGCTCCAATCCGCGCCAGGCCACCCCGTTTTCCAACAACGCCAACGCCGCCATTCGCCGGGAGCTGTGGGAGCAGCATCCTTACGATGAAACCCTGCCCGGTCTGGAAGACCTGGCCTGGGCGCGCTGGGCGCAGGAGCAGGGCTACGCGGTGGCCTATTCGAGCGAGGCCGAGATCATCCACGTGCACAACGAGACCTGGTCCGGGATTTACAACCGCTACCGGCGCGAGGGCATGGCCTTCAAGACCATCTATCCCCAGGAGAACTTCCGCTTTGCGGACTTCCTGCGCGCGCTGACGGCCAATGTGCGCCAGGACTGGCTGGCCGCCAGCCGCGAGGGCAAACTGGCGCAGGCCTGGCGGGATATCTGGCGCTTCCGCTGGAACCAGTTCCTGGGCACCTACCACGGCTACCGGCAGACCGGCCCGTTGACCTGGCAGCTCAAGCAGACCTTCTACTACCCGCCCTCCGGGGACAACGCGG
>ENA-UPSB01002868-UPSB01002868.1-bioreactor-metagenome-genome-assembly--contig:-NODE-2868-length-14863-cov-5.173892_pt1 | contig 14863 bp, 10 predicted proteins | sample MGYA00238182_ERZ773286 | MGnify/ENA primary metagenome ERZ773286 (study PRJEB29026, sample SAMN07631240) | bioreactor metagenome | isolation source: Switchgrass digestor | place: USA: Dartmouth... | reverse complement strand
CGTGAGAATACAGATATGCCGTTCCCGGTCCGTAGCGGCAGAAGGCCTGGTTTTCTGATACGGTCACGTCGGGAAAGTCACGGGTTGGGGTAGGGGAAATTGTGGGAGTGTTCGTGATGGTCGGCGTCAGGGAAATGGTGGGTGTGAAAGTAGCCGTTGGGACGGGTGTATCTGTTGCCGTTGCGGAGGGGAGTGGCGTGTCCGCTGCGGTTGGATCCGGTGCAGGTGCCTCTGTGGGGGCAGCAGGGGACTGCTGTGTTGGGCTAATTGCCGGCTGTGGTGCGGCCTGGCTGCTGCAGCCGGCCAGCAGGAGCAGAATGACTCCGAAAGCCATCAAGAAAATTGATCGGGTAAATGGTGGCACATAACCTCCCTTCTGAATCATTTATGTCCGTTCTTTACGGACAGACACGTATTATATAGCGTTAACTCTGCGGATGTTTACCCTGCGCTGATAGGGACTTCCCTACTGGCAGTAGGGGAAAACCCCAATTTACTTCTTTCCCCCATTGGATATACTGTGGATGATTATTATGATCTCGCTGTTGGGATGAGGATGACCGCTTGATTATTGTGAGCACTCCATTTTGATTCCCCGCGGGAACGGCCGATTTACTGCTCTTAAGGAGGGAAAATGACTTTAGAAAGTTTGATCGTATGGATTATTGTTGGCGCTGTCGCCGGGATCCTGGCCGATGCGGTGGTACGCGGTATCGGCGTAGGTCTGGTGGGAGCAATCCTGATCGGGATCGTCGGCGCTTTTATTGGGGGCTGGCTGTTCTCGGCACTGGGGATCAGTCTGGGCGCCGGAATTATCGGAAGCATCATAACGGCATTCGTAGGAGCAGTGATCCTGCTGCTCATTGTTCGCGCGCTCCGGCGAGCATAATTCGAACTTTTCTACCTTGAGAAACCTCCGGCCTGTTGTTGACCGGAGGTTTTTATAGTCTTGAGCGTCCTTTGGTTCAGTTATGTGATGTGCAGGCAGGCTGTGATTTCGTCTCGTGCAGGGAAAGCGTGATAAGGCTGGCTCAACCTGAAAGGAAGTGGGCCGGCTGGCAGATGCGCACGCAGCAGGATACCGTGTGCTGTCAGGGCAAAGTAATTCTCATCCTGCAGATCCCTGGCTGCCGGCAGTGCGATAATGGAGAAGCTGCGCTGCAGGGAGCGAACGCGTTCTTTTATGCCGCCCTTGCAAAGCGTTTCTACGTCTATGGACAGCAGCCGCCCGGACCGGTCTACGGCGTAAAGTTCGTCTTCTTCAGAGAAGGTAGCGGCGGCGCTGATCACTTCGTTTTTGTGCACTTTTAAAATATCAAAGACGGATACACCGATCTCTTTTTGCAAAGCGCAGACAAGCCGCCCCCGGTTGGTAGCTGCGATCAGGCCGGTCCCATCCCGGGTGCAGCACAGCACGGCAGGGAAACCGGTATACTTGCGCTCCGACTGGAAATAGGGTTTCTGCAAGAGCTGTTCGGCCAGCAGGCGGGCATCAAAGCTGCGTACCTGACCGTGTGTGGTGACCATATAAACCCAACCGCTTGTTACCTTGTCCGGCTGCCAGCAGGCTGCGGCGGTCACGAATTCCCCTTTCTCCAGGGGGAGCAGATCATTTACCGCCTGCTGGCCGACCTGACTGGCAGTGTAAAGAGATCTGGCTGGAAGGCTGAAAAGCCGGACCTGGTTGGTGGCGAACAGGATTTGCCGGTCCAGGGCGGCAATGATGGCCTGCCCCTGCACCCTTTCGGGAAGCTTATCCGTTGTGACTTTATCTCCCGGGGTGTAGTGCTTTTGGGCCGTGTATACCGACAGGCTGCCCTGATGATCCAGAAAGAGCAGAACGGCAGCCGGCAGGGATGCCTGGCCCACATGGATGTCTCGCATCACCTCCAGCCGCTGGCGCACTTCATTGACGTCCACTTCATCCGGTCCGTGGATGGGATCTTCTTTGGTTTGAATGCTTTCGTGGAAACCGGCCCGATCTGCATGAAAGACGGGTAATTCAACCTGACCGGTGGCGATTTCGTACCCGCGCAGAGCCAGTCCCGAAGTTACGCTGCTGAAGATATCGATCTCTCGCACACGGTTGTAGCCAAACATGTGGTGCAGCATGCGCACAAACAGGGGAACCTGGGATGAGCCGCCGGTGCGGATCACACAGTCGATATCCTGTGTTTTTACTCCGGCGCGCTCCAGGGTGCGTTCCAGCTCTGTGCGAATGGCTTCATATTCACGCCGGATGGCGCGTTCAAAACGCGGGCGGGTAACTGTCTCTTCGATCAGGTAGCGGCCGGCCTGAAAGGACAGGGTGGCATCCGTCTGGGTAGAAAGCTGGCGTTTGAGGCGCTCCACCTGGTCAAAAAGCAGCAGCGCGTAGTTGGAGGACACAATCTGCAGCAGCGCGCCTGTTTTCTCTTTGTGCAGGGCCCCCTGGTGGATGCTGCGCAGCATTTCCATATTCTGGGGAGTGTTGAGCGACAGGATTTCGTGGGGCGTGCTGAGCAGGTCGAAGATGTGTGCCGGAATGGGGTACTGCGCGCCGTTTGAGACAAAGTAATCGTTCTCTCCCAGGTGTTTGGGGATGGCGGCGCGGAACAGACGCTGGTCGAAAACATCGCCTGCGATGGGAATACCGCCGGTGGCCAGAATCTGGCGCCTGCCGGGATTTCCCACCTCCATTATCGTAAAGTCCAGCGTCCCGCCCCCGAAATCGAAGACAAGGATCAACTGCTTATCCTGAACCTGCCTCTCGTAAGAGAGCGCGGCTGCAACCGGTTCATATTCCAGATAGACCGTCTTAAAACCGGCTTTGAAAGCGGCTTCCAGCAGGCGGTTCTGCGCGATCTGATCTTCCTCTGGATCTGCAGAAAAGTGCACCGGCCGGCCCAGCACGACATGGTCAACCGCGTACCCGAGCTGCCGCTCCACACGCTGTTTCATCCCGGTCAGGAAAATGGCCACCAGGTCGCTGGCTGAGTACCAGGTATCCTGATAGACGGTGCCGAAGTAGTGCCGGTTGCGGAGCGCAGTTTTGATGGAGACGAACAACCTGCCCGGTGAGTATTCATCCTCGTAGACGAACACGTCACGGTAGAACGTGGGCAGCTCGGCGAAGACCTGGGCTATTTCTCCGATTTTGATCTTGCGGTAACGTGAGGGCCGCCCGACGTTCTGGCTGAAGTAGGTGTTCAGTGCGGCACTGCCTAGATAATAATCACGCGAGCGGGTGATATAGATCGCCGACCGGCAGCTTGTCGGGGTGGCACTGGACGGGTCAATGGGCAGCACATTTACCTGCTGGCCATCGAACACCGCTGCGCCTGTGTTTGTGGTTCCGAAATCCATTCCGAGTATCATACGAGACTTCCTTTATCTCCACCCGGTAAAAGCACGAACTTCTATTATAACAAAAGAGCGGACCCGATAACAGGTCCGCTTCTGAGCTTACAGGCTGTTCAGATAAGTTGTGTAATTAACTCTGCAGCTTCATCCAGATTTCTCGATCGGGTCTGAGGATAAAGATGGGCTGGGGGTGGATATCCTGGCCTGGTAAAAGCTCCATGCGGTAGCGCTGAGAGACAGCGGCGATAATGAGGTGTGCCTCCATGAGGGCGAAGCGGTTGCCAATGCACTGGCGCGGCCCTGCGCCGAAAGGCAGGTATGCGAAGCGGTGTCTGCCGGCCGAGCGCTCGGGCGAAAAGCGGTCGGGGTCAAAGTCATCCGGGTTTTCCCAGTACCCGGGATGGCGGTGCATGGTGTAAGGGCTGATAGCGACGATGGTACCAGCGGCGACGGGGTAGCCTCCAATCTCGTCATCATGGAGCGCTTTGCGTCCCAGAATCCAGGCGGATGGATACAGGCGCATCCCCTCCTGAAACACCTGCAGGGTATAGGGCAGGCGTACCAGGTCGGTATAAGTTGGCCGGCAGCCTTTCAACTCGCGATCGACTTCTTCACGGACTTTATCCGCTACTTCAGGATGCTGGGCGAGCAGATACCAGGTCCAGGTGAGCGCATTGGCGGTGGTCTCGTAGCCGGCCAGCAGCAGGGTCACCACCTGATGACGGAGCTGGCGATCATCCATGGTCGCTCCGGTTTCCTCGTCCTGCGCGTCCAGGAGCATGGAGAGCAGGTCGCCCGTATCTTTGCCTGTTTTACGGCGCTCGGTGATGATGTGCTGGACGACCTCCTCCACGGTTTCCAGTGCTTTCTGGAAGCGGGGGTGGCGCGGTTTTTCCAGCAAATCGCCTCCCAGGTTCACCGCCTGTCCCACGGCGGCCGCGTGGCTGCCAATGTCCACGCCGAATAATGCCTTGGTGATAATCGAAAGCGTCAGTACCGACATTTCCCGGCTGATATCAACAGGCTCGCCCTCCTGTGCAGACCACTTTTCCAGCATTTTATATGTTTCGGCGACAACCAGCTCACTCAGGCCGGCAATGCGCTGCTGGTGAAAGGCGGGCTGCATCATGCGCCGCTGCCGCCTCCAGGTTTCACCTTCGCTGACCAGCAGGCCGTCGGCGACAACCTTTTTAAACATTTGATTGATATAAGTCTCTTTGCTGTAATTCTTGTAGTTATCCACCAGCACATGGCGGATGTAATCGGGGTGGTTAACCAGGTAAGCAGGCTCGGGCGCTGGCCGGTAGCAGACGATGTCGCCATAAGTGCGGGAGATGGTCAGAAAAAAATCGAGGGGCCGGCGCATTAAATCGCGCGAGCTGCCGTGCGGGCTGGGAGGAAGAGAATTATTCTGCATAAGCCTTCGCATCCTCATACGGGCATATAAAGATTATGATGACAGGGCATTAATCGGAGAAAGTTTACCATGAAAGGTAAATAAGTTCCCCCTGAATTCATAAACTGGGCGCACCCTATCCAGTAAATACAGGTTCCTGTGAGCGGTGGATTTCCGTCAAATCAGGTCACTGCCTGGCGTTCGGGGGAGAATTTTTCAAACCTTTTTTCCACAACCACCCGCTTCAGGCGCTGGACGGTTTCCCACACGTCCTGATATGAGGTGTAAAGTGGGGCCAGTCCCAGGCGGATATTGTCCGGTTCGCGAAAGTCCGGGATTACGTTCATCTCTTCAATCAGAGCGCGGTTGATTTGATAACCCTGCGGGTGGCGCAGGCTGATATGCGCTCCGCGCTGATCGGGGCTGCGCGGTGAGCCCAGCGTAAAGCCCAGCGAGGAAAGATCGCGATCGAACAACTCAATGAAAAAGGATGTCAGGGAAACGGCTTTGCGAAAAATCCTGTCGATTCCGGCTTCGAGAAGCAGGTCCACGCCTGGCTCGATGGCCAGAAGGGAAAGGATTGGTGGCGTGCCGGCCAGAAAACGGCGAACATCTTCCACCGGCCGGTAATCATGCTCAAAGGCGAAAGGACTGTGCTGGCCAAACCAGCCCCAGATTGGAGAGCGTACGGCGGTCTGGAGATCCCGGCGCACGTAAAGGTACGCGGGGGAGCCTGGCCCTCCATTTAAATATTTGTAAGTGCAGCCAACGGCGAAGTCAACTCCCCAGCCATCCAGGTCGACCGGAACAGCGCCGGCCGAATGGCTCAGGTCCCAGAGGACCAGGGCGCCGGCCGCGTGGGCACGCTGGGTGATGCGCTGGGCGTTGTTACGAAAACCGCTTTTGAAGGCCACATGGGAGAGGGTCACCAGGGCCGTGTCTTCGTCGATGGCGTCCAGCAGCGCATCTTCGTCTATCACGATCCCATCCTGTGAAGGGAAGACCTGCAGGCTGTGCCGGCCTCCCAGCAGATCAATGCAGCCCTGCAGGACATACAGGTCGGAAGGAAAGTTGAATGCGTCGGTGAGGATGCGCTGCCGGCCGGGGCGCAGCGACAGAGCAGCAACAGCCAGTTTAAAAAGGTTGACCGAGGTCGAATCGCAGACAACCACCTGCCCCGGGCCCGCGCCGATCAGGCGGCCGATTTTGTCTCCCAGCTTCTGGGGTGCCTCATACCAGCCGTTGTTCCAGGAGCGCACCAGCCCCTGAGCCCACTCGTGGTCGATGGCTTGCTGCAGCCTTTGCGCGGTGGCGCGGGGCATCCTCCCCAGTGAGTTCCCGTCCATGTAGAGCAGGTCCGGATCGTGGCTGACGAACTGGCTGCGGAACGGAGCGAGTTCATCGGCCGCATCCATCTGCACAGCTGCCTGCAGTCCTTCAGGTGTCATATCACGATTTTCCCCTTTCATACTGCGCCTGCCGGGCCTGTGCCCGGGCGGTGTTCTGCATAGTGTACCATCACAAAAAGCCGCAAAACCGGAACGATGTCCGGCTGCGGCTTTTTGTTGCTTCCGCGAAGGACAGCTTAAAAAAGCGCCAGGAACGCTTCCGTGACCTGCGGGTCGAAGTGCCGCCCTTTTTCCTTGCGGATGTATTCAAATACCTTGTCTTCCGGCCAGGCTTTGCGGTAAGGGCGGTCTGAGATCAGCGCGTCCCAGACGTCGACGATCGAAAAGATGCGCGCTGCCATAGGAATCTCCTCGCCCTTCAATCCACGCGGATAGCCCATTCCGTTCCACTTCTCGTGGTGACAGTAGGGGATATCCAGTGCGGGGCGCAGGCTGGGAATCGGCCACAGCAGGTTGTAGGCCAGTGTGGGATGCTGGCGCATAATTTCCCATTCATTGGGGTTCAAGGGGCCGGGCTTGAGCAGGATATGGTCGGGAATGCCCATTTTCCCAATATCGTGCAGCAGGGCGCCGCGATAGATGGGCACGAGTTCTGAATCGCTGAAACCCATGCTGCGCGCCAGCCGCAGCGTCATGTGCGTCACGCGCTGGGTATGCCCCTCGGTCTCCTGATCGCGCAGTTCCAGCGCTTTCGACCAGCCCTCCAGGGTGGCATCGTAAGCCAGATTCAGCTCCATATTGGAGCGCTGGAGTTCTTTGAAGAGCGTGGCGTTATCGATCGCGATCGCGGCCTGTCCGGCAAGCGTCTCCAGATAATCCAGCCATTCCGGGTCCGGCTGCAGGGGACTGCGGTGGAAAATTTCGAGAATGCCTTCCAGTTCACCTTTTGCAATCAGGGGCACTCCGAAATAGGTGATAAACCCTTCAGCCTCCAGATAGGGTGAGCGCTCCAGCCCGCCTCTGGCCCGGGCCAGGTCGGGGATGTGGATGGTGCGGCGTTCGATAGCGGCGCTGCCAGCGAAGCCTTCGCCCAGGCGCAGGCTGGTGTGCTGGAGGGCGGCCGTGCGAAAGCCTCTGCGTGCAGCATATTCCAGCGTATTCGTATAGCGGTCCAGCAGGAGGATATCTCCTGCGTCCACTTCAAGCTGGTTGATCACCTGCTCCAGAAGCACATCCAGGGTAACGCGCAAATCGAAGCTGGCCGTGATCGCCATGTCGACTTTCCGGAGGCCTTCAAAGCGTCTGATCTGCCGCTGGATGCGCTCTTCGGAGCGCTTCTGCTCGCTAACGTCTGTTATGAACCCTTCGAATTCAATACGATCAGATGTGTTGGAAACCGCTTTTCCGGTATCTCGCACCCACTTCTCGCTGCCGTCCCTGGCGCGAATGCGGTAGGTGATGTTGAAGGGTTTGCCTTCACGCCAGGCCTTTTCAATCTTTTGGTGAACATCCTCGCGGTCGTCGGGATGTATGACCTGGCTGAAGAAGATGTCGTTCTGATGGATTAGATCTTCTACCCGGTATCCCGTCAGTTCATATGCACCTTCGCTCGCAAAGTCCATCTTCCACTTCCCGTCATAGTGGCAGCGATAAACCATGCCAGGAAGCTGGTTGAGCAGGCTGGCAAGATCCTGATGGCCGGGCTGGGCTGATTGTTCCACTGATTTCGCTCGGGTTTGATCCGTCTCGCCTAAGCGCGATTGAACAGGCTCACTCACATCCCTGGAATGAGCCTCATGGCCGGGTTCGCGGTATCCGTGAACCATGCCGCAGTATTCGTTGAAGTCGGCAGTGAAAATTAGCATGGCCTGTACAGATTACCTGTAATTATCAGAAAGATATAAAATTTGCGTTCATAACTCTTGCTCGATAGACACTCTCCTTGGCATCCAGCCTGTCGTTCTGCCTATCGACCTTAATTGCTTAATCCATTCCACCGGCAGGGTAGGGGTGGTTGAAACGCCGCTGCCTGATGCTGCGTGATACACCGCTGTTCTCACGCTCGGTGAGCTGCAGGGCAAAATCCTGGAGAGACTGGGCGCGGATCGATATGACGCGCTCCCGCAGCTCGCTTTCCAGCTCGAAGGGTTCACCGTTATAACCGGTCGTTAAGGCGATGGCCGGATTGGACAACAGCAGCGTACGAAAATTCTGATTAACGACGGCGGCTGTCAACAGCCGGCTAATTTCCTGTCCACTCAATACGCTGCTGGTGGGATAGATCATCATACCCATCTTTACCTCCATTAATTATCGATTGATGTGCGTGAGCCTGGCCGCCCAGAGACCACAGCAGCCAGAATGCGCCGGCGGCGATGAAGACATCACCGATGCTGTATGCGACGTGGTTAGGTGGGAACCAGTCCGGCAGCAGAAAGCGATCTGATAACCACCACCAGCGCATCTCGGATACCGGCAAGATGACATTTTTACCCATACGTAAACCGATAATCTCCGCCGCGGGCGGAGCATCGGGGAATAGAACCCGGATGATCTCTGGACTGATCGGCATCAGACCGCCGTTGGATGCAATTACGATCAGGTTCAGCAGCAGCCCAAAACCAAGCATCCAGAAACCGGGCTTTTTTCGGTTGACCCAGGCAAAGACCAGCAGCAGCACCTGGGAAAACACCAGGGCAGCCGCCGCTATGTCGTCGGGAGTGAGACGGCGGGTGACTGGCAGGAAGGCTGCCAGAAACTGGGGTAAAAATGCAACCGGTACCAACCAGATCAGGTGCAGGTCTGGAATTTGCAGCGGGCGTTTTGTAATCCAGGCCCGGATCAGGCCGGCTGGCAGTCCGGCGGCAATCGCAAACAGCAGGACCAAGGCTTACCCGCCAATTCCACCCATAGCAGCAGGAGCGCCTGCGCCAAGGACGAAGAGAACCAGTGTGATGACCAGCAGGATGAACTGAACTGTGTGAGGGGTGAGCAGGGAAGTATAGCGCTTCATGATTTTTCTCCTTCTTTATTTAAATTGATTCTTTGATTTGGAAATCTGTCCTGATTATGACAGGGGCCGGTCGCCGAAGGTGGCTCTTAAAATCGGAGAAAAAATTAATATAAGATTAAAAAAGCCGCTGTAGACGGAGGAATGGCGCGGCTTAGCTAACCCCGTTGGTTAAACCAAAAAAGGCCGGAAGAAGGCCTGCTGATCGGCAGGTGCTATAAGAGCATGCTTCATATACTATAGAGCTGAAAGCCCGTTTGAATCTACCTGCAGAGCATGCGGTATAGTGTTTCAGTTTGCGGTGAAGGGGGGACGTTGATTTCTTGATGCAGTATCTGGCGGCAGTATTCAAACTGCCGGGTTATGGCAGCCCGATTTCCCTGGGCTGCATAGATCTTCATCGCCAGCCGGTGGGCCTCTTCCAGACAGGGGTCTTCATTTAGCACACGGTGGCAGTTTTCCAGGGCTTCGTTGTACTGGCGGCTTTCGAGCTGCAGGCTGGCGAGGTCCAGGCAGGCATTAAAGAACGCCTCTCTGAGATGCTCGCGCTCGGTCCACGCCCAGGTACCATCAGCTTCCGGAAAGAAGGGACCCCGGTACAGCTCGATCGCCGTGCTGTAGGCTTTGATCTTTTCAACTGTGCTGGCAGCGGCACGGGCCTGTGAGAGACCATCCAGGAACATTTCCACATCATACTGGTAGTCCAAATTGCGGTTGAACCAGTAGCGATCCTCATCGAAATAGATGACATCCGGACCCAGTGCGTGCCGCAAGCGGTAAATCGTATTTTTAAACTGCAGCTTCAGCTGCGCCGGGGAACTATCGGGCCAGAAGGTGAGGCCGATCTCCTCTTTGGTTAAGCCTTCTGCACTGGCCAGCAGGTAAAAGAGAAATTCGCGCACACGGCGCTGGTTCAGCCATTCGGGAGCTGTAACCGGGCGACCATCGATCTCCACCTGAGTCCGGCCCAGGGCACGTATGGTGAGCTGTGGGGGGGCGAAGGGAACGGCAGCGGTATGCGGGCGCAGCCGTTTGCGAATGGTGGGAATGCTCTCCTCGAAGCAGGCCACACGCTGCAGAAGCCCGGTAACCTTTTCGCCTAACTGGGGATCACCCTTCATTCTTTCCAGAAAGGTTCTGTGTTCTCGACCGGCTGGGACCAGAATGTGAGCGCTCTTTACGCTGGATGCCTGCCTGAAAGCCTGTTCAAGCTCCTGCAGTGCTGCCCGGCAATTGCCAGCCCCTTCACAGGCACTGGCCAGATAAAAATAGGCCCGGCTGAGTTCCACCTGCTGGCCACCCTCTGCAAAGAGGTCTACACAGCGCCGCAGGTGTTCGACTGCTTTTGCATAATCCTTTTCCAGCAGCGCAAGCCGGCCTGCAGCCAGAGCATGCAGTCCGCTTTCATAAAAAGAGCTGGTTTTTAGAAATGAGCGCTCTGCTGTTTCCAGTGCCTGGTGAGCCTGGGTGATGCGCTGCAGTGCACCGTGCTGGGTGGCGGCCGCCAGGTGCGTATACAGCAGCAGAAAGCGGTAGTCGATGCGCTGGGCAACTTGGCGCGCCTGGTCGTATGCATCGAGTGCGCTTTCGGGGATACCCAGGTCGGCATACAGGTCACCGGTGCCGCAAAGCACATAGGCTTCCATGCGGTGATCGCCGTTCTGGCGAGCCAGTGCCAGGGCCTGCTTGTAGCAGTGAAAAGCCTGTTCGTAATCGCCGAGCAAATGGTGCAGCACACCCAGGTTGTTCAATACATTGGCCTGGTTGACTGTGTTTTTCACCCGGTTCCAGTAGTTGAGGGCCTGCTGGAAGTTATCCAGAGCCTGCGGGTAGCGCCCAAGGCTGAGGTTAGCTATGCCCAGCTCCATCACGACCATAGCGACATTCTGATGGTCTTTGATGAGTGAATAGGCTTGATGGGCCTGATTCAGATTGGTAACGGCTTCGTGAGGCTGCCCCTGGTAGAAAAGGGTTGCGCCAATGGAACGGTAAGCCTCGCCCCGGGCATAAAGCATGTTGGGGTCATTTTCGATTAGCGCCAGAGCTGCCTGGGCATCCCGGATCGCTTCTGAATAATTACCAAGGAAGCGATGGCCCACAGCACGTCGGGTGAGTGTGATGGCGAGATGCGTTTTTTCACCGGAAGCTCGCTGGAGCGCTTCAGCCTGATTGAGCAGGTCGATGCCGCTTTCGATCTGGCCGCGTGAAATGGCAACGGCACCGCGAAGCGAAAGCAGGTTGGGATTGGAGATTAGATACTCAGGAGGCAGTACATCAAGCCAGTGAGAGAGGACCCCCAGGCGTCCACTTTTGATCAGCAAAGGTCCCGCCTGTTCAAGCAGGTCTGCGATTGCAGGCCAGTCAAGCTGCCTGTGATAAATGTCGAAAGCCTTGTCCCATTCCTGCTGCTCGACATACACCTGGGCCAGCCGGGTGAGGATTTTCTGCTTTTCCTCCGGCCGTTCCTGTTCAATACGGGCCTGTAAGAAATCGCGGAACAGGTGGTGATAGCGGATCCAGGTGCCGTCATCTCCGACGGAAAGAACAAAAAGATTGCTTTGCAGAACGGTGTTGAAGATGGATCGCCAATCCTTATCTTCGCCGAAAACCGCTTTGCACAGCGAAATATCAAATTCTTCCAGCAAGGATGTGCGCAGGAGAAAGTCGCGGATCTCTGGGGGCTGCTGGTCGAGCACCTGCTGGGCCAGGTAATCGTATAAACCGATCCCCGAAACGCGTGCCACCCGCACCCGGTCGATCATATCCTGCCACATCGTTTCCGCCGACAGCAGCAGACCGGTGATCCACCCTTCCGTTTCGCGCGCCAGTTCTTCGGCGGTGGAAGTGGGGATGGTGAGATGGTAATTCTGCAGGACCAGGGACTGGATTTCTTCGGGCTGAAAGGCCAGTTCTTCGAAGCTGAGGCCGCCAACCTGTGAACGCGCTACCATCAGGGGCAGGTCTGGCAGGCTGAGCAGTGAGCGCGAGGCCAGGATCAGGTGAAGGTTTTCATCCACATCCTGGATGAAACGGCTGACAAAATAATCAATCTCGGCCGTCTCATTGACCAGATGATAGTCGTCGATCACCAGGATGAAATGTTCCTGGATATTTTCGTATGCATCATTGACCAGCGCGGTCACCAGATCGTCCATATCCAGGTCGGTCTGGGATGCGGTCTCCAGCATGGAGAGAGACTGGCTGCCAAAAGATGGGAAGCGCTGGGCAATCGCCGCAATCAGGTGGGCGATAAAGCGCTGCGGATCCCGGTCGAGTGGGTCGAGGGAATACCAGCAGACAGGGAGCTGGACTCTGTGGGCAAAATCTACCAGAAGGGAGGTCTTTCCATAACCAGCGGGCGCGGCAATAATCAATAACTTGTAGTCGAGCAGATCTACCAGTAAGTCCACCAGGCGCTGGCGGTGTAAGATGTCAGCGCGCTCGCGTGGGATAATGACTTTCGTTCTGGTTACCGGTATAGCCACGGGTACCTGACTCCATTTCAGACCTCTTCCCCTGTTGTTAAAAAACAACGACTGTTTACGTCAGGAGAAGGATAATGCTGCAAACCATCCTTTGGCACGCAGCCGGTGCCGGACGCTAAGCTTGGGTGAAGAGGAGGAATGAATACTGGATCGTTTCTATCATACTCCAGGTGATAAAAAGATGCAATTTTATTCCTGTTTTTGTATGGAATGGACTGAATAAATACGGTTCGGGCAGGTTCGCCCGAACCGTATTTGTCGTATTATCCATGATCCGGCCAGACCGTCTCAGTCACCAGCTACGGGCGAACGTTCTGCTGCCGGCAGCGCTGCGTGAGCGGGACGCTTACTCTGGGAAACACTCCAGATAAAGCCTCCAAACAGGATCGCCAGTACAATCCACCAGCCCAGATTATGCTGGTTGTATTGAACCAGGATCGGTGCAGCCAGCAGGGAGACCATATTAACTACCTTGATCATCGGGTTGAGGGCCGGCCCTGCCGTGTCCTTAAGCGGGTCTCCGACGGTATCGCCGACCACGCTGGCTTTATGCCGCTCGGAGCCTTTGCCGGTGTTCGCAGCCAGGTTGCGCGGTTCGTCTTCGATTTGCTTCTTGGCATTGTCCCATGCGCCGCCAGAGGTCGACATGAAAACAGCCAGGAGCTGACCGCTCAGGATCACGCCTGCCAGAAAGCCTCCCAGCGCTTCCACACCCAGCACCATTCCAACGATCAGTGGGGTCACAATGGAGAGGGTGGCCAGGGGGACAAGCTCTTTCTGGGCGGATCGCGTTGAGATCCCGACCACGCGAGCATAGTCCGGCTGGACTTTGCCTTCCATCAGACCCGGAATGCGGAACTGCTTGCGCACCTCTTCAACGATCTGACCGGCTGCCCGGGAGACAGCGCGGATCGACAGCGAGCTGAAGATCCAGGGCAGGGCGCCGCCCAGCAGCAGACCGATGAACACACCGGTGTCCGAAACGCGGATAGCATCCATCACCGGGGCACCGAGCGCAGCCTGCACACGGCTGACATCGGTAATGAAGGATGCGAACAGACTGATGGCGGCAATCACTGCCGAGGCGATTGCAATCCCTTTGGTAATTGCCTTGGTCGTGTTTCCTACGGCATCGAGGTCAGCCATGATCTGGCGCGCTTTCCGTGTGGCGGTGTCATCCTGATCGTGCCAGGCCATTTCTCCAATGCCGTTGGCGTTGTCCGAAATCGGGCCGTAGGAGTCCATGGCGACATTGTTGCCCGTATGGCTGAGCATACCGATGCCCACGATGGAAACGCCGTACAGCACGTAAATAGCGCCCTCGCCGCCGTAGATGCCCATGGCGACGGCGAAGGCAACACAGATCACCACCAGGGCCCAGACCGTCGATTCCATTCCTACCGAGAGACCCGAGAGAATGGTGGTCGCCGGACCCGAGCGCGTGGAATCGACGATTTCCTCCACCGGGGGTTTGCGGGTCGCAGTAAAGTAGGACGTGAGCGGGTTGAAGGCGACCGCCAGGCCGACGCCAACGGTCGTCAGCAGCGCCAGTTTCCAGTCGTTAGCATAAAGGATGGCAACGATAAAGGCGAAGATGATCGTGTTCACGCTTGAAACTTCATAGGAGCGGAACATCGCCTGTTCGGCATCCTTTGCCCGCAGGGCTTTGATGGGGAATTTTTCCCAGATCGGCACAGTGAAGGTGCCCAGGATGGAACTGAGGACACCAATGCCGCGGATGATGAGCGGGAAGACGATCCACTTCAAATCGTGGTTGGGATCGATGCTCACCAGGGTCAGACCCAGAATCAGAGCGGAGACGATGGTGACCTCATAGCTCTCGAAAATATCGGCGGCCATCCCGGCGCAGTCGCCGACATTATCGCCGACCAGGTCTGCCACTACCGCAGCGTTGCGGGGGTCATCTTCAGGGATATCTTTTTCGATTTTGCCAACCAGATCCGCACCAACGTCGGCTGCTTTGGTGTAAATGCCGCCGCCCACGCGCATGAAGAGCGCGATCAGGGTACCGCCGAAGCCGAACCCGAGCAGCGCATCAGGCGCCGCGGTACCGAAGATGATGAAGATGACGGTGCCTCCTAACAACCCGAGGCCATCCGTCAGCATCCCGGTCACTGTGCCTGCATAGTAGGCGACGGAGAGCGATTCGTTAAAGCTGCGCCGGGAAGCCGCTGTGGCGCGTACGCTGGCATGGATAGCCATGCGCATGCCCAGCTGGCCAACCAGCAGTGCGAACGTCGCTCCGACGATGAAGGCGACG
>ENA-UPSB01002855-UPSB01002855.1-bioreactor-metagenome-genome-assembly--contig:-NODE-2855-length-14912-cov-26.355253_pt1 | contig 14912 bp, 14 predicted proteins | sample MGYA00238182_ERZ773286 | MGnify/ENA primary metagenome ERZ773286 (study PRJEB29026, sample SAMN07631240) | bioreactor metagenome | isolation source: Switchgrass digestor | place: USA: Dartmouth... | reverse complement strand
TTAAACACTTATTTTATTTATTTCCACTGTCTACTTGACAGGGGGCTGTTCAAACCATCCCTTTTTCTTTATACAACTATTTATATAAAATATCTTCTAAAGCATCATAATTAAGTATTGTTATATGACGCTGTCCTTTTAACTTAATCCACCCATTCTTTTGAAACTTAGCTAGCTTTCTACTAAGAGTTTCTCTTGTTGTACCAATGATGGACGCAAAATCAGCTTTACTAAATGGTAAATGAATTTCATTGTTTTTCGAGGGGACATCATACAACAATGTTTTAACAATCCTTTGTTCAATATCATAAATCCCCATTTTTTCTACCATCTCTTCGGTTTCTTGCATGCGTTCAGCAAAGGCTTCTAAGAACTTAATCGCAATTTCGGGGTTAGATATGATAGTATTCTTAATATCTTGTCCACGAATGATACAGATTTCACTATTTTCCATCGCAATGGCAGTACTATTAACTTGTTCCTCGCTAAACAGTGATAACTCACCAAAAAAGTCCCCAACAGTTAGAATCCGCATGACTTGTTCACGACCATCAGTAGAAATTTTCGTAATTTTGATTCGTCCTTGATTAACAACGAAGAGATTAGAAATGATATCATCTGGAGAAAATATAATTTCACCTTTCGCATATGTACGATGGATCGCTTTTTCGACAATCTCGCGTTTATCAGACTCTGAAAGATTACGAAAAATCGGGACATTATTTATACACATTTTATCATGGGGACATTCTAAACAATGATGACAACAGTTCATGTCTTTACCTCCTTAGACAACAAGAAGGTGTAGTTTATATACTTATTTTAACAAATTTCTGATGAATACTAAAGATATATGCGTATATTACTTTTGTTAAATTATCAATGAAAAATTGATTTAGTGTCAAAATTTGGGTATTTAACTTGTATATTCCACAAAAAGTTGTTAAAATTATAGGTAAAGGAGGAATATTATGGATAAGTTATTAGCGCTCTTAAATCGTGAAGTAGCGAATTTTGGGGTACTTTACATTAAGTTACACAACTATCATTGGTATGTAAAAGGAACACAATTTTACACATTACATCCATTATTTGAAAAACTATATGATGAAGCAACAGAACATCTAGATACAGTTGCCGAAAGAATGCTTATGTTAGGCGGCAAACCAGCAGCTACTTTAAAAGAATTCTTAGAACTAGCGACAATTAAAGAAGCTACTGGTACTGAAACTACTAACGACATGATTAAAGAACTCATTAAAGACTTTGAATTAATCGTCAAAGAATTAGATGAAGTATTTGAAATTGGCGATGAAGTAACAAAAGATATGGTAATTGGCATTCAATCAAGTTTCCAAAAACATATTTGGATGTTAAAGACCTATTTAATGTAGTGTAAGAGTATTTAAATAAAGACAGGGATGACTTTTATTCCTGTCTTTATTTTTATATATAATTTGTATATCATTAATTATTCTATCTTAATATTCATTTTATTTTTATTAGGATTAATGTATAATTAATTAAATCAATTAGTTTTATGCTTAATAATAGTCACTGGATTATAAATGCGTTATAATCATATTACGGATAAAAATTTGATAATAAATCACAATTATCGCAGAAATGAGGTGAATAACATGTTTAGTCATGATGTATTAGTCGCCTTCGCATTAACACTCATAGCTGGTTTATCAACAGGTATTGGTAGTTTAGTAGCGTTAAATGCGAAACGGACCAATACGCGTTTCCTCGCGGTAAGTCTTGGCTTTTCCGCAGGAGTCATGATTTATGTATCGTTTATTGAAATCTTTCCAACTGCCCAACAAGCCCTAACAAAAGGATTAGGAGATAATTTGGGGGCGTGGGTAACGGCAATATCATTCTTTGGAGGAATGGGTTTTATCGCAATTATCGATAAACTAATTCCCAAAGCAGAAAACCCTCACGAACTTTCGAAAGTTGAAGATATGAATCAAAATGTAGAAGAAGTAAGGAACTCTTCCAAACTATTAAGAATGGGACTCTTTACCGCTCTTGCGATAGGTATTCATAACTTTCCTGAAGGAATCGCGACATTCTTATCTGCCTTAGGCAATGCATCCCTTGCGATACCTATTACAGTTGCGATTGCTTTGCATAACATTCCCGAAGGAATTTCTGTTTTTGTACCCATCTATTATGCTTCTGGTAGTAAAAAGAAAGCCTTCGTTTATTCATTCTTATCAGGAATGTCTGAACCTGTTGGAGCATTGATTGGTTATTTGATCCTCTTTCCTTTCTTATCTGATACATTGTTCGGCATTCTGTTTGCGGCCGTTGCGGGTATTATGGTATTCATCTCCCTTGATGAACTCTTACCATCAGCCCGTGAATACGGTGAACTGCACTTGTCCATTTATGGCTTAGTTATTGGACAAATTATTATGGCTATTAGTTTATTACTCTTCTAAGCGGAGTTATCTTTATGATTTACACATGTACGCTTAACCCAGCGGTTGATTTCTATGTGCAAGTCCCTGAATTCTCTACAGGAAGGATAAATCAAGGCGAATTATTACGATTTGTTCCAGGAGGAAAAGGGCTAAATGTTAGTATGGTGCTTAAACAGCTTGGTGTCGAAAATATCGCTCTTGGTTTTGTTGGTGGTAAGTTCGGTAAACTACTACAAGAATTACTTATAGAGTACAATATTACTACTGATTTTGTGGAAATTAAAGGAGAAACAAGATTAAACGTTAAGATTAGAGACGAATTAGAAACAGATATAAACCTAGTTGGACCTGAAGTAACAAAGAGTGAGGTTGATAAGTTATTATCTAAATTAGACATTATTAACCCAAACGATTATCTTGTTGTTGGAGGGAAAGCACCAAAAACAAGCGAGTCAATCATCTCAATGATAGGTAGTTACGCCAAAAAGAAAGACTTAAATTTAATCGTTGATATGAGCGGAAATGATCTCGAAACAATGCTTAATTATCAACCACTATTAATTAAACCTAATAAAGAAGAGTTAGAAACATTAATTAAAAGAAAACTTGATAACTTAAGCGAGATTGAAACCGTATGTAAATATTTAATTAACAAGTATCATATTACTTATGTATTAGTATCCTTAGGTAAAGATGGCGCCATCCTAGTTAGCAAAGATGAATCCATCTACGAAAAAGCTCCTATCGGTAAAGTTATTAATACCGTAGGAGCCGGAGATGCCTTACTTGCGGGTTTTTTAGCAAGTTATACTAAATCGCCTGATCTAAAGGCAGCATTACAACAAGGTATTAAATGTGCCAGTAAGGTTGTTTTTACAGGTTATATTTAAGAGTAAAATCCCGTTTGCACGGGATTTTATTTTGCGGCATAGAAGCATCTTTTTGGAGAATGGATTAAATCCTCATCTTTTAATTCTTTTAAAACTTTACTAACAACTTTTTGGTCTAAACCAGTTTTTTCCGCAATATCACCAGGTCTTAAGGGTTCAGCACTTTCTTTTAAAACTTTTAATACTAATTCTTTGTTTTCCATGCACAAACCTCCTTAAAATTAGTTACTAATATTATAACAGACATTTTTAATAAATTAAAACAAAATAACAAATTGAAACATTATAATTTATCTCCTATAATAAAGGGAGGAGGGATTTTTGTGAAATATCAGTGTAAAGTAGAGATAAATGCATCAAGGGATAAAGTTATAACGCTGTATCAAGACATAACCTGGCAAAAGGAATTGGGGTTATTAAAAAAAGAAATGATTAAGGGGAAATCTTTTGAAACAGGTAGTGTGGCTCATTTGTATTTTCCTGTAAATGGGAAAGAAATAATCATGAAGGAAACCGTTGAAGATAATAATCTACCAGAATCAATTACTATTATTTATGAAGTAGATGGTCATTGGAATAGGTGTGTTAGTAAGTTTATTGAAAAAAATGGTAAGGTTATTTATCTTATGGATGTGGAATTTCGCTTCTCTGAAGAGTTAGATATACCTAAGATTAAGTTTGTGAATCAAACTCAACAAGAAATGGAATATTTTAAAGAATTTGTGGAAAAAAATTTATAAAAGGGTATCTATGTAAACAGTGATAATAATTTGGTGTTCGATGATAAGACTTATTAGACCAAATGCGATTTTAGTAAAAAAATTTACTAGATTATCATAATATAGAAGTGGGACCCAACCACTTTTTTCATATTATTAGCGAGAAATTGTAGCTTATTTTACATTTTATTAGCATTTAGTTTCCTAGTAAAACTTCATAAAATTTACTAAATTGTTGATTAATTTAAGTAAAAATGTTAAAATGATATTGGAAAAATCTATTATGATAAGGAGTTAGAATATGAAGGAAAAGTTATTAACTGGATTTCGCGAAATTTTTAAAACTGAAGCTAGTAATGTTTACTTTGCGCCTGGTCGGGTTAATTTAATTGGTGAACATACCGATTACAATGGTGGACATGTTTTTCCATGTGCATTAAATATCGGCACATATCTTGCGGTTAAGCCCCGTAGTGATAAGAAATTCCAATTCTACTCGGAAAACTTTGCCCATCTAGGTATTATTGAAGTAGATTTAGATAATATCGTTTATGATGTTAATGACGACTGGGTAAATTATCCAAAAGGTTGTATTAGAGAAGTTCAAAAGTTAGGTATTACCTTAAATCATGGTTTAGATTTATATTACTTTGGTAATATTCCTAATGGTGCGGGTTTATCTTCTTCAGCATCAATCGAATTAGTGACTTTAGTGATGTTAAATGAAGAGTATGGTTTAAATATTGACCGCATTGAACTTGTTAAAATGGGACAACGGGCTGAAAATCAATTCGTTGGGGTTAACTGTGGCATTATGGACCAGTTCGCCATTGGTATGGGAAAAGCCAACCATGCGGTTTTATTAGATACAGGTAAATTAAAGTATCAATATGCGCCTTTAAATATTGAAGGTTATTCTTTAGTTGTCACAAATACCAATAAACGACGCGGATTAGCTGATTCTAAGTATAATGAAAGACGTGCTGAATGTGAAAGAGCACTTGAAATCCTTAAACAATATAAAAATATTAACGCATTATGTGAATTAACCTTAGCGGAATTTGAATCTTTAAGTGATAAAATCGAAGATGAAATTATCAGAAAACGTGCTCGCCATGCAATAAGTGAAAATGAACGCACTATTCTAGCGAAAAAAGCTCTTGATGAAGGTAATTTAACCGAATTTGGTCGTTTAATGAATGAAAGCCATGTTTCCTTAAGAGATGACTATGAAGTTACTGGTAAAGAATTAGATACTTTAGCAGCTTTGGCCTGGGCACAAGATGGTGTTATTGGTAGTCGTATGACTGGTGCAGGTTTTGGTGGTTGTACAATTAGCATTGTTAAGAATGAATACCTTGATAACTTTAAAGTTAATGTTGAAAGGGAATATGAAAAGGTAATTGGTTATAAACCAACATTCTACGTTGTTTTTGTTGGTGACGGTGCCAAAAAATTATAAAAGAAGGTGATTATACATGAGCATCTTAGTCTGTGGTGGCGCTGGTTATATTGGTTCTCATACTGTTTATGAATTAATTAAACAAGGTTACCAAGTTGTGGTAATTGATAACCTACAAACAGGTCATAAAGAAGCTGTACATTCCGAAGCTATCTTCTATCAAGGCGATATGCGGGATGCTAAATTCCTTGATGAAGTATTTAGTAAGGAAAAGATTGACGCTGTAATTCATTTCGCCGCTAATTCTTTAGTTGGCGAAAGTATGACGGATCCCTATAAATATTATGAAAATAATGTCTATGGAACGCTTAAACTTCTAGAAGCGATGCGTAATCATAATGTGAAACGGATTGTCTTCTCTTCCACCGCTGCTGTATATGGTGAACCAAAGAATATCCCCATTCTTGAAACAGATCCTACAGAACCTACTAACGCTTATGGGGAAACTAAATTAGCGATGGAAAAGATGTTTAAGTGGTTTGATAAAGCTCATGGGATTAAATACATTTCCTTACGCTACTTCAATGTAGCTGGTGCTGATATTTCAGGTGAAATTGGTGAAGACCATAACCCTGAAACCCATTTAATTCCCTTAGTTCTACAAGTACCTTTAAATAAACGGGAATACATCAGCATCTATGGCGATGATTATGACACACCTGATGGTACATGTATTCGCGACTATATCCATGTTACTGACCTAGCCAATGCCCATATCTTAGCACTTGAACGATTACTAAATGGTAGTGACTCTGATGTCTTTAATCTAGGTAATGGGCAAGGTTTTAGCGTTAAAGAAATTATTGAAGCAGCTCGTAAAGTTACTGGTCATCCTATCCCCGCTAAAGTTGTTGCTAGACGTCCAGGAGATCCTGCAAGACTAGTAGCTTCAAATAAAAAAGCGATTGAAGTTTTAGGATGGAAGATTCAATATCCTAACATAGAAGATATTATTGCGAGTGCTTGGAAATTTCATCAAAATAAGCCTAACGGTTTTTAATAAAAGGTGATATTATGATTAATATTCAACTAGAATTAAACAAACTACTAGATTACGCTTTAAACAATAAACTCATTCAACCAGCAGATTACTATTATGCGGCTAATCGCTTAATTGATTTATTAAAACTAACCGAGTTTCAAAAGTTAGACATTACTACCGATTATGATTTTTATAAAGTAATGGATAATATCCTTCAATACGCTTATGAACAAGGTATTATCGAATCAGATACGGTTCTTTATAAAGACCTCTTCGATAGTGCGATTATGGATTGCTTAATGCCCCGTCCAAGTGAAGTTAACCAAACCTTTTGGTCGCTATATTTAAATGATCCAAAAGAAGCGACGGATTACTTTTATAATTTAAGTCAAAAATCCAACTATATTAGAGTAGATCGCACAAGTAAGAACATCAGTTGGAAAACACTAACTGAATATGGGGAACTCGATATCACGATAAATGTGTCAAAACCCGAAAAAGATCCCCGGGATATCGCTAAAGCACGCAATCTACCTAAAACTAGTTATCCTAAATGTGTATTATGTCGCGAAAATGAAGGTTTTAGCGGTAATCTCAATCATCCCAGTCGACACAATCATCGCATCATTAATTTAAAACTAAACAACGAAAACTGGTTCTTACAATATTCACCTTATGTATATTATAATGAGCATTGTATTGTTTTAAGTGAACATCATGTGCCAATGAAAATTAGTACCGATACCTTCAAACGCTTATTAGACTTTGTGGATCTCTTCCCTCATTATTTTATTGGCTCAAATGCTGATTTACCCATCGTTGGTGGTTCAATTCTTTCCCACGATCATTTCCAAGGGGGAAGATATGAGTTCGCGATGATGAAACAAGGTTTTAAAGAAACATTTACGGTAAAAGATTATCCCGATGTTGAAGCTGGTATCGTTAATTGGCCTATGAGTGCGATTAGATTATTATCAACCAATAAAGTATCTATTATCAAATTAAGTGAACGCATTCTTACCTTATGGAAAGAATACTCCGATTATGAAGTAGATATTTACGCCTATACTGATGATACTCCTCATAACACAATTACACCAATAACTCGTAAAGTTAATAATCGTTACGAAATGACATTAGTACTCCGTAATAATCGAACAACACCTGAACATCCTTTAGGATTGTTCCATCCTCATAGTGAGCATCATCACATAAAGAAAGAAAACATTGGTTTAATTGAAGTTATGGGATTAGCGGTACTTCCTGGTCGGTTAAAGGATGAAATACCATTAATTAAACACGCATTATTAACAGGAGAGGACTTCTCTAGCGATTCTGATATGTATAAACATCAAGCATGGGTTGAATCCTTACGTCGCAAATATGATGAAATTACCGAAAATAACGTTGATTGGATTATTAAAACGGAAATCGGTGAAGTCTTCAAAGATATATTAGCTCAATGTGGAGTGTTTAAAGATACTAAGTCATTCATGCGCTTTATAAAATTGATATAAGTGAGGTGTTCTTTTGGCTACTTTAAAAGATATTGCGGAAAAGGTGGGCGTATCCATCGCAACCGTTAGTCGCGTGTTAAACCAAGATAAGACTTTTAATGTCTCTGAAACTACACGCCTAGAAATCCTCAAAGCCGCAGAAGAGTTGCGCTACAATATCAGACAAAAAAAGGAAAGCCTGAGAGTTCACAACACCTTGATTGGATTAATATATTGGTACACAGAAGCGCAAGAATTAAATGATCCCTTTTATTTATCGATTAGAATGTGTATTGAAAATGAATGTAAGGAACAAAAAATTGAACTAGAAAATATTCATTTAGACTGTAAAGATTTTTCAAATCTAATTGATAAACCATATGATGGTTTTATTATTCTTGGTAAGTATAGTCAACAAATTATTGAACAAATCTATAACATAAATAACAATATCGTAGTTGTAAGTACTGATTTATATCACTACAATATCGATGTGGTTAATCCTGATTTAGAACATGCGACTAAAGCGATTATTGATTATTACTTTAGTCAAGGTCTAACAAACATTGGCTTTATTACTGGCATTGAAGAAACATTTGATGGCGTGGAAGTTTTAGACCCTCGTTTAAAAACATATCGAGAAGAAATGATTAAACGAAATGCCTATAATAGCCAAAATGTTAGTATCGGTAAATTTACCGCAGATAGCGGTTATGAGATGATGAGCACTATTATTAAGCAAGATCGCTTATTAGAAGCTTACATCGTCGGTAGTGATTCAATCGCTTTAGGTTGTTTAAAAGCTTTAAATGAAAACAATATTAAAGTACCCGATGCGACAAAAATCTTCAGTTACAACAACACATCTTTTTCTCAATTTACTATTCCTGCCTTATCGACAGTAGAACTCAATGCTCAATTAATGGGTATGACAGCAGTTCAATTAATTATAGAACGGATTATGACAAATCGTATGATTGGTAAGCGGGTCTATATTCCTACTAAATTAATTATTCGTGAAAGTGCATAACATCCTATCAATAAAACTTGGTCGATAAACGGTGACCAAGTTTTTATTGTTTGATAAAAGTAAGTAGAAAGTTAATAAAAATAAGTTTTATTGTTAGTTAAGATACAAAATGAAAAATAGATGCAAATTGTAAATGGAGAAAACTATAATTTAAGTATCAAGATTTATATAATTATAAAGACAAGAAGAATATGTATTTAAACTGATAGAGTACTACTGGAATTTGATTTACTAATTAAGTTATTTTATAATAGATTTAAGTTACAAAAAATGTAGATTTATAAAGGATGGTAACGATGAAAATTGGGGCACAATTGTATACATTAAGAGAGCATATGCAAAATCTTGAAGACATATCCTCAACATTAAAAAGGGTTAAAGATATCGGCTATAATGCCATACAAGTTTCGGGTATTGGTGATTTTACAAAAGAAAAAGTGGAACATATTAAAAAAGAAACGGAGAAGTATGGGCTTGAAATATGTGCTACGCACACGAATCTTCCAAGTTTACTTAATCAATTTGAATGGGTTGTAGAGTACCATAAATTATGGAACTGTAAGTATGTTGGAGTAGGAATGATGCCTTTAGAATATACCGAAACAGAAGAAAAAGTTATTGAATTTGCGTCTATTATGAATGATTTAGGTAAAAGACTAAAAGAGCATGGTATTACTTTAGTTTATCATAATCATGCTTTTGAGTTTAGAAAATTAAATGGTAAATTGATTATGGATATTTTGTTTGACAATTTTAGTGACGATGTGCAATTTGAACTTGATACCTTCTGGATTCAAAAAGGTGGTTGTAACCCTGTTGAATGGATTGAAAAGGTAAAGGGAAGAATGGATGTTGTGCACTTTAAAGATATGAGTATTAGAAATTGGGATGAACAACTCATGGAAGTTGTTGGCGATGGTAATCTTAATTGGGACCAAATTATATCAGCGTGTTTAAGTACAGGAGTTAAGTATGCTTGTGTGGAACAAGATGATTGTCAAGGACGTGAACCCTTCATCTGTTTAAAAAGAAGTTTATTTTTCTTAAATAATAAGATCTGGACAATGTAAGCATTTTCTTTGAAGTATAGTTGAAATTATTATACAATATAGGTGAGAGTAAGCCCTCTCACCATAAATTCTTTCATTCTTCTCCCTCTCTATAACATAGATTGATTTTGTATCAATAAAAAGGCCTTAATCGGCCTTTTTATTATTAGGGTAGAAATATATTAGGGTAGAAATAATGTTTTTTATTACTTTATAATGTGATATAATGTAATATGAAATTGGGGTAGAAAGAGAAGTGATGACATGAAAAAGATTTTCCACAAGGATATGTTGTATAAGGTGTTGCGAGTATTAATAGGTATTCTTTTTGTGCTAAATGTTGTGGGGATATTCCTAGTAGATGATCATTCCCAAAGAAGCCGTCTTGCCTTCAATGCATTTCAATCACTATTGTTTATTATTGCGAGTTTAATACCTGGATTTATTGAAAAACGAGGGAAATTAGAAATCCCTGACTTCATGGAAATTATTTTTATAATCATGTGCGTTTGTCACTTCGTCTTGGGGGAAATGATGGACTTCTTCATCAAGTATAGTTGGTGGGATTCCATGTTGCATACTTTTTCAGGCTCGATGATTGCGATTTTGGGCTTTTCTTTAATTAACTCAATTAACAACTATAATAAGAATATGAATATACCTGCCATCTTAGTTGCGATATTTGCGGTATGTTTTTCTGTTACATTAGGGGTCCTTTGGGAAATCATCGAGTTCATTGTGGACGGATTGACAAAATCAAATATGCAAAGGTATATGCATAATATCACACATGATCCATTCTTAGGTAGAAAAGCTTTAATGGATACGATGAAGGATTTAATACTCGATACCGTAGGTGCATGTGTAGTAGCAGTGATTGGTTATTTAGATATTAAACATAAAAACTCGGCATTTAATAGTTGGACAATAAGGAAAAATGAAGAAAAGGCTAGTTAGGGAGGAAATTATGGGTAAATATATTTTAGCGATTGATCAAGGAACTACTAGTACGCGCGCAATCATCTTTAATCAGGCGGGCGAGATTGTATCGGTAAGCCAAAAAGAATTTGAACAAATATATCCCCATCCAGGTTGGGTAGAACAAAACGCTAATGAGATTTGGCTAACCGTTTTAGCGGTAATTGCGGAAAGTTTAGTTAAGGCTAATATTAGTCCGCAAGATATTCTAGCGATCGGCATAACAAACCAACGCGAAACAACAGTCGTGTGGGATAAGACGACAGAATTACCTATCTATAATGCGATCGTCTGGCAGTCTAGACAGACTTCAGGTATCTGCGATGATTTGAAGAAACAAGGATTAGAAGAGCTTATCAGAAGTAAAACGGGTTTAGTTATTGACCCTTATTTCTCAGGTACAAAAGTTAAATGGATTTTAGATAATGTTCCCAATGCGCGAGAACTTGCTGAAAGTGGAAACCTATTATTTGGAACCATTGATACGTGGATTGTGTGGAAGTTATCTGGTGGAAAATGTCATGTAACAGACTATTCCAATGCTTCAAGAACGATGCTTTATAACATCCATGACTTATGTTGGGATGAAGATATCTTAAGAATCCTTAATATACCACGGTCAATGTTACCAGAAGTATTACCTTCTTCCTGGGTTTATGGATATACCGCAAGTTATCATTTCTTTGGTCATGAAGTTCCCATTGCGGGTATAGCGGGAGACCAACAAGCAGCTTTATTTGGTCATTGTTGTTTTGAAGCAGGAATGGCGAAGAATACCTATGGTACAGGTTGTTTTATGCTTATGAATACGGGTACGGAAGCGAAAGTATCTAAGCAAGGGTTACTTACAACCATCGCCTGGGGTATTGATGGTAAGGTTGATTATGCTTTAGAAGGTAGTATTTTCATTGGTGGTAGTGCGATTCAATGGTTACGTGATGGATTACGGATGCTTAAACACGCTAGTGAAAGTGAAGATTATGCGAAAAGGGTTACAAGTACTGATGGTGTCTATGTTGTACCAGCCTTTGTTGGGTTAGGTACACCATATTGGGATATGGACGCAAGAGGGGCGATTTTTGGATTAACAAGAGGAACAACTAAGGAACACTTGATTCGGGCTACGCTTGAGTCAATCGCTTATCAAACGAAAGATGTCGTTTTAGCGATGGAAAATGATGCTGGTATTAAACTTAAAGAATTAAGAGTAGATGGCGGCGCAGTAAAGAATGAGTTTCTCATGCAATTTCAAGCTGATATCCTCGGAACTAATGTTGTGCGTCCAGAATTAAGCGAAACTACTTCTCTAGGTGCGGCATATCTTGCCGGACTAGCAACTGGTTATTGGAAGAAAGATGATTTACTAAAGATTACCCGTGAAAGTAAGGTATTTACTCCTAAAATATCAGATGAAGAACGTGATAAGTTATATAATGGTTGGAAGAAAGCGGTAGAAGCAACGAGGGTGTTTAAATGAAGCAACAAATAAACCAAACGATTATTCCTGTTTTAAAGGGAATAAAAGACTGTGAGAATGCCCATAAATACAGAATACCTTATCTTATTATCATGGATACCCATATTGCCCAATTGGAACATTGTTGTAAGTTATTAAAAGATAGGGATAAAAAAATTATCGTGCATATTGACCTTATTAAAGGGTTAAAAAGTGATGAATACGCAGTTGAGTATTTAATAAACTCACTTGGTGTTGATGGGATCATTTCCGTTAAAAGTGCTGTCATCGAAAGAGTAAAAAAGTTAAATCGTTTATCAATTCAACGAATGTTTATTATTGATACGCAATCTTATCTTAAGAGTATCGAACTTATAAAGAACTCCCAACCAGATTACATCGAAATGTTGCCAGGTTGTTTATTTAAAATGATAAGTCGTGTAAAAAGTGATTTAAGTATTGATGTAATTGCGGGTGGTTTAATCGAAACTGTAGAAGAGTATGAAGCTGCCATTAAAGCAGGAGCAACAGCTATTACTACTTCTAAACCAGAGTTATTAAAGTTAAGTAATATTTTATAATAAATAAAATAAGATGCTAAATTCAATACTTTGACTTTAGCATCTTATGTTTTTTCTCTAATATGACGAAATATTTGTAAGACTATTAATAGAGGATAAGTAAGTCAGTGTATTATATGATATAAATATTGTATATAAATGTATAACATAAATTTATTGAAATGATAAATTTCATTAGTAATCTAAGAGTATGATTTAATTACTAGTTGATGACTCCTCATAAAAACAGTAAACAAGTCATGGTGTTATCGGAAATTTATGGAGAAAAATAAGCAAAAGTGGAATTTTGTTAAGTATATTTATGAAATTTTTGGTGTTATGGGTGATAAAATGATGATTTTTAGAATACTAAAAGTATCATTAAAAATATTTTCGACAAAACTTAACATCAGCATTTTTTTCTGATATAATAATTATATAAAGAGAATTCGAAATCTGGCGTTAAAGTGCATCTTCCATTAAAACAAGGATTGAAACAATTATATCCCACTCTCTCACTCCTTTTTATTCCTTATTTGTTAAAGTGCATCTTCCATTAAAACAAGGATTGAAACAAGATGATTCCACTTCAAGAACTATTAGGGAAATATGAGTTAAAGTGCATCTTCCATTAAAACAAGGATTGAAACTAAAGTTGCCTGTACAATAGTCTTTCTAGTTCTGTCGTTAAAGTGCATCTTCCATTAAAACAAGGATTGAAACATGGTGAACCATATTTTAAATTCTTCTTCTGTCATTACGTTAAAGTGCATCTTCCATTAAAACAAGGATTGAAACAATATTTCAAAAACTCTCATCGCTTGACGACGGATGGTTAAAGTGCATCTTCCATTAAAACAAGGATTGAAACACTTCCGTCCGAAAACGGACGTGGGAAATCATGTCTGTTAAAGTGCATCTTCCATTAAAACAAGGATTGAAACTTTAAAAATAGTAGAGTCAAGAACAACGATATATTGTTAAAGTGCATCTTCCATTAAAACAAGGATTGAAACTTGGGGTTACTTCAATATAGTTTACTCTTTCTAGGTTGTTAAAGTGCATCTTCCATTAAAACAAGGATTGAAACAGAATTGCTAAACAGAAAAGTACTATGAAATTGTTATGTTAAAGTGCATCTTCCATTAAAACAAGGATTGAAACAATAAATCATCCTTTTTCCTCCTTAACAAATTCTTGTTAAAGTGCATCTTCCATTAAAACAAGGATTGAAACTCTTCTGTCCAAATACAAAAACGTGTTTTTTGTAGTTAAAGTGCATCTTCCATTAAAACAAGGATTGAAACATATTAATGCGAGTAAGTCATTATAGGATAGAGATGTTAAAGTGCATCTTCCATTAAAACAAGGATTGAAACTCGTATTCAGGTTTTAGGTCTGAAAAACTAAATATAGTTAAAGTGCATCTTCCATTAAAACAAGGATTGAAACGTTACTGGGCAGGACATATACGGATTTAGTCTGTACCATGGTTAAAGTGCATCTTCCATTAAAACAAGGATTGAAACCCAATCAATATCACACACATCGATATCACTCCTCTTTGTTAAAGTGCATCTTCCATTAAAACAAGGATTGAAACATCACTCCAAATAATATCCATGATTGCTCTATAATGTTAAAGTGCATCTTCCATTAAAACAAGGATTGAAACGCTCCAAACGGTCTGTGGAACAGCACTTCTGCAATATGTTAAAGTGTATCTTCCATTAAAACAAGGATTGAAACCATTTTTAGGAAATGTAACTATAGTACATCTCCAACAGTTAAAGTGCATCTTCCATTAAAATTAGATAATAAAAGTCAATAGGAAAATAAAAAAATGCCCTATTAG
>ENA-UPSB01002852-UPSB01002852.1-bioreactor-metagenome-genome-assembly--contig:-NODE-2852-length-14917-cov-5.986947_pt1 | contig 14917 bp, 7 predicted proteins | sample MGYA00238182_ERZ773286 | MGnify/ENA primary metagenome ERZ773286 (study PRJEB29026, sample SAMN07631240) | bioreactor metagenome | isolation source: Switchgrass digestor | place: USA: Dartmouth... | reverse complement strand
GTGCTCTTCCGATCTGAAATCGTCCGGCCACTCGTGGAGGATCATCGCCCTTCCCAGAATATCCTCCGGACGGAACCGGTCGGTATATACGACCATGAAGGCATGCCCGTAAAAGGCCATGAGCGGAGGAAGGTCTCCCTCGTGGTAAGGGTGGGGCGCGTTTTCCACCGTGCTGAAATGGCCTCCCACATCGTGAAATCCCGTATATCCTTCCCCCATGATGCAGGGACCGTGCTGATGTATATGGAATCCGTAAAATCCTGAAAACGGAATGCCCTGTACATCCACAACCAGCAGGGAGCCTTCCAGGAACGGATAAACGTATACGTCACCCTCCAGATTATGGATTTGCGAGCTTCCCGTTATATGTGCGCATGCGACAGGCATACTGAGCATCGTCTGAAACATTAACTGGACCGTTTCATCGATCATAGGAAAATTTCCCCCTTTGACATCTCAGCTCCCTATTAAGACGTCATAGGGTGCTTGATGCTTACAGTTTATGCCGCGCATCCCTTGAATGATACACCCGATCCTACCGGATGACGCTCTTTCCCATCAGATATTTGTCAACGGCTCCCGCCGCCAGCTTTCCCTCCTGAATCGCCCATGCAACAAGACTCTGCCCGCGCCGCATGTCGCCGGCGGCAAACACCTTGTCGAGATTTGTCTCAAAATGGTCAAAGGCTGCCTTTACGTTGCCCCTTTCATCTCTTTCAAGCTTGAGCTCATCGGGTATCTTGTCCTCGGGACCGAGGAAGCCCATGGCTAGCAGCACCAGATCCGCCTTCCAGGCTTTCTCGCTGCCCGCGATCTCCTTGGGCACGGGCCTCCCCGAAGAATTCTTGTCCCAGATCACATCCACGGTATGAACCTCTTTTACCTTGCCTTCGGCATCTCCGATGATGGATTTCGTTGAAAGACAGTAATTCCTGGGATCTCTCCCGTACAGGAAAATCGCCTCTTCCTGCCCGTAATCCACCTTGAGCTTGACCGACCATTCCGGCCAGGGATTGCTCGTATCCTGCCTTCTTTCCGGGAGCTTGGGCAGGATCTCAAACTGGATCACGCTGTTACAGCCGTGGCGGATCGCCGTGCCGACGCAGTCGGTTCCGGTATCGCCTCCCCCGATGACGATGACGTCCTTGCCCTTCACATCTATGTAATTTTTGTCTCTCAGTCCCGAATCCATCAAGCTCTTTGTGTTAGCTGCAAGAAAATCAACCGCAAAACAGACTCCCTTCAGGTCCCTGCCTTCCACGTCAAGATCCCTGGCTTTGGTGGAGCCGCAGCAGAGCACCACCGCGTCAAAATCGTCCACCAGCCGCTGGGCACTGACGTCCCTGCCGACCTCCGTATTGAGAACGAACTCGACGCCCGACTCCAGCATCAGCGCAAGCCTTCGCTCCACCACTTTCTTCTCAAGCTTCATATTGGGGATCCCGTACATCAGGAGCCCTCCGGCCCTGTCGCTCCGCTCGAAGACGGTGACGCGGTGGCCGACGGAATTCAGATAATAGGCGGCGGAAAGGCCTGTCGGTCCGGAACCCACCACGGCGATTTTCTTACCGGTCTGTTTCGCTTTGACCGGCTCCACCCAGCCTTCCTGGAATGCCTTCTCAATGATGGCGTATTCCAGGCTGTTGACCGCCACCGGTTCCATGATGTGCCCCTCCGTACAGGAGCCCTCGCACGGCGCGGGACAGACTCTCGCGGTAAATTCCGGGAACGGATTGGTCCGAACCAGTCGCTTATAGGCTTCATGCCACCTGCCGAGATAGACCAGCTCGTTCCATTCGGGGATCAGGTTGCGCAGCGGGCATCCTGCCGCCATTCCCCTGAGGAGAATCCCTCCGTGGCAGAAGGGAACGCCGCAGTTCATACAGCGGGCGGCCTGTGTTTTCAGCACGTCGGGATCCTGCAAGAACCTGAATTCCTCCCAATCCCTTATGCGCTCCGCGACGGGTCTTTTTCTGCTGTCGACTCTTTTATATTCCATAAATCCTGTGACTTTTCCCATGCTCTCACCCCCAAATCTCCGAAATTCCCGAATACGTCCTTGTAATTCTTTCGAACGCCATCATGAGGGCTTCCTCGCCGCTTAAGCCGGCCTTGTGCGCCTTCTCGATATTTTCCAGCATCCGTTTGTAATCCTTCGGAATCACTTTTGTAAACCGGTTCGCATATCTTCTCCAATTGGCCAGGATCTTTTTACCCAGCGGGCTTCCCGTATATTCCACATGCTTTTTGATCATGTTCCTGACCTGGTACATCTCCTCGTCCGACCCGATCTTTTCCAGTCTAACGATGGATTTGTTGCAGTAAACATCGTCGAAATCCAGGATATAGGCCACGCCTCCGGACATTCCGGCGGCGAAATTCCTGCCGGTCTTCCCGAGAATCACAACCGTTCCTCCGGTCATATATTCACAGCCGTGGTCGCCGACTCCCTCCACAACGGCCTTCACACCGCTGTTTCTCACGCAGAAGCGCTCGCCGGCGACGCCGCTGATGTAGGCTTCGCCGGCGGTGGCCCCGTAAAACGCGACGTTTCCGATCAGAATGTTTTCGTGTGGTTCGTAAGTAGAGCTCTTGGGCGGATAGACGATGATCCTGCCTCCGGAAAGGCCCTTGCCGATATAATCGTTGGCGTCTCCTTCCAACTCAAGGGTCATTCCCTTCGGCAGCCAAGCCCCAAAGCTTTGGCCTGCGGAACCGACAAAGGTTATTCTGATCGTATCCTCGGGCAGTCCGTTTTCACCGTACCGTTTGGTAATCTCGCTGCCCACTATGGTGCCGACAACGCGGTTGACATTTTTGATTTTCAGCTTCGCGCGGACCGGCGTCCTGTTTTCGAGAGCCGGCCGGCACATCCGCAGCAGCTTTTTCATATCCAGGGAGTTTTCGAGGTTATGGTTCTGCTCCACCAGAAAGCTCCGCCCGACTTCCGCGCTGACATAGGGCTGGTACAGGATCTGGGAAAGGTCAAGATGCCGCGCTTTCCAATGCCGGATGTTCTCCCGGCTTCTGAGCATATCTGCCCTTCCCACCATTTCCTTTACGGTCCGGAATCCCAGCTTCGCCATGATCTCGCGCATCTCCTGGGCGATGAACCGCATGAAATTCATCACATATTCAGGTTTGCCCATGAAATTCTTCCTGAGTTCCTTGTCCTGAGTCGCAATCCCCACAGGGCATGTGTTCAGGTTGCAAACCCTCATCATGACACAGCCCAGCGCAATCAGGGGCGTCGTCGCAAAGCCGAATTCCTCGGCGCCCAGCATCGCGGCGATGACCACGTCCCTGCCGCTCAGCAGCTTTCCGTCGGTTTCCAGCACGACGCGGTCTCTCAGCCGGTTGAGGAGCAAGGTCTGATGCACTTCCGCAAGGCCCAGTTCCCAGGGCAGTCCCGTGTTCAGGATGCTTGTTCTCGGCGAAGCGCCGGTCCCTCCGTCATACCCGCTGATGAGGATGACGTCCGCTTTTCCCTTTGCAACGCCTGCGGCAATGGTCCCAACCCCGACTTCGGAAACGAGCTTGACGCTGGTCCGCGCGTCCCGGTTCACGTTTTTCAAATCGTGGATCAGCTCCGCCAGATCTTCGATGGAATAGATGTCATGGTGGGGCGGCGGAGAGATCAGCCCCACGCCGGGGGTTGAATGCCGAACTTTTGCGATCCAGGGATAGACCTTCCTGCCGGGAAGCTGCCCGCCTTCGCCGGGTTTCGCGCCCTGGGCTATTTTTATTTGTATTTCTTTCGCATTGACCAGATAATTGCTTGTCACGCCGAATCTTCCGGATGCCACCTGCTTGATGGCGCTGTTCTTGGAATCCCCGTTCTCCAGAGTCTTAAAGCGTGCGTTGTCTTCCCCGCCTTCGCCGCAGTTGCTTTTCCCGCCCAGTCGGTTCATGGCGATGGCAAGGCACTCGTGGGCTTCCTTGCTGATGGAGCCGTAGGACATGGCCCCGGTCTTGAACCGCTTGACGATTGCTTCCACGGGTTCGACTTCCTCGATGGGAATGGTTTCTCCGGAATGATAATTGAAGTCCATCAGGTTTCTCAGGGTATAGATCTCTTCGCTGATCTTTCTGGAATATTCTTTATATAATGCGTAATCGCCTTCCCGGCAAGCCTTCTGGAGCAGGTATATGGTCTCGGGATTGTACATGTGCTTTTCCCCGTTGTCCTTGCATTGGAAATATCCTCCGACCTCCAGGGTGTCCGCATAGGGAGGCGCCTCGTTGAACGCGCTGTCGTGCCGCATCCTGTTTTCGGTTTCGATCTCCTCCAAACCGATACCCTCAAGCCGGGAGGGAGTCATGGTGAAATACCGGTCGATGACGTCCTTCCGCAAGCCGACGGCTTCAAAGATCTGGGCGCCGTGATAGCTCTGCACGGTTGAAATTCCCATTTTGGTGAGGACTTTCATGATGCCCTTGTACGCGGCCTTGATATAGTTGCGGACACCTTCCTCCGCGCTGAGACCGGAAAGCAGGCCCTTTTCCGCAAGATCCCGCACCGTCTCATAGGCAAGATACGGATTGACAGCCGTGACCCCGTAGCCGATAAGTGCGCAGAAATGATGCACCTCCCTGGGTTCTCCGGATTCCAGCACGATGCCCATGTTTGTCCGGATCTCCCTTCGGATCAGGTGGTGATGCAGTCCGGAAGCGGCCAGCAGCGCGGGAATGGCGGCATAATCCTTGGAAACGCCGCGATCGGACAGGATGATGATGTTTGCCCCCTCGTCGATGGCTTTGTCCGCCAGCTTGAAGATGCGCTCAAGGGCCCTTTCCATAGGCCTGGAACCGTTATTGACCCGGTAAAGGATCGGAATGGTGACAGATTTGAACCGCTTGTCAACGGTTTCAATTTTCTTTAAGATTTGCAGCTCCTCGTCGGTCAGGAGCGGATGCTCCAGAAAGACGCATGCCGATCTGTCGTCGTCGGGGTTCAGCAGGTTCCCGGAGGTGCCGAGAAGCACGCTGCCCGATGTGATCATCTCTTCGCGGATCCCGTCGATAGGCGGATTCGTGACCTGGGCGAAGAGCTGTTTGAAATACAGGTACAGCATCTGGGGCTTTTCCGACAGCACGGCCAGCGGGGAATCGACTCCCATGGATGTGACGGGCTCATTGCCCTCCGCAGCCATGGGCAGAATCATCTTCGTTATATCTTCAAAGGTATAGCCGAAGGCTTTCTGATATGTAAGCAGGTCTTCCGCCGTGGAGACTGCAGCCTCGGACGCGGCGGACGCGGCGGGCGCTGCGTCTGCCGCTCCGGCTTCCGCGGCCTGCAGTTCCTCCATGCTTACGATATGCTTGCGGTTCCATTCCTTGTATAGGTGTTCTCCGGCTATCTTTTCCTTGATTTCGTCGTCGGTAAGGATTTTTTTCTGCTCCGTATCGATGAGGAGCATCTTTCCGGGCTCAATCCTGCCCTTATATTTCACATTCTCGGGTTTTATATCTATGACGCCCACCTCGGAGGCCAGGATGACCCTGTCGTCCTTGGTCACGTAATACCGGGCCGGACGGAGGCCGTTCCTGTCAAGGACCCCGCCGATAACGACGCCGTCGGTAAACGCGATGGCAGCGGGACCGTCCCAGGGCTGCATGAGGAAACTGTTAAATTTATAGAATTCCTTTTTCGTCCACGACATCAGATCGTTTTTCTCCCAAGGTTCCGGAATCATCATCATGACGCAATGGGGGAGGGATCTCCCGGTCAGGTAGAGAAACTCCAGGCAGTTGTCGAACATCGCCGAGTCACTGCCCGTCTCGTCTATGATAGGGTACACCTTCGTGATGTCCTCGAACAGGGGCGAATTCATGATGCCCTTCTGCCGTGCCTTCATCCAGTTGACATTGCCCCTGATGGTGTTAATCTCGCCGTTATGTACGATATACCGGTTCGGATGCGCCCGTTCCCAGCTCGGAAAGGTGTTGGTGCTGAACCTGGAATGCACCATGGCAAGCGCCGATACGAAGTCCAGATCGGAGAGATCCAGGTAGAAATTGCGGAGCTGCTCGGCGGTAAGCATTCCCTTGTACACGATGGTCTTCGAAGAAAGGCTCGCCACATAAAACGTGCCGCCCTTGTCCTCGCACATGGGCACAATGGTCCTTTCCGCCCGTTTTCTGATGACGTAAAGCTTCCGCTCAAACTCCATGTCAACCTTTATATTCGGATTTTTTTCGATGAATACCTGAATCAGTCTCGGAATTGAGGCCAGCGCGGCCTGTCCTATGGTGGTTTTGTCCACTGGAACTTCCCGCCAGCCCAACACTTTCTGCCCTTCTTCCTCAACGATCCTTTCAAATGTGCTGATCTGAACCTTTCTGAAATCGTCGTACCTGTGGGCAAAGATCATTCCGACACCGTAATCGCCTTGATCCGGCAACTCAAATCCGATGACTTCGCATTCCCTTCTGAAAAAGTCATGGGGGATCTGTACCAGGATGCCCGCTCCATCGCCGGTGTTTTCGTCCGCACCGCTTGCGCCCCTGTGCGAAAGATTTTCCAGCACCGTCAGCGCTTCGTCGATGACGTCATGGGACTTCTCGCCGTTGATATTGACCACGAATCCGATCCCGCATGCGTCATGCTCAAATGCCGGATCATAGAGGCCCTGTTTCGGGGGGTACTGTCCGGGCCGGTTATATTGTCCGGGCCGGTCATCCCCCCGTCCTGATGATAATAATTTCTGTCTTCCATAAGCTTCACCTTCTTTTGCAGTTTAATATATCAAAAGCATTGTCATAACATTCAGAATATTCTTAACAATGCATATATTAACCAACATCATAACACAATGAACCGGATCCGTCAATCATAAAAAAATTTTCCCGGCAGATTGGTACAAAAAAGCGCCTGATTTTTCATCTCAGGCGCCGATAGGGCAAGGAACCGCAAAGCCCGTGCAACATGTCACAGGGCGGGATCGCGCAGCGAACAGGTTTCAAAGATCCGCTTCGCGGTAAAGAAGTCCTTCAGTTTCATGGGACCCGCGATATAGTCCTTGCCGACAAACAGGACCCCTTCCCCTTTAACCTTGACGCTCCATTTGACCAGAGCGATTTCTCCTTTCTCGATTTCGATCCCGGTGATAAAAAGCGGGTGAACGCAGCTTCCGGTATTGAAATACAGCGGCTCCCCTATTTCCGGGAACATCGGCCTGTGGTTGTGTCCGGCAACCAACATTTTGTTTTCCTTGATGGTCCACTCGGTGAGCCGCCTTCCGATCTTCTCTTTTTTCTCAGGGTTTACCGCGGGGCTTGTGGGGTTGTTGACTCCGAAGAGTTCCAGTGGTTTCCAGAAATATCGCACTAGAAATTTGGCGAGTCTCCATAACCTGCTGTTAAGAAAATCCACCTGGTGACCGTGGACCAGGAGGATCTCCCTGACCGATTCGCCCCCGCTATCGGCCGTATATTCCAGTACCAGTCCTTCATGGACCTTAATGTTCTTGAATAAAGGGATCAGGTTCTTTTCCCATTTGTCGTAGTATTCGTAAAGATTTGCCCTGACGTATCTCTCGTTTCGCTTCGCCATATCGTGGTTTCCGTATATGATATAATACCTTTTATCCTCGTGGAACTGTTTTAATAGCCGAAAGGATTCCGGATGCGCGTTTATGATTACGGAAAGCTTCTTATTTTCCCAAAGTTCGTCTCCATCCCCAATTTCTATATAGGTGTAACCCTCGTTATAGTAATGGTTCAAGGCAGAGATAAATAAGTTTTCATTGCTGAAAAAATCGTCTGCCTGGCTTCCATCTCCCCTGTGGCAATCGCTCATCAGGATAATCTTCGAGTCATCGTCAAAGGGGATCCTGTCCGCCGTTTCGAAAATTTGGGATAAACGCCTTAATGAACACATTAAAATCTCTCCCAATTCTTATTTATTGTATATCGCTCTGATTCTTTTCCCATTGATCGAGCTTTTCCGCAATCGTCTGCGTCACGTTGATCTCTTTATCCGTTATTGCCTGTTCCTTTGACGCTTCTCCCGTTATCGCCTTCTTCTCTTTATCCGGCTTCTTCTCATCCGGCTTCACTTTACGCGTTTTTGCTTTGTCCGGTTTCGTTTTAACCGGTTTTACCTTATCCGGTTTCGCTTGATCCGCCGTTTCAGGCTGCGCTTTCTTTCTTCTTCTGCGCCACAGATGCTTCTTCAGCTTTTCGAAAACCTTGAATACTTCGGCTCCTTTGCCGACCTCGATGACCGCGTTGTAAAGATGCGGTTCTTTTTCCCGGATCGCGGCCAGTTTTTCCGGCCAGGTGGCGCATCCTTCCGTAGCTTCCTGGAACACCTTGCAGCAGTGCTCGTTGTACCTCTGCACCATCCAGTCGGTCTCCGGAGTCCTGGACAGCGGCTGCTTGCTGCGCGGCTTGTCGAACATGAACTCCGCGACGATGCCGTTGGTAAGGATCTCGTGATCCTGGTATCCCAATTTCTTCATGGCTTTGATAAAGTTGTGGCACATGACCTCGTCCTTGAAGGTGATTCTGATCCGCGCCGTCAATTCCGACGGTTCGGAGAACAAGCCGGTCTTAAACCCGGTCAGCCACCAATGCTTCTCTTCCCGGAAGAACAATTCCTTGCCGTTCTTATAGAGGATGAACTGTATTTCCAGCATATCCTCCTTGTCGACCGCGTCGTAGAAATTGCCGGTGAACAGCTCCGGAATGTCTAATTCCGGCTTATCCGTGTTGTAAACTCCGATTTCGAAACCGGTGTTGAGATAATACTGGCCTTTCCAGAATTCGATGAGCCAGTATTTCCCATCATATTCAAATTCCACCGGTTCGGAATCCACGATCAGGCACAGCGAAGGGCATGCCTCGTCATAAAGTCGGCAATACCCGTACTTTTTTTGCCAGCAGTCCATTTTTGTAACAAAAATATCCCGGGAGGGATCGTATTCATATCCGGCTTTGTCCAGCAATTCGTAGAATTCGCTCTCGTCTGCCGGGGCCTTCTGGGGCATCGCTTTCGTTATCAAGCGATAAGTCACAATGACCAGGGCCGACAGGAGCGCCAGAACAACCGGAAAGATCCACAACCCCTCCGACACAAATAATTGGATTATATCAAGCATTCGCCTTCACTCCAAAAAATGTTTTTTTACATCATACTATTCGGGAGCGGCCATTTGTGTTAAGGATTGCCGGCAGAACGCAGGGCCGCCGGGTAATATGTCACAAAAAAGAACGAAAGACGAAATCCGAGGATTCCATCTTCCGCCCTTACAGCCGGTTTATGATGTTATGGCATTATGTCAATTGCCTTTGGATGCCTTCGTTAGAGATTGTCGCAATTCACGCAGGCTTTATCTCCCTGCGATAAGGTCGCAGATCGCGTTGGAGAATGCCACGGGGTCTTCAATAGTCAGGCCTTCGATAAGCAACGCCTGGTTATACAGCAGTTCGGTATAGGTCTTCGCCTTTTCCTTGTCGGATTCAAACGCGGACTTCAGCGCGTCGAGAACCGGGTGGGACGCGTTGATCTCCAGGACCTTGTCCGCCTTGATCTTATCTTCGGTAGGCATCGCATTGAAAATCTTTTCCATCTCAATGGAAATCTCACCGCCGCTCGCCAGGCAGACCGGGTGAGTTTTCAGCCTCGGGGACAGTCTGACCTCGCTTACCTTTCCCGCCAGGGTTTCCTTCATGAATTCGAAGAGCGCCTTGTTTTCCTCCGCCTCCTTCTTCACGGCGTCCTTTTCCGCTTCGTCCCCTTCGAAGCCCAGGTCGTCTGCGGATACCGACTTGAATTCCTTGTCATCGAACTTGTTCAATACCTTGAGGGCAAATTCGTCGATATCGTCGGTGCAGTACAGGATTTCAAAGCCTTTGTCCTTCAACATCTCGGTTTGGGGCAGCTTGTCGATCTTCTCGACGGTTTCACCCGTCGCATAATAGATGTATTTCTGGTCCGGCTTCATGCGGGAAACGTATTCCGCAAGGGTCACCGGTTTCTTTTCCGTCGAGGAATAGAACAGGAGCAGATCCTTCAGCGTGTCCTTGTTTGCCCCGAAATTGTCGTAAACTCCAAATTTCAACTGCAGGCCGAAGGCCTTGAAGAATTTCTCATACTTTTCCCGGTCCGTGTTCAGCATATCCAAGAGCTCGCTCTTGATTTTCTTTTCCAGCCTCGAGGCGATGGCCTTCAGCTGCCGGTCATGCTGGAGCATTTCCCGGGAAATATTGAGGGACAGGTCCTGGGAATCCACCAGGCCCTTTACGAAGCTGAAGTAGTCGGGCAGCAGATCCGGGCACTTGTCCATGATGAGCACGCCGCTGGAATAGAGCTGCAGGCCTTTTTCATACTCCTTTGTGTAATAATTATAGGGCGCTCTGGCCGGAATATAGAGGAGGGAATTATAGGATACGACCCCTTCCACGCTGGTGTGGATCACTTTCAGCGGATCGGCAAAATCAAAGAATTTTTCCTTGTAAAAATTGTTGTATTCCTCCTCGGTAATCTCATTTTTGTTCTTGCGCCAGATGGGAATCATGCTGTTCAGGATCTGGTCCTCGGTGACGGTCTCGAATTCGTGTTCCGTTCCCTCTTTCAACCTGCGCCGTTCCACGTTCATCCTGATCGGGTAGCGGATATAGTCGGAATACCGCTTGACCAGGCTTCGAATCCGGTGCTCCTGGAGGAATTCCCCGTATTTTTCATCCTCCGTATCCTCTTTGATCTTCAGGATGACCTCCGTGCCCCAACGGTCCTTCTCGCATTCGGTTATGGTATACCCGTCCACTCCCGAGGACTCCCACCGCCAGGCCTGGTCCTGACCGTACGCCTTGCTGATGACGGTGACCTGGCTGCTCACCATGAAGGAGGAATAAAAGCCTACTCCAAACTGGCCGATGATATCGATATCCTCCTTAAGATCGTTTTCCTTTTTGAAATCAAGTGAACCGCTTCGCGCAATGGTCCCGAGGTTTGACTCAAGCTCCTCTTTCGTCATGCCGATGCCGTTATCCGACACCGTCAGGATGCGGTTTGCCTTGTCAACGGCGATACGGATTTCAAAATCATCCCGGGAAATCCCCGTGGCGTTTTCCGTCAGACTCTTGTAGTACAGCTTGTCTATAGCATCGCTTGCGTTGGAAATCAGCTCTCTCAGAAAGATCTCCTTGTGCGTGTAAATCGAATTGATCATGAGATCCAACAGCCTTTTCGATTCGGCTTTAAACTGCTTTTTGGCCATATCTTATCCTCCTGTATATCTTGATAGTCATCACCCACGCATTGGCACTCGTCACAATGGAGTGCTAACAACCTTAATATAAAGCATAAACGCAAGAAAATCAATAGCAGTTTGCAAATATATGACACAAAAGGCTTACGCCCTGTCTACGTCACCGGACCCTCGGCCTGTCGGTACCGGCGGACCTGACTATGGCAAGTCATCCCGAAGCTTTCACTTAAATCCGGAGCCCGGCTCAGGCTCCGGACTGAATCTCCTGTAGCTTGCTTTCGATCAGGCGTTTATTGTTTTTCAGCCTTTCGTCGGCGGGACTGATCGCACAGGCCTCCTCGGCATACGCAAGCGCCCGCCGGTACATCCCGAGCCGATAGCAGCTGATGGCGCCCAGATCATAGGGCGTATGATCCCAGGAATAGCCCATATTTACATAAGTCCTTGATTTTTCTTTGATTTTGAGCGCTTCTTCCACCATGAAAAATACAGTCGGCCAATCGCCGAGCCGGTAGGCCATCTTGGCACATTCAATATACGGATCGCGCAGTTCCGGCGCTTCCGCGATCGCCCGATAATACCAGGCGTACATTTCCTTGTGATTACCAAGCTCATAATAGGATTTTGCGATCCACCGCATCGAGGCGCAGCGCTCCTGATTCCATCTGGCGGACGGCAGGGAAAGGTGGCATTTCAGCGTGGCGATGCATTTCTGCCATTGGCCTTTGTACATATATTCTCTTCCAAGATAGTATCTGACGCGGTCGCCTTGCGGGTCTTCCTCCACGGCCATCTCCAAAAGGGGAAGATAGGAACCTCTTGATTTCGTGCTGTCCGGGTAGTGGTTCAAAACAACGCCTTCCATGAATACGATGACCTTCGGTTCCTTTCCCAGATAGGTGAGGCATTCATGAATCGGATAACTCCATTTAAAATCCTTTCTTGTGTGAATTTTCGAATAGTAAATCTGCACATCGGGCGATCCGTCGGGCTTCAGGCTCCAGTTATAGATATATTTGCCCATTTTGGCCTCGGGGACCCATGCCGCTTCCACCTTGGCCCTCCAGCCCGGCTCAAAAACCTCGTCAAGATCCGTACAGACGCAGATGTCCACATCAAGGGGGACATGGTCCAGGGAAACATTGCGTGCCACATCAAAGCGCCAGGGCTTGATCTCGTCAACATACACTGTTACGCCTCTCTTGCGCAGTTTTTCCACTGTCGCATCGGTGGAACCGGTATCCGTAACGACGATTTGATCCGCCTCCTGCATTGAATCCACCCAGCGGTCGACGAACTTTTCTTCATTCTTGCAAATCGCGTAAACACATATCTTATACCGGTTCATTCCCGATTCCCTCCGGCCGACTGCACTTCTTTCAGCTTAATCTCAATGAGCTCCAGGTTCTTTTTCAGCCTGGGATTATCCGGCTCCATTTCGCATGCTTTCTTTGCATACTCATAAGATTTCTCATAAAGCTCCAGACGATAGGCGCTGATTGCAGCCAAATCATAAAGCGCATAGCCCCAGGAGTCCGGCTCGCACAGGTAACTGCCGGTCTTTTCCGTTATGCCAAGGGCCTTTTCCGTCATTAAAAAAACAAGCGGCCAGTTCTGTTCCAGGTAACCGAGACGGGCCATCTGCAGGTACGGTTCCCGTGCATGGGGACATTCGGCGATCGCCCGGAAAAGCCATCTTTCTGCTTCTTTATATTCCTTTTTTTCCTGATAGCATTTTGCAATAAACCGCATGGATGCACAGCGTTCCTCATCCCATTTTGCCGAAGGCAGGTCCAGGTGGCGCTTCAGGGTACTGATGCACTGATCATACATTCCATGGTACATATACTCTCTTCCCAACCAGAAAATCGTCCTGTCATCCTGCGGATTCTCCTTGGCTGACAGTTCCAGCAGCGGCAGGTATTGCGTCCTGGGCTTAGAAGGGTCGGGATAATGATGAAGCACCAGGCCGTTTACCCAAACAACCCTGTCCGGCTCCTTGCCGGAGTATTCCAAAACCTCATGGACCGGATGCACCCAGCAGAAGCCGTGGCGTTTGTGTATTTTTTCCATCGGAAACTGTTTTTTCGGCGTTCCGTCCGGATTATGGCTCCAGGTGAAGAGATACCGCGCCCGTGTATGAAAGGGCTGCCAGGCAGCCTCAAGCTTTTGCCGCCAGCCTTTTTCAAAAACTTCGTCAAGATCGTTTGAAACACAGATGTCCACATCTTCGGGAATATGATCCATGGCAATATTCCGGGCGGTATCAAAGCGCCACGGAGAAATGATTTCTTCATAGACAATGGCGCCCCTTTCGCGCAGCTTTTCCACAGTCCGGTCCGTCGAGCCCGTATCCGTTACAACGACCAGGTCGGCTTCGGATACGGCATCCATCCATCGATCAACAAACTGTTCCTCATTTTTGCTGATCGCGTAAACGCAGATTTTATATTTATTCAAAGTATCACCTACTATTTTTCATCGTATTAATACGGTCAGGTTCGAGCTGTTTCACAACCTGACCATGTAAAGGCAACCGCCTTTATCCTTGGCTGCAGATAAAGGCGGTATTGCCGGTGGATTCTCTGATCAATTACCTCTGTTCAAATGCCTCTTGTCAATTACCTCCGTCCGGCTGCCTCCGGATGATTGCCTCTTATCAATTACCTCTGTTCGACTAACTCCGGACGATTGCCACCGCCGATTACCTCTGATCGCTGATTGAAGCAGAACTGTTATTTGCGGACAAATCAGCCAACGGATCATAGGGTGGGCCTGACGGCGTTCCGACCAGCAGTGCGATGTCAACCGCATTTTCCGGGCTGCCCCAGGAATTGCCGGCAAATACGAAGATTGCGCCGTCAACGACCCAGCCGCGCGTGTTGTAAACCACATTGTTGATGATGTGCCCTGTCGAGTTCGGATTCAGATACGCGGGCTGTCTCATGGAATAGAAAATGCTGTTGCTGACGATCAGGTTCGCTACATTGCCCTGCGTTACAAAGCCGCGGTTTACAACCCAGTCAGTAGAGGGTCCGGCCTGGGGTGGACCGAAAATGACACTGTTCATCAGCCGGTGGTTTGTTCCGGCAAACTGAATGAATTCCACAGCATAGGGGGCGTCGCTGGTAATGGTCAGACCGTCAATGGTAATCCCGTCCCCGGTGATCAGGAAAGCGATGGTCGCCGCCTGCAATTCGATCACGGTATTGGGCGAACCCTTCAGAGTCACTCCCGCCTTATTAACGGTAATGGTGGATGTGACGGGATAGGTTCCGCCCAGAATGTGAACGGTACCTGTCGGCATTACAGCAGCGATCCCCTCCTGAATCGTACCGAAGGGATTTGCATGGGAACCGTCACCGCCGACCGCTCCTGCCTGGACATAAACATTAAAGGGATCCGGTTCGACTGTGCCAGTGGGGCCGGTAGGACCGGTGGGGCCTGTGTCACCAGTGGGGCCAGTGGGACCGGTGGGGCCTGTGTCACCGGTTGGGCCTGTCGGGCCGGTGTCTCCGGTGGGACCTCCGTCTTGGCCTGGCGGACCAGTAGGACCGGTATCGCCCGTCGGACCGGTCGGACCCGTATCTCCGGTGGGACCCGTGTCGCCTGTCGGACCCATCGGGCCCGTATCTCCGGTGGGGCCTGTATCGCCCGTGGGACCTGTCGGACCCGTATCTCCGGTGGGGCCTGTGTCGCCT
>ENA-UPSB01002850-UPSB01002850.1-bioreactor-metagenome-genome-assembly--contig:-NODE-2850-length-14924-cov-1008.682427_pt1 | contig 14924 bp, 8 predicted proteins | sample MGYA00238182_ERZ773286 | MGnify/ENA primary metagenome ERZ773286 (study PRJEB29026, sample SAMN07631240) | bioreactor metagenome | isolation source: Switchgrass digestor | place: USA: Dartmouth... | reverse complement strand
AAAAGAGTATCGAGCAATAACCAAAAGAATAGAAGCACTGGAAGCAGAAAAAGAAGCGGTTGCTACTGCCGAAACCAAAACAGAGGAAACTACCACCGAAACGAAAGAGCCGGAGGCAACCGAAGCAGAAGCACAAAAGGAAACTGAGACTAAAACCAGTGCACAGCAGGAGCAAGCAAAGACAGTTCCGGCATATGAAGTGGGCGATACTGTCACGTTGAAACATGGTGACACAACAAGAACCATTACCATTACCGAAATTGGCCCTGCTACGATTAAAGGCGTCACAGATAAAGGCACTACTATTCAGTATGGGAAAAAGGTCTTTGAAAATTCGACTGTAAATGTAGTTAAGGCGCGGACTGAGCCGGAAGCAAGAACCACTGTTCAACCGATACCTGCTGAGAAAATGGGCAATGAAACCGTAATGCTGACCAACGACGGAACGGAGATAAAAGCGAGGTATGCTGTTGTTAGTGCCGATGAACTTATAACCTCACATAATACCGATATGTCTGTCAATCCGAATTATCCCCAGGAATTACAGCCCAGACAAAGGGAACGTGCGGCTTCTATTGTGGAAGTCGAGAAAATGTCCAAGAACATTCAGCCTGAATTGCTGGGCGAAAACATAAAAATATCCGACGGTGCGCCAATAGTAGGCGATGATGGAATTGTCGAGAGTGGCAATGGCAGGGTTATTGCCCTTAAGAAAATGTACGAAAGCGGCAATGATGCCAAATATCGTGAATGGCTCGAAGCTAACAAGGATAAATTCGGTATTACCGGGGAACTCCCGGACAAGCCGGTATTGGTAAGGGTAAGGACGACGGATGTTGACCGGGTGGCTTTCACAAAAATGGCAAACGAATCATCCGTTGCTGCAATGAGTGCGACGGAAACTGCGAGATCGGATGCCGAAAAAATATCTGACGACCTTCTTAACCTGTTTGTTCCAAATGACGAAGGGGCAATCAACACTCCGGAAAACAAAACGTTTATCCAGCGGTTCCTGAATGATGTCGTGCCTAGCAATGAACATGCACGTCTGGTAACAAAAGAAGGTCTGTTGTCACAGGACGGCTATAACAGGATAAGGAACGCACTGTTTTACAGGGCCTATGGCGATCTTGAATTACTTGATATGCTGACTGAGGATTTGGATGCAGAACTTAAGAACGTCATTAAGGCTATGGTTGTTAATTCACCTAGGATAGCCCTTATAAAGCAGGGTATAAAGGACGGCGTGTATTATGACCTCGATTTTTCCGACGACATTGTTTATGCCGCAAAGCAGGCAATTGCGCTTAAGCGGAAAGGTATGAAGGTTGCAGAATTTGTCAACCAGGTATCCATGTTCGAGGGACCGACAAATGTTCAGCGTGAAATTCTGGCTGCTTTTGAGAAGTACAACAGAAGTGCAAAGAAAATAAACATGTTTATTAGGTTTATAAGTGATGCTGTTATTGCAGCCGGGAACCCGGATCAAATTGCTATGTTTGATGGAATTACACCGACAAAAGATGATATAATGGAAACTGCGTTAAGGAGGATGCAATATGAACTCGAAGGTGTTGTCGAAGGGCAATCAACTATGCCGGTTCTGCAATCCGAATCTGAAAGTCGTGCAGAAACTGCTCGAACTGATGCGACAGAAGGAGCAGAATCAGCCGAAGTGACCGCTGAGACTGCTAAGACTGAGGAAAAACCTGTTGAGACAAAACAGGAAAAAAGTGGTACAATAGAAGGAGATACCCCGGCTGCTAAAATAGCCGAATGGGTAAAACAGAAATTAAGCAGTGGCGAACGGTTTACATTTGCTGACCTCACCGAGATTGCCAATGAAGCATTCGGCGGCACACAGGCAGAAGGCAAGTATATTGCCAAAGATGCCTATGATGCAATGGAGTTGGGCGTCAATAAGTATTTGCTCAAACAGACAGATATAGATTTTACTGTTGATTCTGCGGAACAGGTAAAAGAAAATGTACAGAAGTTAAGGGACTTGCTTGATCTGATACCGACACAAACGAGAATGTCCGAGGAACAACTGCAGTATCAGCAATTTTCAACGCCGCCAAACATTGCTTACATTGTTTCATGGCTGGCTAATATAAATGAAAATGATGTTGTACTTGAACCGAGTGCAGGTATAGGCGGGCTTGCTATATTTGCTAAAGCCAATGATGCAAAAGTAATTGTCAATGAGCTTTCAGACAGGCGCTTGGCTTTACTCAAGAATCTGCAGTTTGATGAATACTTTAACGAAAATGCAGAGCAAATTAATAATATACTTGGAGATAAAATTAAACCGACAGTTGTAATAATGAATCCTCCCTTTAGTGCGACTGCCGGGCGTATGGGTGACAAAAGAAGCACGAAATTTGCAAAGGCCCATATTGAACAAGCATTAAAGATACTTCAGCCTGGTGGAAGATTGGTTGCAATCGTTGGGCAAGGAATGTCGAGCGATTCATCCACATTCCGCGATTGGTGGAGCAATATTGAAAAAGAGTACAATGTCAGGGCTAATGTTGGTGTCTATTCAAAAGATCAAAGTGGACGAATAAAACATACTGACGAATACAAGAAATATGGAACTACTTACGGCATTCAGATTATTGTTATTGACAAGACCGGGCCGACTACGTCAGATGTTATCACTGCTAATGAGCCTAGTCTTGAAAATATTATAGATTTGCTGGAGGGGATAAGAAATGATATTGGACAAAGAGGAACTGTCCAGCTTGGAGAGGCTGAACAAAGAACCAGTAAACCAGTTAGCGAAAAAGATACTGGAAAGTCTGAAAGTGGAGATATGGGAGAATTGTCTCTATCTGTTACAGGCGACGAGGGAAGCGTTTCATCGGTTCGGGCCGACAATGGAACATCGCAGGTCGGAACTGGAAGCGATACTGGGCGGAATGCTGGATACTCCGAGCAAGAAAGCGTACAAGTGGCTGACAACACCGTACGAGGAGGACATTCTGAACGCAGCGAAAGGAGAGACACCAGAGGACAAACTGAGACTGATATACGAGGCAGTAGAGGGGAACTTGAACGAGAACCTTCTGTCGCTGTTACCGACAGAAGAATAAAAACCGAAATTAAAAGCGAAAGTGAACTTGAAAAGGAACTTGCTGAGATCGAAAAAGAGAGTAATGCTGTATACTCAAAATATATACCTCAGAAGGTAAAGATAGAAGGCGCAAAAGAACACCCATCTGAACTTGTTGAAAGCGCTGCTATGTCTGCTGTGGCTCCACCTGATCCTACATACAGTCCCAACCTGCCTGAAAATGTTATCAAGGATGGATTGCTATCTTTACCACAGCTTGAAAGTGTAATATACGCCGGACAGGCTCACAGCAATATCCTTCCCGACGGTACAAGAAAAGGATTTTTCATTGGAGATGGTACTGGCGTTGGTAAGGGCAGAACTATTGCTGGCATTATTATGGATAATTTCCGGCAGGGTAGAATAAAAGCTGTTTGGGTAAGTGAAAATAAAAAGCTGTTCAATGATGCAACTAGAGATTGGACTGGTATTGGTGGCAATAAAGATGATCTTTTAGACCTTAGCAAATTCAAAATAAATCAGAGTATTGAGCGGAAATCTGGAATACTATTTACTACTTATGACACACTCAAGAGCGAGAGTAGAGATGCTGGAAGGGTTAAGCAATCTGAATATGACGGTACTAGGCTTAAACAGATAGTTGATTGGCTCGGTAAAGACTTTGATGGGGTTATAATATTTGATGAAGCCCATAACATGGCATCTGCTGTTGAATATGGAAGTGGACTGCAAAAGAAGAGAACTTCACAGAAGGCGTTGGCGGGATTAGAGTTGCAGTCATTATTACCGAACGCAAGAGTAGTCTATGCTTCGGCAACAGGAGCAACAGATGTTCATAACTTAGCTTATGCGCCGAGATTAGGTTTGTGGGGCGAAGGTACTCCATTCAGAGATGTCAGAGATTTTATTGACCAAATATCTTCAGGCGGTTTGGCTGCAATGGAACTTATTGCGCGTGATATGAAGTCAATGGGTTCATATTTGGCAAGGAATATAAGTTTTGAAGGTGTCGAATATGAAACATTGCAGCATGATCTTTCGCCAATTCAAAGAGAAATGTACGATAAGTATTGCGAGGCATGGCAAATCGTACTGAACAATATAAATGAGGCATTGGAAATTACCGGACAAGCAAAGAATTCTCGAAAGAGATCCAGTATTATAAGCCAGTTTTGGAGTAATAACCAAAGGTTCTTCAATCAGGTTATCACTTCTATGGCTATGCCTTCCGTTATACAAGATATTAAAAACGAGCTGAAGAATGGAAATTCAGTCATTATCCAGTTGGTGAACACTAATGAAGCTGCTTTCAACAGAGCAATATCCAATGTATCTGAGGAAGATGTAAATCTTGAAGATATTGACTTAAGTCCAACAGATATTTTACTTCAGTATATAGAAAAAGCCTTTCCGGTTCAGCAATATGAAGAATATGTTGATGATAATGGGAAAGAAAGATCAAGGCCTGTATATGACAGTGAAGGGAATCCTGTATTAAACAAAGAGGCTGTTGCGGCAAAAGAGAGACTTATTTCTGATATTAAAGAGATGAAACTGCCAGACGGCGCATTGGAGATAATCCTTGATACATTCGGTCCGGACCAAGTTGCCGAGGTTACAGGACGTACTCGACGTATGATAAGGAAAAAGGATGAAAAAACAGGCGAATTAAAGAGGGTTATCGAGAAATGGTCAGAATCAAAATCAAACGCCGATGCAAAAGCCTTTCAAGATGGCAAGAAAAGAATTCTTGTATTCTCGAATGCTGGTAGTACCGGTATGAGTTATCATGCCGATAGAAATGCAAAGAATCAGCAGAAACGTGTACATTACCTGCTGCAGCCTGGATGGAACGCTATAAAAGCTACGCAGGGTTTTGGAAGAAGCCACAGGAGCAACCAGGTAGTAGCTCCGAAATTCAAACTTGTTACGACAGATTTAAAAGGTCAAAAGAGGTTTATTTCTACAATAGCTAGACGTTTGGATCAGCTTGGTGCTCTGACAAAAGGCCAGAGACAGGCCGGCAGTGGAATATTTAGTGAGAAGGATAATCTTGAGGGACCTCTTGCCTCTGATACGTTGCAGAGATTTTTCAGAGATTTGTTCCAGAATAATGTAGATGGACTTGAATTAGATGGCAAAAAAGTCCTTAGGGATATGGGGCTGTATGAATACCTTACTGACGAGTATGGCAACTATAAGGATGATGCCACGATAACCAGAGATACAAGAAGGTTTTTAAATAGGGTATTGAATCTGAAGTATGCAGATCAGAACGCTATATTTGAAGCCTTCTATGAAAGAATGGAAAGGAACTTCCAGGAAGCACTTGAAAATGGTACGCTCGATGTTGGCCTTGAAAACTATAAGGCTGAAAAAATAGTTGTTAAGGACGAGCATGTAATACACAAGGACAATGCCGGGGCAGAAACCAAATACCTTGAACTGACTGCTTATAGGAAACCTGCCATTCTGATGTTTGATACACTGCAAAACTATGATAATTTCATCGGCCTATATAGGAATAAAGAAACAGGCGAGGTTAGGGCAGTATTACGGTCTGCAAATAAAACTCTGGAAAATGGCGAAGTAACTAAAACATATAGATTGTTATCTCCTTTATATGGTAAAGAGTCAAAGTATATTGAAAAAACTCTGAATGAGAAAATGAAGGAAATCAGTAAAAAGGAGTGGCGCGCTGCTTGGCTATCCGAGATTGAGAAACTGCCGGAGTACACCGAAGAAAATTTGCATATGCTGACCGGTACACTGCTGCCTATATGGAATAAACTCCCGAAAGGCAATATGCGTATTGTCAGGATTGTTGACGATAAGGGAAAGGCTTACCTTGGTCGACTTATACCTGAAGAACAAATAGCAGAAACATTAAGAAGATTTTCTGTAGCAAAAGACATTAAATATGATCCTGCTGACGTATTCAATAAAGTGCTTAAAGAAGGATACACAGTTACATTTGACAATACTCCACCTATGACTATAAAAAGGAAAAAAGTGTCAGGAGAGTATAGAATAGAGCTTTCCGGCGGGGATTCATGGTGGTACGCAAGAAGAATACCAGGTATTATAACTGAGCAAATTGGTTATAACCGCAGATACTTTATACCCGTTGATGAACGTGGAAGCCAGATTATTGCAGAGTTGATGAAGGATAACAACATTAAGTCTGTTAAGAAAGGCATAATTGAAACTGAAGATGAAACAAGTGTTCAGTCGTTTTCCAGCATTGATGCAGATATGCCTAAAGGTGACGGCAGCAGTGTAACTTCAAAGACTGTTGATGATCTTATAAAGATCATCGAGAAACATACCGGCGTGCCCATAAGGACAGGCAAGTACCGTCAAAAGGCCCGCGGTATATTCAAAGTTAATCCTGAGGTCATCCGCACGAAGGTGCGCGGTGATCTGCCGGCAATCGCTCACGAACTCGGGCACTATCTTGATAAGAAGTTTAAATTTTCACCGAGCCAGGAATTCAAGAACGAACTTATGAAGCTGGGCGTTCCTGCATCAAAGCCGGGATACAGTGCAAAGCAGATCCGGGCCGAAGGCATCGCCGAATTTGTAAGGCTGTATCTGACCAACCCGACAAGGGTAAGCAAGGCATCGCCGAGGTTCCTGGCGCATTTCGAAAAGTCGCTTGATGCTGATACACTGAGCTTCCTTGCGACCCTGCGTAAAGAAATATCAGCTATCAAGGGTCTGCCATACAACAAGAGGATATGGAACAGCATATCCAGCGGTGAGAGCAGAAGGTCCAACAGGGATTCATTAAGGTTCATTCATAAATTTTATGATGCTTGGATTGACGAGACAGGGCCTTTTGCAAGGATGCAAAGTTATGCTGAAAGCAAGGGTTGGGAAGGTCAAAACCTGGAATTGATGGTGAAGCTATACAAAGGCATGGCATCTAAGGTAAAAAGCAATCTGTTTTATGCTCAAAGGAATTTAGATGGCGAAGTTGTCGGCGAATCATTAGCTGAGATACTGGAACCTTTGTCACCAAAAGAAGTTAAGAAACGGACCGGTAAGCGCAGTAATTCTATTCAGGAAAAGAAAGATTTTATTTCATATATGGTTTCACGCAGGGCAATGGACTATAAAGACAGGGGCCTGATCATGCCTGACCCGTGGTACGTATATGAGGATAATATAATTGCAATGGAAGAAAAATATCCTCATTTCGCGGAGATATTTGCAAAACTCCGGCAGTGGGAGAACAACAATCTTCAGTTACTCGTCGATTCCGGCCTTGAAACTGCGGAAGAGATCGAAATAATTAAACTCATGAACGCTAACCACGTTCCTCTTCACAGAATCCGTGATGCAGCCGAATCAATACGACCCGGCAGTGGTACTGGCTTAGGACAGACAAGAGAAGTGCTTAGGAGGGCAACAGGCTCCGGAGCGACGATTATTGACCCGCTTGAGAGCATGATAGTTGATGCTTTCATCATAAGGCGTGCCGCCGAAGCCAACAGGATTTTCAGGACCCTCTATGAAATGTCTAAACTCGAAGGCATAGGAAAGATGGTGGAGGTAATACCGCCGAAAAGCAAAATGACCACATTTACCGTCGAAGAGATTAGGGGACAACTTCTGAAATCTGCCAATGCCGAAATAGAAGCGATCAAATCCATGGAAATATCGGAAGAACAGCAAAAAGCATTGAAACAAGCAGAAGCATATAAAGATGCTATTGTGAATATGTCGGACGAACAGCTTGAAGCGGTAATGTCTATCTACAGACCTCTGTATCAGGAAAAGGACAACCAGGTTGTTGCATACGTAGATGGCAAAAAAGTGCTGATGGAAGTTGATCCGCACCTTTTCCGAGCGATAAAGGGATTGAATCACCAGCAGGCTGGCCTTATTATGCGCCTGCTCAGCAAGATTAAGAAGGTCAGGGTAGCAACAATTGTCACGGATATGGTGTTTGTTCTCAGGAACGTGGCAAGGGATTTCGGCACATCGTTGATGCAGTCTGAAGCCGGGATAAAACCTTGGGATATATTCCGAGGATATATCAGCGTTGCGGCAAAAGACAAATGGTATAGAGAATATCTTGCAGCTGGCGGCGCGATCGATTTTAGCAGCGCATATACACGCAGGCAAGTACAGAAAATTGAAGATGAGATTATGCAGTATACTTTGCCCGAAAAAGCCGCAGTATTCATTGAGGCGATGGGTGAGTGCCTGAATAACAATAACGCCCGTACAAGAGATAAACTGAAAAATGCTGCCAAAGCACTGATTGAAATTCCGATAGATATGATACATGATGCGGTTGAATGGTCTGAACACGGTGCAAGAGTAGCGGAGTTTAGAAAAGCTATAGAAAAACTTGGTGTTGACAAGGACACTGCTGCTTCATGGGGCAGGAAACTTTCGGTTGACTTTCTGAGACATGGATATGCGGCAAAACAGGTTAACCAAGCCATCGCATTCTTTAACCCAAATCTGCAGGGTACGGTCCGGGTAGGTGAAACGCTTAAGTCGCATCCGCTGAGGACATTTGCTAGGGGTTTCGTATACATTACATTGCCGACAATGCTGTTGTATGCCCTTAACTATGACGACGAGGATTATCAGGACTTACCTGAATACAGAAGGGCGTTGTTCTATAATATCCCGATAGGCGGCGGTAAGTACATCCCGATTCCGAAACCTCCGGGATGGGGCTGGATATTTGGCGCAGTGCCCGAGTTTCTGATGAATAAACTGCTGAAGGACGATCCTGAAGCATGGGAAGAAATCATGAGCACATTCTGGCAGTCATTCTCATTGCCGACGGAAATCACCGCGGTAAGCCCAATACTTGATATACTTGCAAACAAGAAGTGGACCGGGGCTCCGGTTGAAGGGCAATATGAAAGGAAGAACAAGCCTGCATACCTTATAAGGGACAGCAAGACAAGTCTGCTGGCTAGTATAATAGGGGATATTGCAAAAAACGAGAAAGGACTGTCGCCGAAGCAGATTGATTATCTTATCACTCAATATCTCGGGAACATTGGTACTACATTGTGGCAATTGCCGGACACAATAAAAGCAATTAAGGAAACGCCGACAGACGTAACAAATTACCCTGTTATTAAAGCCTTCATCACTGATGCGGCATTTAGCACAGAAGCGATAAATGATCTGTACGAGATTGGCGAGGAACTGAATCTGCGGAGGAAAGAACTCATGGAAACAGGTGAGTATCCGGCGATGTCACATCATCCGATAGAAAAGCAAAAAGAACTGTTTGTGGCACTCGAAGCAGCAAGGGCCGAATACAACGAGATAGCGAAGCTGTTTGAAGAAGCAAGGAAAGCGATCAAAGAAATTCAGGAAGATGAATCGCTGACGCCGGCAGTTAAAAAACTGAAAGAGCGGCAGATACGGCTGAAGATGAACAAAATGGCCAGAGAATTCAACAACAAATATCGCCAATTTAAAAAAGAACATGATATCAAATAAACCGGGAATCAATCCCGGTTTTGTTTTGACCATTTTTCTATATTGCCTGTGATACTGTTAAGTTGTAAGGATGTAAGGCAGGAGGTTTGCAAGGATGGACGATAGGAACATGATTCAAAGGGTAACTACTCTTGAAAGAGATATGAAATCGGCTTTTAACAAATTGAGCGAACACGATGATGTAATAAAGGAAATACGGTCGGATCAGAAAATATTGCACGAGATGAACGCCAACATTGCTGTCCTTGCGAAGTCACAGGAGTACCAGGGCAAGAAAATAGACGAACTCAAAAATGATGTAAAGGAACTCAAAGAAAAACCTGCCAAACGTTGGGATACACTGGCAACTGTGATTATCACTTCTATAGCGAGCGGACTGATCGGGTTTATTCTCAGCAAGGTGATAGGATCGTGAAAAAAGGAGGCGGCTAAGAAGTGAACCTTGGCAAAGTTGGTTTTGACCCCGGACATTACGCAGGAGCAAACAAAGTCGGTACATACAGTGAAGGGGATGCAATGCTAAAATTCGGGCTGGCGTTACAAAAGGCTTATGGCGTGTTTTTGACGAGGACCGACGGCAAGGATATTGACTTAAAACAGCGCGCTATTAAGGCGAAACAGGCAGGATGCAACACTCTCATTTCCCTACATACCAACTGGCCGGAATCAGCGACAGGCATCATCATCTTTTACTCTGTCAAGCGCCCGCAGGACAAAGCCATTGCAGAGCAACTCGGGCAAGCATTGGCACAGGCAACAGGGCTGAAGTTCAGGGGAGCAAAAACACGCTCATATGAATCTGACCCGAACACCGACTATTACGGCGTAATCCGTCACGGCGTGGCACAGGGGCTTGACCATGTGTTTATTGTCGAACACGGTATGCACCTGGAATTTGCAAAGGATATGGACAATAAAATCAATGCCCTTGTGAGAGCCTACGGGGCGTTTTTAGGAGTTGATAAGATGGAATGGAAAGATATATTAAAACTTGCCACCGACAGCCCAGACAAGTGGATAGAGGCCATAGACGTGGCTGTAAACGCAGCGAAAGCTGACGGTGATTTAGGGGTGCTGGAGATATTCAAGTATCTCCCACTGCTGATTGAGAAAGTATATCAGAAAGGACGTGAGGCGAAATGAAGGAAAGACTTGCAAAACTGCTTGAGGTAAAAAGCCTCATAACATTCGGCATCACCGCCACGGTAATATATCTTGCCGTAAAGGGCAGTATCAAGCCGGATGACGTAATGCTGCTGGCTGGCATGGTGTTTACATACTTCTTCAACCGCAAAACCGAAAACAAGGCTTGACCTCTCAACCTCCTATATGCCCCTGCCTGATGGCGGGGGGCTTTATTTTTATTATGTCCATATCCATAGTTCATTGCGCCTAGCGCAATATGCACAAATGTGATAGAATAATTATGTAAACTCTGGAACAATACACAAAATAATCCGTCTAAAGTATTGAAAAATTTCATGGATCTTGCCGCTGGATACCCCTGAATTTATTCAGGGGAGGAAAGCGGCTTATCCCCCTTTCTATTGACTTATTTGCTCAATAGTAGTATAATTAATCTTGAAAGGCAGGTGATATAATGCTTTGCACTCTCAAGATTAAACTTATAACAAGTAACGAACAATTTAATGCTTTGCTTGAAACTATGAAGGTATTTAATCAAGCATGTAACTATGCCAGCGAAATAGCTTTTAATTCTAAAACTTTTTCACAGGTTAAACTACATAAAATTGTTTATTATGATATTCGTGAGAAATTCGGATTATCTGCTCAAATGGCTGTTAGAGTTATTGGCAAAGTTGTTGAAAGTTACCGTGTCGACAAGAAAACTCTGCATACCTTTAAAGAAACTGGAGCTATTGTTTATGATGAACGCATATTATCCTTTAAAGGCTTGGAATATGCTTCAATCCTTACTTTACAGGGCAGAATTGAAGTACCGATGATTATCAGCAAATATCATCAAGGCTTGCTCGCTGGCAGGCGTGTCCGTGGGCAGGCGGACTTAATCCTGCAAAACGGCACATTTTATCTCCTCCTCGTTGTTGATGTTCCCGAAAGCGAACCTAATTCTGAAAACGGCTTCATCGGCGTTGATTTTGGCATTGTAAATATTGCAGTTGATAGCACTGGCGAAGTATTCTCTGGCAATAAGGTTAACGGCCTTCGGAAGCGTTATGCCAAACTTCGTACTAAACTACAAAGTAAAGGCACTAAATCAGCTAAACGTTTATTAAAAAAAACGTTCCAAGAAAGAAAAGCTATTTGCTCGTGATGTCAACCACTGTATATCTAAGAAGATTGTTGCAAAGGCTAAGGCACTCGGTTGCGGAATTGCCCTTGAAGATTTAAAAGGCATCCGTAAACGCACCGAGAAAACGGTTAGAAAGTCTCAGCGTAGGCAACATTCTTCTTGGGCTTTTTGCCAGCTTAGGCAATTTATCGAATACAAAGCTAAAATTGCTGGTGTACCTGTTGTATTGGTTAACCCCAAGAATACTTCTCGCACCTGTCCAGTTTGTGGGTATATTGCTAAAGGAAATAGGCCATCAAGAGATAAATTCTGTTGTCAGGCTTGCGGTTACGCTGCGCCAGCCGACAACGTGGCTGCGGAGAATATCCGCAGGGCTGCTGTCAACCAGCCAGACGCGGCAACCGCTTAGGTTAGCTGCAAGCCTCCGACTTCAGTCGGGGGTAGTTGACGGACAAGTCTATAATAAAAGAACAAATGTTCGGTGTAGTTGGGGGGTAAGGTAATGAACGGGAGCGTATGTCGGGAAATTTTATTAAGGAAAGTAGATGAGATCATTTCTAGCGACAAAAGATGCTGCGAAATCGACAAAGCAATATTAGAACTGGAACACGAATTATTATCTACATTATCTAGCGAAGCAAGGAGAACATATCTTCAAATAGAATCACTATCATTCGAGCTACTTAACCGTGTCAAATCTATAATTATTCATAATATATGCATAAATATAAATGAATCTCGTACTGATAATTTACTGATATACTGATAATTTACTGATAATTTTTGACCCATTTTAGTTGACATAATAACATGCTAACAATAGTTATCATGACTTGTAAGTCAGAAATCGAGCATGTTTTCAGAAATTCACTAAAGTTATCAAAAACATAGTGTATTACTTGGGGTGCAAGAGGTCGCCTGTTCGAGTCAGGTCACTCCGACCAGCAAAACAGCGGGTTTCAGGATTTCTGAAATCCGCTGTTTTTATTTTTTACTGATAATTTACTGATAATTTTGAAAATAGGATATTATTTCGCACGTTTCACAAGGTCTTTCCAATGTATAATCTTGCAAGACTGATCTGGCTCTTTTTCGTCCATATCGTTATCTATGCCTTCAAAAACTTTGTCGAGTTTTTTGGCAGTAGTTGCGCTGTCACTTAGCATAGTTCCGTAAATTTCGAGCGTAGTAGTTGTATCATCATGCCCCAGGCATTCTTTTATTTCAGCTAAGGACAATACGCCTTTAGAGAGGTAGACCCACGTATGTCTGAACATGTGAGGAGTGATATGAAGGCCGGTCGCTCGATTCATTCTGTCAAGGACGCTGTTGAAACTATCAGGCTTAAGCATTGTGCCGTCTTTGCTAGGGAAAACTAAATTTAGGCGCTTTAATTCTTCGTTTTTAAGGCTAGGATTCCTTTCTTCCTCAAGCATATTTTTTTGCCCTTGTAAGTATTCGATGGCTTTATCACTTAATGGAACGTAATGATATTTGCGATTCTTTGTATCGCCTTCGCCGGTATCAGTATTGTTATCTTCTACTGTGATTCTCTTGGCTGCAAAGTCTATATCCGACCATTTCAAGGCCAAGACTTCACCACGTCGCAAGCCTGTTACCAGTAAAAACTTGAAACACCAATACCAACGTGTGTTTCTTAAGTATTTGAACATTATTGCCATTTCGTCACCAGTTATGGTTTTGCGTGTCTTAGCTTGTCTTTTAGGGATTTCGATATCCTTGACTGGATTTTCGGGTATGATTTTGCTCTTGACTGCCTGTTCAAAAATTATGTGCATGACTTTGCGAGCGTGTTTCATTGTCCATGTACTGAGCTTTTCCCCAGTATCTACCTTCACTAATTTGCCAGTCTTTTTATCTTTAACTCTTTTGTACTTAGTTTTTTTGCTCATTTCGGTAATTACATTCTGGATATGGTATTGCTCGACATTCGCCATCATCTTGTTACCGATAACTGGCGCAATATGTTCTTTATATATATTAGTATACTGCGCAGCAGTTGCCTTCGCTTTTAATGCCTCAATGTTTTCCAGGCACATTTCAAACCATTCATTTACCTTTAGTTTGCTTTTTGTAATAGGGAGATCTGCGTACTTCCTTTGAGCGGCAAGCACTACACTTTTGTCTTTGGATGATTTAACCATTGTTTCTCCATCTTTTACTTTTTTCCATTCGTACCGGCCATCTTTGTACCTATAGATAGTTCCCATGCCGTTAGGGTTTCTTGTTGATGGTTTATTACTTTGCTTTTTGGGCCTTGGCACTTCCATCACCCCTATCGCTTAATCCGGCAAGATAATCGATTGATACGCCAAAATACTTAGCGTATGCCTTGAGTGCTGATAATGCTGGTTCGCGTTTGCAGTTCTCATAATAGCTTATTAAAGCGCAGCTGATATTGAGTTTTTCTGCCAACATCCTTGTTGTCAGCCCGTGGCTTTCCCGTAGTTCCTTTGCTCTTTTGGCGAAAATTTTAATACTCATAGTTCACCTCGATTCGTGGTTAACTTTAGTTATCATTATAATAGGATAATCAAAATTATGCAAATTATTTCCGAAAAATTTTTATAAAAGCTATTGCAATTTGAAAAATATCTGCTATAATGATAACTAAAGTTATCAATTTACACAGAAGAAAAGGGGGCGAAAATGTGGTCAAATACCCAAATCTTGAATCTCTGATGGCAACTCACCGTGTAAGCAGAAAAAAACTTGCAAAGATCATAAACCGCGCACCTGCCTCAGTTACCGGGAAACTCGAAGGAAATCTGGATTTCAAGTGGTCTGACATAAAAGCCATATATGAGTATTTCAAGCAATTCAAGCCAGATATAACAATTGAATATATTTTTTACGAGAATGATAACTAAAGTTATCAATAGCTTATCGACAAAGGATACCAAGTCAACTACTACAAGGGCAAACCAGCATAGAAAGGAGGTATACCCATGTGGGCTTGCGCATCTCTGGACGGAAAGCACATCTACAACCTGTCGGACACGGTAGACGAGGCAATACGCAAATCAGAGAAACTTGCAGAGAAAGGCATTTTGACAATAGTTATAC
>ENA-UPSB01002849-UPSB01002849.1-bioreactor-metagenome-genome-assembly--contig:-NODE-2849-length-14938-cov-7.154740_pt1 | contig 14938 bp, 15 predicted proteins | sample MGYA00238182_ERZ773286 | MGnify/ENA primary metagenome ERZ773286 (study PRJEB29026, sample SAMN07631240) | bioreactor metagenome | isolation source: Switchgrass digestor | place: USA: Dartmouth... | reverse complement strand
CCGAAGACGATGGTGTCGAGCAGCGAGTTGCCGCCCAGGCGGTTGGCGCCGTGCACGCTGACGCAGGCGCACTCGCCCGCGGCGTAGAGGCCCTTCAGCCGGGTGGCGCCGTGGATGTTGGTGTCGATGCCGCCCATGGTGTAGTGCTGGCTGGGCTGCACGGGGATCGGCTCGTAGACCGGGTCGATGCCGGCGAAGTTCTTGCAGATCTCCCGCACCTCGGGCAGCCGCTCGTTGATCTTCGCCTCGCCCAGGTGGCGCAGGTCCAGGTGGACGTAACCCCCGCCCGGGCCGCCCTGGTTGAAGCCGCGGCCTTCCAGAATCTCGGTCAGGATCGCCCGGGCGACGATGTCGCGCGGGCCCAGTTCCATGGCCTTGGGGGCGTAGCGGGCCATGAAGCGCTCGCCCTTGTTGTTGAGGAGGTAGCCGCCCTCGCCGCGGCAGCCCTCGGTCATGAGGATGTTGGTGCCCCAGAGGCCGGTGGGATGGAACTGGATGAACTCCATGTCCTTGAGGGGCACGCCGGCCCAGTAGGCGATGGCCATGCCCAGGCCGGAGTTGAGCAGGTTGTTGGTGGAGTGGGCGTAGATCTTGCCCGCCCCGCCGGTGGCGAGGAGCAGGGCGTCGGCCTGCACCGTGCCCAGTTCACCGGTGACGATGTTCATCACCACGCCGCCAACCGCCCGGCCCTCGTGAACGGCCAGCGACAGCACCAGGAACTCCTGATAGATCTTGATGCCGCGCTTGATGGCCTGCTGGTAGAGGGTGTGGAGCAGGGCGTGGCCGGTCTTGTCTGCCGCGAAGCATGTGCGCGGGAAGCCGGCGCCGCCGAAGGGGCGCTGGGCGATGGTGCCGTCCGGGTTCCGGGAGAACGGGCAGCCCCAGTGCTCCGTCTCCACGATGCACGGCACGGCCTCCTTGGCCAGGATCTCGGCCGCATCCTGGTCCGCCAGGTAGTCGGAGCCCTTGATGGTATCGAAGGCGTGCTTCTCCCAGTTGTCGTCCCTGCCGTTGGGGTGGTTGGCCAGCGAGCCGTTGATGCCGCCGGCGGCAGCCACCGAGTGCGAACGGACCGGGGGAAGCTGCGAGATGATCGCCACGTCGCTCACGCCACTGTCGAAGACGGCGATGGCGGCCCTGAGGCCCGCCAGACCTCCGCCGACGATGGCGACGCGATGCTTGATTTTCATGCCAGGAACACCTCCCGGTGCGTTCTAGTTGGCCAGGAAGGCCGCCAGGGCCAGCGAGCCGTAGCCGGCGGCCACTACGCCGATCGCGGTGAGAATCCAGCCGGCGGCGCGCCCTGCGCCGGGCCAGTAGTCCAGAATGATGTTGCGAACGCCGTTAAGGCCGTGGTAGAGGCCTGTCACCAGCAACCCGGCGTCAACCACCAGGTAGAGGGCGGACTGGAGGCGCATCTGGCTGTCGCCGAAGGTGATGACAGCCGTGGGGTCCACGAAGTGCATGACGCCAAAATGAATGGCCCCGAGCACCACCAGCACGACTGCCGTGATCCGGTGAGTGATCCAGGCCCACAGACTCCCTTTCACACCAAGTCACCTCCTACCGGGTTCGGCTCAGGCCGCCCACGGGTACGCCAGGAAACGCATGACGAAGAAGTAGCTGCCGACGGTGATGATCACGGCAGAGAGGGCCATGACGACCCAGAAGTTGCGCTTGTGCGTGTGCACTCCCCAGCCCAGATCCAGCAGAACCAGCCGGATGCCGTTGATGCCGTGGAAAACCAGCGCCAGGAAGAGGAACCACTCGCCGATGACCCAGACCCGCGCGGCCATACCGGCCATCTTGGCGGTGAATCCCTCCGCGCCGCCGCGCACCACCGAAGTGATCTCCCAAATATGCATCAGGAGGAAGAATACGATGGCGACACCGCTGATGCGGTGGAGCACATGCGACCACATGCCCGTCCGGTAATAGCGCGGATTCAGGTCTGCAAAGCTGCGTACCGTACGGCCCGGCTTGGAGCCTGCCCGTTCCATCCTCGTTCACCCCTTTCACGCGTCTGCTCCAAGTAGAACCCGAAAGGTCCACGCTCCGCAATTGCTTTGCTCTGAGATTGTCGGGAAATGAGCAGTTCGTCTACCTGCGGTAGTGCTGAATTGGGGCTCGGGGCTGGGCAGGGTCGGGCTTGACAGCGGGGCAATTCCTGTAGCCCGGCTTACGAGATTGTAAGGTTTCTGCCAGCAATCGTAAGACCGCGTCTATGGCTCCCCCGCTGACCGGCCGCTAAAATGCGGGGCGAGAACCAGAGAGCATCGGAAAGGGGACGGAACGTGCCTGTGGCAGAGCGGATCCTCGAGGTCGTAGACCTCACGAAGCAGTACGGCAGCCGGGGCAGCGTGACGCACGCGCTCAGGGGCATCAGCATGGCCGTGGACCGCGGCGAGTTCGTCGGCGTGATGGGCCCCTCCGGCTCGGGCAAGACGACGCTGCTCAACGTGATCTCCACCATCGACTCACCCTCCTCCGGCCGGGTGTGGATCGGCGGCCGGGAACTGACGGCCCTCCGACGCCGGGAGGTGGCCCGCTTCCGCCGGGAACGGCTGGGCTTCATCTTCCAGGACTTCAACTTGCTGGACACCCTGACGCTCCGGGAGAACATCGGCCTGGCCCTCTCCATCGCCTGGGCGCCGGCGGGCGAAATCGACCGGCGCGTGGCCGAAATGGCGGAGAGGCTGGGCATCGCCGATGCGCTGGACAAGTTTCCCTACCAGGTGTCAGGTGGCCAGAAGCAGCGGGCCGCCGCCGCCCGGGCCCTCATCACGGAGCCGGACCTGGTGCTAGCCGACGAGCCCACCGGAAACCTCGACTCCCGCGCGGCCCGGAGCCTGCTGGAGGCGCTGGCCGAGTTGAACCGGGATCTGCAGACGACCATCATCCTGGTCACCCACGACCCCGTTGCCGCCAGCTACTGTCAGCGGATCCTCTTCATCAAGGACGGCCGGATCTTCGGCGAACTGGTGCGCGGCGACTCGCCGCGGCAGCGCTTCTTCGATCGCATCCTCGCGGTGCTGGCCGAGCTGGGGGGTGGCGAGGCCGATGTACGCTAAGCTGGCCTGGCGGAACCTGCGGCGCAGCCTCAGAGACTACGGCATCTATTTCATGACCCTGGTGTTTGCTGTAGCGATTTTCTACGTTTTTAACTCCGTGCCCGACCAGCCTGCCTTCCTCAGCCTGTCCGAGAGCCAGCGGCGCCTGGCCCGGGGCGCCGTCGGGGCCATGGAGTGGGTATCGGCCATCATGACGGGCGTTGTGGCCCTGCTGGTCTTCTACGCCAACCGGGTGATCGTGCGGAAGCGCAGCCGGGAGCTGGGCACCTACCTGCTCCTGGGCATGGAGCAGGGCCACCTGGCCGTGATGATGCTGGTGGAGGTCGCGGCCATCGGCCTTTCGGCCCTGGGGGTGGGTGTCGCGGCGGGCGTCGCCGCCTCCCAGGCGTTCGGGCTGCTGGTGGAGCGGGCGTTTCACGTGACGGTGGTGGAGCGGAGCTTCGTCTTCTCGCCCCGCGCGGCAGCGGCCACGCTCGTGCTCTACGGGGCGATGTTCCTGGCGGTGGCGCTGTGGCAATCCGCCGGGGTCTACCGGCAGCGGCTGATCGAGCTCATCCACGATGCGCGGAAGAACGAGGAGATCCGGGTGCGGAGCCGGACGCTGGCCGTGGCGGCGGGGTTGCTCTGCGTGGCGACGCTCGGGACGGCTTATTGGCTCGCCGACCAGGTGAGCCGCACCACCGGCCTGGATCCCACCGACCGCCGCATCCCGCTGGGCGTGGCACTGGGGGTGGCGGGCACCTACCTGCTCTTCGCCGCCCTGGCCGGACTGCTTAGCGGCGTCCGCAGGCGCACCGGGGGATGGCTCGCCCGGGGGCTGAACCTTTTCCTCTACCGGCAGGTGACCAGCAAGATCAACACCCACGCGGCGATGCTGGCCACGGTCGCCCTCATGCTGACCTTCACGGTCTGCGCCATGTCCACCGGCCTCAGCCTGGGCGCGGTGGTCCGGGGCGCCCTGGGCGAGGATGCACCCTTCAGCTACGTCGCCCGGGCCCTTGAGCCGGACACGGACCTGAGCGGCCTGCGGGCGGTGTTCGCAGCGCACGGCGTGGGCGACGCCCAGGTGGTGGACGTCGTGGTGGTCGACACCGACCTGCGCGGAGCCGACCTGATGCTGCCCGACGACGCCGAGCGCCTCCTGGCGGACACCGACATCGACTACATGGCCTGGATCGCGGTGCGGGCCATGCCGTACTCGGCGTACCGGGGCCTGCGGGCCCTCAAGGGCTACCCCGACGTACCCCTGCCTGCGGGCGGCTACCTGGTGCACGTCAACGGCGGTCACACCGATGCAGAGCGAAGCCATGCCGCGTGGGTGCGTGCCCTTGCGGCGGGCCACGCGGTGACGGTGGCGGGCGCCACACTGCGGCCGGCATCAACGCAGGTCTTCCGGGAGCAGATGGGCTCCGACGTTGCCGGCTACGGGCCGCTCCTGGTGGTGCCCGACGAGGTGACGAAGGCCCTGCTGCAGGAAGACCCGGACCGGGGCCTGCGGTATCTGGTGGCCGAGGTGCCGGGAGGGGAGCCCGCCGGCCTGTCGGACGCCGTCAACGCCTGGGTGTCTGCGCGGCCCTTCGAGCAGGGAATCTGGGTGAGTTCCCGCGCCGAGGTCCTGGGGCAGACTTACATGATCGAGGCGATCTTCATCTTCTTCTCCTTTTATGTGGGGATCATGTTCATCCTCATCTCGGCCACGCTGCTGGCCCTGCAGCAGGTGACCGACGCCCTGGAGCACCGGCAGCGGTTCGCGGTGCTGCAGAAGCTAGGCGCCGACGATGCCATGATCGACGGCACCATCGCCCGGCAGGTGGGGCTCTACTTCCTGACGCCGGTGCTGGTGGCCCTGCTGCACTCGGCCGTGGCGCTCACCGCCCTGAACCGAGCTCTGAAGGGGGAGACGGGGTACGAGGCGGTGGGGCCCGCGGCCCTGGCGACCCTGGGCGTCTTCGCCCTGATCTACGGCGCGTACTACCTGCTGAGCGTGCAGAACTGCCGGCTGCTCTGGCGGCCGCAGGAGCGGGGGTAGGCCGGCTGGCCGGCGGCTCTCTCGGGTGCCGGCGACCGCAGCACGGGCAAGCGGCCGCCTCTGGAAAGGAGCCCCTTGCAGCTTTTCTGGCATGTGATACGATGGACGCGCAAGAAGCTACAGGGGAGCTGACGCGAGTGAAGCGGGACCAGGCCGGGATGGCGCGGTACGAGGCCATCGCACTGGATCTGGCACGGCGCATCGCGAGCAACGAACTCCCGGAGGGCACCCGTCTGCTGGGCCGGTCGAGCCTGGCCGGAACCTACCAGGTGTCGCCGGAGACGATTCGCCGGGCCGTGGCAATTCTGCATGAGCGAGGGGTCGTCAAGGCCGTGGCCGGGTCCGGCATCCGGATCGTTTCGCAGGCAGCCGCACAGGAGTATGTGGACTCGGTCGCATCGCAGTGGCGGGTGGAGGAGGAGATCCGGGAGCTTCGCAAGCTGCTGTGGGAGCGGAAGCGGCTGGATGAACAGATCGAGAGCGCGCTGGACCGGCTGCTGAAGACCGCGGCCGGCGCCGTGGGCACCCGGCACGTGGAGGAGCTGGTACTCGAACCCGGCTCGTGGGCAGTGGGCCGGTCGCTGGGCGAGATCCGGCTGCGCTCTTCTACGGGCGTCACCGCCGTGGCCATCATCCGCGGCGAGGAGGAGATCTTCTCACCCCCGGCCGACATGCGCCTCGAGGCCGGCGACGTGCTGACGATCGTGGGCTCTGACGCCGCCCGCCAGCGCTGTCGTGAGCTGCTTTCGGCCACCGCCGCCCCCAAGGGGGACGGGTGACGCGGGCGGTATTCGGTTTTTCCCCGAAGAGAGCGGGCATCGGCATGCGGTTCTGCGGGTACCGCCCCCAAGGGGATCTGGGCTGCCACCTGGCCATGAGGACCAGGGCGGCAGCCCTTCGCATCCCTGGGGCTGTTGACTCCGGGAAACTGTCGCAAAAGTCATACTTGACCAGGGCGCCCACACCCTCCCACCGGAGTTGACAACTGACAACCCATGTATGTAATATGAGGTTGTCGGCTTTTGACCGAACAGCCCAACGCTGAGTGACAGAAGGGGGATGTTCATGGTTCGGTTTGAGAATGTAACGAAGGTCTACCCTGATGGCACGAAGGCGGTGGCGGAGCTGAACCTGCACGTGGAGCGCGGCGAGTTCGTCTGCCTGATCGGCCCCTCCGGCTGCGGCAAGACGACCACCATGAAGATGATCAACCGCCTCCACGAGCCGACGTCCGGCAAGATCTACGTGGACGGGCGCGACATCTCCACGGTCAACCCCGTGGAGCTCAGGCGCAACATCGGCTATGTCATTCAGCAAGTGGGCCTGTTCCCGCACCTGACCATCGCCCAGAACATCGAGCTGGTGCCCAGGCTCCTGGGCTGGGACAAGGCCCGCCGGGCGAGGCGGGTCGACGAGCTGCTGCAGATGGTGAACCTCGATCCCGCCGTCTACCGCGACCGCTATCCGCGCGAGCTGAGCGGCGGTCAGCAGCAGCGCGTGGGCGTGCTCCGGGCCCTGGCGGCGGAGCCGGACCTGATCCTGATGGATGAGCCGTTCGGCGCGCTGGACCCGATCACGCGGGAGACCCTCCAGGACGAGCTGAAGCGGCTGCAGGCGAAGCTGAAGAAGACCGTCGTCTTCGTGACCCACGACATGGACGAGGCGCTCAAGCTCGCCGACCGCATCGTGGTGATGAAGGACGGCCGCATCCACCAGGTGGCCACGCCGGATGAGCTGCTGCGGAACCCCAAGGACGAGTTCGTGGCGCAGTTCATCGGCCGCGACCGGCTGGTGGCCTCGGCCGAGACGCTCACGGTGGCCGACATCATGATCCGGAACCCGGTCGCGGCGCCGCCCCACTTCGGCCTGGCCGAGGCGGTGGCCACCATGCGCAAGCGGCGGGTCAACTCCGTGCTGGTGGTCGACGAGGAGGAGCGGCTGCTGGGCATCGTGACCGCCCGGGCCATCGAGCGGGGCATCGCCAGCCATCGCACGCTGGGCGAGGTGATGGAGACCAACCTGGCCACCGTCACGCCCGACCAGCCGGTAACCCTGGCCATCCAGCGCATGCTCCTGGGCCGGCTGGAGTTCCTGCCGGTGGTGGATGAGCAGCGCCGGCTGAAGGGGCTGGTGACCAACACCTCGCTGGTCGGCACCCTCTCCCGCACCGCCGAGGCCAGGGGGGCGACGGCATGATCACCTGGGAGAAGCTCGGCGAGCTCACCCTGCAGCACCTGACGCTCTCGCTGTCGGCTGTGCTGCTGGCGACCCTGGTGGCCGTGCCCGGCGGCATCCTGCTCAGCCGGAACCGGCGCGCAGCCGACCCGATCATCGCGGTGGTGGGGATGTTCCAGACCCTGCCGGCCATCGCCCTGCTGGCGTTCATGATCCCGCTCATGGGCATCGGCAGCCGGCCGGCGCTGGCGGCCCTGTTCCTCTACGCGCTGCTGCCAATCCTGAGCAACACCTACAAGGGCCTGGTGAGCGTGGACCCGGCGGCGAAGGAGGCCGCCCGCGGCATGGGGATGACGGCCTTTCAGATGCTGCTGTTCGTGGAGCTGCCCCTCGCCTTCCGGGTGATCATGAGCGGCATCCGCACCTCCACGGTGCTCATCATCGGCTGGGCGACGCTGGGCGCCTACGTGGGCGCCGGCGGCCTGGGGGAGCCGATCATCAGCGGCTTTGCCATGGTCTCGCCCAGGCTCATCCTGGCCGGGGGCGTCCCCGTGACGCTGATGGCGCTGCTGGCCGACTTCCTGCTGGGTTACCTGGAGCGGAAGGTCACGCCGCGCGGCCTCCAGGTGTAGAAAGGGGGCACTCGGAACATGCAACTGTTGCAGGAGTTGATCACCTACGTCGGGGATCAGTGGCCCCGGCTCCTGGGGCTCACCGTGCAGCACGTGAAACTGGCCCTCGTGGCGGTCCTCTACGGCGTGGCGGTGGGCGTGCCCGTGGGCTACCTGATCAGCCGGTTCCGCAGGCTGGCGGAGCCGGTGCTCTGGGTGACCAACGCCATCCAGACGATCCCCGCCCTGGCGCTGATCGGCTTCGCCATGCTCATCTTCGGGCTCAGCCCCGCCACGGGCATCTTCTGCCTCTTCCTCTACAGCCTGATGCCGATCATCCGGCAGACCTACACGGCCATCACCTCCATCGACCCGGCCGTGATCGAGGCGGCCGCGGGCATGGGGATGACCCGGTGGCAGATCTTCCGCATCGTGCAGCTGCCCCTGGCGCTGGCGGTGACCATGGTGGGCATCCGCATGGCCGTGGTGATGTCCATCGGCACCGCGGCGATCATGTCGCTGGCCGGGGCCGGAGGGCTGGGTTCCGAGATCTTCGCCGGCATCGACCGGGTGCAGGACAAGATGATCCTCGCCGGCGCACTGCCGGCCGCGCTGCTGGCCATCCTCGCCGACGCGGGCATGAGCGCCCTGGAGCGCCGGCTCACGCCCCGGGGGCTGCGGCAGGCGTAGCGAAACGCAGACTACGGGGGCGCGCCGCTGTGAAGGCTGCGCCGGGCCCCGAACAGCGGAACGGCCAAGGCGCCGACGCCACGGGCGCCGCCTGCGGCGGGGCGCAACAGGACCCGTGGAAGGCGCGACCGCAGGGCCCCCCGCGAGGCCTGACCCCGTGGGAACCCCGACGCAATCCTACGAAGGAGGGATGATCAGACAGTGTTGAAGCACCGTCTGTTCTGCGCAGCTACCGGACTTCTCCTCTCCGTCGCCCTGCTGGCGGGGTGCGGCGGGGCCTCGGCTTCCAAGGGGACCGGCGACACGATCGTCGTCGGCTCCAAGGACTTCACGGAGAGCATCTTGCTCGGCGAGATCGCCGCGCAGCTCATCGAGAACCGCACCGACCTGAAGGTCGAGCGCAAGCACAGCCTCGGCGGCACGTCCGTTAACTTCAACGGGCTGAAGAACGGCGACATCACGCTCTACGCCGAGTACGACGGCACGGCCTACGGGCCGATTCTGGGCCACACCGAGCCCATCGCTGACCCGGCCAAACTCCACGAGCAGGTGAAAAAGGAGTTCGAGGAAAGGTTCCGCATCACGTGGAGCGAGCCGCTGGGGATGAACAACACGTACACCCTGGCCGTGCCGAGGGAGATTGCGGAGAAGTACAACCTGAAGACCTACTCGGATCTGCTGGCGGTCGACGACCAGCTGGTCTTCGGCACCACCAACGAGTTCATGGGGCGCCAGGTGGACGGCTACTACCCGCTGGTGGAGACCTACGGCTTCGAGTTCAAGCGCGTGGCCACCATGCAGACGGGGCTGCGCTGGAAGGCGATCGAGACCGGCGAGATCCAGGTGATCGACGCCTACGCCACCGACGGCAAGCTGGTGGAGTTCGACATGGTCATCCTCGAGGACGACAAGCACTTCTTCCCGCCGTACAACGGGGCGTATGTGGTGCGGATGGACGCGGTGGAGGCCCACCCCGAGATCCTGGACCTGCTGAACGAGCTGGGTGGCCTGCTGCCGGACGAGAAGATGCAGCAGCTCAACTACCGGGTCGACTCGCTGGAGGAGCCTGTGGAGAAGGTCGCGCGCGACTTCCTGGTGGAGCAGGGACTCATTGAGCCGTAAGCGGCGGGCGGTAATCTGGCACGATGGAAACGGCGGGGTTGAAGAACCCCGCCGATTACCTTTACTATGTGAAAAGACCAAGCGTGATACGGAGGAATCGTCGTGGACCTCTGGTTGCAGAGCGTGCGCGCCGCGTTGGCGGCGCACTGGGTCGCCTGGGCGGTCTTCGCCGGCCAGTTGCTGGTGACCTGGTTCGTGGCCCGGCTGGCCAAGCGGCTTTTGCGGTGGGTTGCGAACCGGCTGGTCAACCGGTCGGAGACCACCCTGGACGACCGCCTGGTGGAGGCCGGAACGCCGGCCGTGCGCTGGGTCATCTTCGCCCTGGGCCTGCGCCTCGCCCTGACCTCGCTGGGCAGCGCCATCCCCGCCTTCCAGGCCGGCGGGCGGTACCTGGTGCAGTTCACGATCGCCGCGAGGATCGTGGAGGCGCTGATGGTGTGGGCCGTCGCCGTGCTGGTGAACGCGCTGATCGCGGCGGCCCTGGACTGGTACCTGAGCGAGTTGGCCGGGCGGAGCGGCGGCACCTGGGACCGGGAGCTCGGGCCGATGGTGAAGAAGGCGGCCATGATCATCATCTACTTCTTCGCCTTCTCAATCATCCTGGATCTGTTTAACATCTCGATCTCCGCCCTGATCGCCACCGCCGGCGTCGCCTCCGCGGCCCTCGCCCTGGCGTCGCAGGAGACGCTGTCGAACATGCTGGGCGGCCTGGCGATCGTCATCGACCGGCCTTTCCGGGTGGGCGACTGGATCGAGCTCACCGACGGACGGGTGGGCGTGGTGACGGAGATCGGCCTGCGCACTACCCGCATCCGCCAGTTTGACGGCACGGCCCTGGTGGTGCCCAACAAGGACATGGCCAACACGCGCGTGATCAACTACGCGCTGCCCACGCCCCAGGCGGCGATCCGGCAGACGATCCGCGTCACCTACGACACCGACGTGGAGAAGGCCAAGCAGATCCTGCTCGACGTGATGCAGAGCCATCCCGAGGTGCTGAAAGATCCGGCCCCCGGCGTCTGGCTTACCACCTTCGACACCTACTCGCTGAACCTCTTCATGAGCTGCTGGGTCGACTCGTACACCAACCGGTTCCGCGTGACGGACGAGCTGAACATGCAGATCCTGCGGGCCTTCCGGGAGAACGGCATCACCATCGCGATCCCGGCGCAAGATATCCGTGTTCAGGAGAAGGAGGATCTACGTGGCGAAACAGTGGAGCGCACCGCCCCCGATGGAGATCGACCCCGCGAAGCGGTACCGGGCCACCCTCAAGACCAGCAAGGGTGACATCGTGATCGAGCTGCTGGCGGACGAGGCGCCGCTCACCGTCAACAACTTCGTCTTCCTGGCCCGGCAGGGCTTCTACAACGGGGTGAAGTTCCACCGGGTGATCAAGCCCTTTATGATCCAGACCGGCGACCCTACCGGCACCGGCCGGGGCGGCCCGGGCTACACGTTTCCCGACGAGCTGCCGCCGCGCCACCCCTACGAACCCGGCATCGTCGCCATGGCCAACGCGGGCCCCAACACCAACGGCAGCCAGTACTTCATCTGCTCAGGCCCCCAGGCGGCCGGGCTGAACCAGTATCCCCACTACACCCAGTTCGGCCGGGTGGCGGAGGGGATGGACGTGGTGCAGGCCATCGCCTCGGTGCCCGTGACGCTGTCGTTCGGAGGGGAACGGTCACGGCCCCTGGAGGACGTCCACATCGAATCGGTGACCGTCACCGAGGAGTGAGGCTGGGCCCCTGCGGCGCAGGCTCTGCGCCGCAGGGGCCGGCGCGTCGACTCCGGCCTGCCGCCGCGTGACGGCATCCAGACCTATCCTTAGATGGGACTGTTGATAAAGTACAGATAGCGAAAAATGAGTCTCGCGCCACTCAGGGATACATGATATAATCACATGTAGTCGCCATCCAGGCGACCCGTGGTCGCAGAAGGCTGGCTGTAGCGGTGCGGTTAGCCGGAAGCGGCCACAACCCCGGCCGGAGTGGTGACCCGGCCGGGAGCTGGACGAGGGAACGGGTGGCCCCTCATCCAGCACGGACTTCCCCGACGGAGGGGTGGTGGCCCTCCGTCAGCACACGCAGGGGGCGAGACGTCCGTCTCGCCCCCTGCACCCTTATTTTTCATCACCAATGATAATTTCCATATGCTCTTTTTTGTGCCCGGGACTTGCATATATATACGACCGGGTGTATATTCTTTCTCGACGTCTTAGAGAACAGAGGCATAAGGGGAAGATGAAGATGAAGCAGATTCGCGCCCTGGCCGCGGGGCTGATCCTCGCCCTGGCGCTGACTGCCTGCGGCGGTGCGCAGTCAGGGCAGAGCAGCAACGTCCCGGCGCAGCAGAACGGACAGCAGGAGGCCTCGCAGACTGAGACCCCCGAGACGGGAACCCCGCAGAACGAGACCCCGGCGAACCACCTGGAGGAGATCAAGTCCCAGGGCAAGATCGTGGTGGCCACCAGCGCCGACTACCCGCCGTTTGAGTATCACGCCCTCATCGATGGCAAGGATAAGATCGTCGGCTGGGAGATGGAGCTGGCCGAGGCGATTGCCGCCGAGCTGGGCGTGGAGCTGCAGATCAAGGAGGGCATCTTCGACACGCTGCTCCTTGACCTCGCCGCCGGCAAGGCCGACATGGTGATCTCCGCCATGACGATCACCCCCGACCGCCTCGAGTCGGTCGACTTCACCGATCCCTACTGGATGACCGCCCAGTCGGTGCTGATCCGGGGCGGGGACGCGGAGAAGATCGCCAAGGCCGAGGACCTGAGCGAGAAGCGGGTCGGCGTGCAGCTGGGCACCACCGGCGAGGTCGCGGCCAAGGAAGTGGAAGGGACCGAGGTGCGGTCTTACGAGCTGTTTGAGGCCGCCGTGCTCGACCTGGTTTCGAACCGCCTCGATGCGGTGGTGGGCGACTACGCCGTGGTGAAGAACTACGCTGCGTCCCAGCCCGGCCTCACGGTCGCCTTCGAGCTGACCCGGGAGGAGAACGCCATCGCCATCCGGAAGGGCGACGACGAACTGCGGGAGGCCCTGAACGAGATCCTGGCCAAGCTGAAGGAGAACGGCACCATCGATCAGCTGATCGAGAAATACGAGGTGGCACCGCCGCCGGAGTACAAGGGCGAGTAGTAAGGTTGCCCAGCACCCGGCCCCCAGGTCGCCCGGGAACAGGCGATCTGGGGGCCTTTTGAGGGGAGAGCACTCATGCGCTGGGACGTGATCCCGAAGTTTATTCCGGTTATCTTTGAGGGAGTCAAGATCACCCTCCTGGTCTCCGCCCTCGGCATCCTGTTCGGCACGATCATCGGCTGCATCGTGGGCCTCGTGCGCAGCCAGAAGCCGAAGCATCCGCTGCTCCGGATCATCTACTGGCTGTTCACCCTCTACGTGGAGGTCGTGCGGGGCACGCCGTTCCTGGTGCAGCTGTACCTGATGTACTATGGCCCGACCTTCCTATTTAACATCGACCTGCCCGGGCTGACGGCGGGCATTATCGCCCTTTCGCTCAACAGCGGCGCCTACGTGGCGGAGATCGCCCGCGGGTCGATTGAGTCCATCGACCGGGGCCAGATGGAGGCCGGGCGCTCCCTCGGCCTCTCCTTCGGCCAGACGATGTGGTACATCATCCTGCCCCAGGCCCTGCGCCGGGCGCTGCCGCCGCTGGCCAACGAGTTCGCCTCGCTCATCAAGGAGTCATCGGTCATCTCGGTGCTGGGCATCGCCGACATCATGTTCAAGTCGAAGACGGTGGGCACCGCACACTTCGCCGTGTTCCCGGCGCTGCTGGTGGCGGCGATGTACTACCTCATCCTGACCGGCATCACGTCGCAGCTGGTCAAGGTGCTGGAGAGGAGGATGGGCAAGAGTGATTCGCGTTAGGAACCTGCAGAAGTCCTTCGGCAAGCTCGAGGTGCTGCGGGGCATCGACCTGGACGTCGGGCGGGGCGAGGTCGTCGCACTCATCGGCCCGTCCGGCTCCGGCAAGTCGACCCTGCTGCGCTGCCTGAACCTCCTGGAGACACCCACCGGGGGTACCATCGAGGTGGATGGCGAGGAGATCACCGCCCCGGGCTTCGACGTGAACCGGCTGCGGCAGCGGGTGGGCATGGTGTTCCAGCACTTCAACCTCTTCCCCCACATGACGGTGCTGAAGAACGTCTCCCTGGCGCCCGTGCTGACACGCCGCCTCACGCCCGAGGCCGCCGAGGCCAAGGCGCTGGAGCTGTTGGAGCGGGTGGGGTTGAAGGACAAGGCCCACGCCTATCCCGACAGCCTCTCCGGCGGCCAGAAGCAGCGAGTGGCCATCGCCCGGGCCCTGGCGATGAACCCCGAGGTGATGCTGTTCGACGAGCCCACCTCGGCCCTCGACCCGGAAATGGTGAAAGAGGTACTGGAGGTCATGAAGGCGCTGGCGCTCGCGGGCATGACCATGGTGGTGGTCACCCACGAGATGGGCTTCGCCCGGGAGGTCTGCGACCGGGTGCTCTTCATGGACGAGGGTCTCATCGTCGAGCAGGGCGAGCCGCAGCAGATCTTCACCCAGCCGGCGCACCCCCGCACGGTGGCGTTCCTCCGGGCGGTTCTGTAGGGGGGTCTGCGATCACTGGCTCTTCGAGCAGCCCCGGCTCATGAATGTCCACGGGGAGGCCCTCTCCGACCCCCTGCGTGCCTCGCTCGAGGCGCTGGAGGCCGCCGGGGTGGAGCCCCCACCGCCGCCGACGAGCGCATGCTACCGCCCCGCCCCGGGGCTCCATCCCCGGGCGGGGCGTTTCGCGTACTCGCCCTCGGTGGACGAGTTCCAGATACCGAGGTTGAACCCGTGCTGCAGCTCCCGCCGGCGCTCCTCGACCGGGGTGGGCGGGAAGAGCATCACGATGAGCAGCGCGGCGCAGATCAGGAATACCATGCGGGCAGCCTCCTTCCGGTGCGTTCGCTCTGAGCATACCGGGAAGGGGCTCCGGCCACATCGGCTCGGAGGGAAGTCTTTCCTGGGTCGATGGGGCATGCGCCCACTCGGCCTCGGGGGAAGTGGCCCATCGGCCCTGGGGACGATGCGTGGTCGTCCCCTCGTGCCGGTTCGGGGCGCCCTGGCGTCGCCGGAGGCGCGCCGGCCCCGGACGGGATGCGACGGCGAACCGACCCGCCGTCTCGATGCGTGCGGGGCTACGGTGGCGGAGCGAACCCGGGAAGCTGCGGCGACCCCACCGGGGCGCCCTCGGCTTT
>ENA-UPSB01002848-UPSB01002848.1-bioreactor-metagenome-genome-assembly--contig:-NODE-2848-length-14939-cov-5.449543_pt1 | contig 14939 bp, 10 predicted proteins | sample MGYA00238182_ERZ773286 | MGnify/ENA primary metagenome ERZ773286 (study PRJEB29026, sample SAMN07631240) | bioreactor metagenome | isolation source: Switchgrass digestor | place: USA: Dartmouth... | reverse complement strand
CGAGGCGGATGTTGCCTTCTGGCGCAGTCAGGAGAAGACTCAGCCGGCACAGCTCGCTAACCGGCGCAGGATGTAACCGGGCTGGAAACGCCGGTCATAAAAACAGGACGCCCTGATCTCAGGGCGTCCTGTTTTTTATTCGGATATCAGCATGTGGATGGCATGATTAAAATCGGAGACCGTAAAGGGTTTTTGCAGCCAGTTCACCGATCCTTTTTCCAGCATGACTTTGCCATTTGTCTCCAGGGGATGGCCGGTGATGAACAGCATTTTAACTCCCGGGCTGCGCTCCTGCAGCGCTCTGTACAGGGCAATGCCGCCCATCTCGGGCATCACCACATCGCTGATGACCAGACCGATGGAAGCCGCATGCTGGTCAAAGGCTTTGATGGCTTCGATCCCGTTCCTGGCTGCGATCACCCGGTAGTTCTGGGTCTCCAGCAGGGCGCTGATGGCTGAGCGTGTGGCGTCATCGTCCTCGACCACCAGCACCGTTTCACCTTTCCCTCTTAAGGCTTTGGCATCCGCACTCTGATACATACCACCCGACGAAATTTCCAGCATAGGCAGGAAGATCGAGAAGGTGGTCCCTTTATTCTCCTCGGACGTGACCTCAATATGGCCGTTGTGCTGCTGGATAATACCGTACACCTGCGCCAGTCCCAGACCTGTCCCCTGACCGACCGGTTTCGTGGTAAAGAAGGGGTCGTAAATATGGGGCATGACCTCTTCGGGGATCCCGGTACCGTTGTCTGAAACGTCGATGCGGATCCAGTTCCCGGGGGCCATATTCGGCACTGGCTTGCTGTCTCCGGGTTTCAGACTGAACCGGGATAGGTTGAACTCCAGCAGACCGCCGTTTGGCATCGCATCGCGAGCATTTACAGCCAGGTTCATGAAAACCTGCTGCAGCCGGGTTGGGTCTGCTTCTACCCAGTAGGACCCCGGCTGGTAGTTCAGGCTCAGGTGGATCGTCTCCGGCAGCACGCGCCTGAGCATTTTATCGATCTCTTTTACTAAGGGCAGCAGATCCAGCGCGCTCTGTTCCATGATCGAACGGCGGCTGAAATCCAGGATCTGGCGGATCAGGCTGGCCGCGCGCTGCACCTGCTGCTGGATGATCTTGAGTTTTTCCTGGCCGGCCGGCCGGATGCCGGGATCCTGATAGAGCAGGTCGGCGTACACCGTGATGGCCGCCATAATGTTGTTGAAATCGTGAGCGATGCCGGCGGCGAGCTGGCCGACCGTGGCCAGCCGCTCCTGATTTTGAATGCGCTTCTGGTTCTCCCGCTCCTGAGTGATATCTCGCATGAGGATCACCCAGCGCTGCATGCCGTGCAGCATCGGATGAATCTGGACGCTGAACAGGTGCCGGTGATCGCTGTCCAGGCTGATCTCAAACGGTACAGAATCCTGGTGCTGCTCGATCAGTTCTTCAAGAGCGTAAGGCCCCAGCTTCAGCAGCCTGCCGTTGGTGCCTTCGGAGTTGATGATGTTTAAAATCTCTTTACCATGGGGGTTCGAGACCAGAATATTAAAGTCCTGGTCGACGAGTAAAATGCCCATGGGCAGGTGCTCAACCAGGCTTTCCAGGTTCTGCTGCTGGGTCCATAAAATGGATGCAAGGCGCTGGACGGCGGTTCCGGCCTGGTTGGCAAAAGTGGTCAGCAGCCGCTTTTGATCGTCGCCGAAATCGCCGCTCGTTTCCTGGGCGACAATCAGCACTCCCACGACCTCCCGCTCAATGATAATTGGAGCCTGAATAAAGGCGCCAACGGCATTAACAGGCGCTGCCTGGGGCAGGTACGGGCTGGCTTCCAGCAGGTTAACCGGCAGCCTTTTCGCAATCGCTTTGCGGTCGATATCCCGGTTAAAAGCCTTGATACAGGTCTTTTTAATCCACTCGAGAACCTGTGGATTCAGGGGCCGGCCGGTCTCAACGATGATTCCCTCGAAGGAACTGGTGATCAGGCAGGCTGCCGCGATCTCGCTGTGAACCGCAGAGCGCATGTGATTGAGCAGCAACCGCACCAGATCTCCGTGCGAGAAGCAGTAGCCGATCCCTTCGCTCAACCGGTAGAGCTCGGTCAGTTCGGAAGTGCGCTGCGCAACCACCTGTTCCAGTTCCTCGGCATGCTGGCGGAGGTGTTCGTACAGCGTGGCATTCTCGTACGCGATCGATATCTGTCCGGCCAGTACTTCGATCAGGTCCTGGTCCTGCTGGCCTAGCTGCCCGGGCTGGTTGGAAACGATGTGGATCACACCCAGGACCGTTTTTCCCTGGAAAATCGGCACCGCCAGTTCCGCGGCCGGTTCGAGCGGCTGGAATTCCGGCGCCTGATCCTGCGCGACATTGATTTCCAGGATTGAATGCTGTTCGCGCAGCGCCCTGCCAATGATCCCGGCTTCAATATCTGCCGGTTCCAGGGCCGGAGGCCACCCCCAGAAGGCCTTCAGGACCAGGCGGCCTTCCTCCTGGATATAGATCTCTACCTGTGAATAGTCGAAACGCCCGGCTAACTGGATGACGACTTCGTCCAGCAGCTTGGATTTTTCCAGCCGCTGGGCAAAAGTTTGCGAGAGATTTTGAATCAGGGTGATCTCCGCCAGCCTGCGTTCCACCAGTTGATAGCTGTTGGCATTGCTCAGTGCCAGCGCCAGTTCCTGGCAGATGGCCTTGAGCAGTCCGAGCTGGTCGGCGTCAAATGCATCCGGAGACGTATGCATCACCGTAATGGCGCCCAGCAGGCGCTCGCCATCGAGAATCGGAGCAGCCATGGCCGAGCGGACTTCGATGTCTCCTTCAGCGATAGAAACATGCTTCCAGCGAGGATCCCGGGTGACATCCGGGGCGTAAGCCGCGATGCGGTTCTGGGCCGCCCAGCCGGCCAGGCCCACGCCAGGCTTCATTGCCAGTTTGCGATTCAGCTCAGGAAGCAGGTGGGAATCTCTACCGCTCAGAGCAACCAGGTGCAGACGATCTTCCACTGGATCGTATAAAAAGGCATTGCCGATGTGGCCCCCCAGAGTCTGGCAGGTGAGCGTTATGGCACTCTGAAGGATCACAAAGGGATCCAGGGAGCGGGTAAGCTCCCGGCCAACATCGTACAGCAGGCTGAGGTGGCGGCGTTCTTTGGCCGCTTTTTCAAACAGGCGCGCATTTTCAATGGCTGCCGAGGTGTGTACAGCAAATGAGCGCGCTAACTGCACTTCCTCATCGCTGAAACCGCCGGGCTGGCAGCGGTCCAGACTGAGCACGCCGATGACCTGATCGCGCACGCTGAGGGGGACTCCCATCCAGGAGCGAATATACTGCATGCTTTCCCTGCGAGCCCAGCGTGGATCGGTGTGCGTATCGACGACAACCACCGGCAGGTTCTGGCGGACCACAGCGCCGGCCGTTTCGCTTTCCAGGATATCGAAGGAAACATTCTTTGCCAGTTCCTCACCACCAAACTTCTCGTACCCTCGGTAGGCCTGGACGCGAATCTGGCTCCCTTCCACGAGCATCACACTGGCGCTGTCATAAGGGAGCACCCGCTGTATCTGATCCAGCACGGTGCCCAGCACGTCCTGGAGGGACAGGGATGCGCCGATCACCCGGGCCGCTTCCATGAAGGCTTCTGCCCGGGAACGGGCCGCGCGCTCGGCCTTAAACAGACGCGCATTCTCAATGGCGATGGCGGCCTGATTGGCAAAGGCCATCACCGTCTCTCCGGCGCGTGAATCGAATTCATTTGGAATGGATGAGTCGACGTTGAGGACACCGATGAAGCGGCCTTTAACGAGCAGCGGCGCCCCGATCCACGACCGGATGTACTCTGAGCCCGGGTACACGAGCCAGCGATTGTCTTTACGGGTATCCGGGATCACTTCCAGCTTGTCCCAATGGTTTTTCAGTGTGTGACTGCTCAGCTCATCGACGATCTGGCGGGCGATGTTAATATCCGGAAAGCCCCTTCCAGCGGTCAGCTCCAGCCGGTTCTTCGCGTTGAGCAGTTGAATAGAGGCGCTGTCATAATGCACCACTTTCCCTAACAGATCGAGGATCTGTTCGAGGACTTCTTCCAGCGACAGCTTGCTGGTCAGCAGGGCACCGACTTCCTGAAGCGTCTTGGACAGCAGAAGCTGTTCACGCTCCGCCTCGAAGAGGCGTGCATTCTCAATGGCGACGGTAAGATGCTGCGCCAGGGTTTCGATCATGGCCAAATCGGCTTCAATAAAGGCGCCCTCCTGGTGGCTGTCGATCAGCAGTGCCCCGATGGCTGATCCCCTGTTAACGAGGGGAACACCTAGGAAAGAACGCACGCTTTCCCCCTCTGTAAGCGAGATCCAGTCCGGGTCCTGGCGCACATCTTTGATCAGAACCGGTGACAGGCTTTCGTTCATGCGCTGGATAATCCGGCTCTCTGCAAGCCTGCAGCGAATCTGCCGCTTCACCAGGCTCTTGTTTTTGAAACCCATTCCGGCGGCAAGAGTCGGCTTTCCCTTCGAGTCGAACAGGATTACGGAGGCGCGATCAAATGTCAGTATGCGCTGGATCTGTTCCAGGACGGTTGACAGGATCTTCTCAATATCCAGGCTGCTGCTCACCACGCGGGCGACTTCCCGCAGAATTTCCGCCTGCTGCCGGGCCTTATGTTCGGCTTCATACAGGCGTGCGTTGGTGATCGACATGGCGGCCTGGTTGGCGAACGCCTCGGCCACGGAGGCCGCTTTTTGATTGTAGATGCCTTTCTGGAAGCTGTCGCAGGTCAGGTAACCGATCGTTTGATTGTTCACCAGCAGCGGGATCCCCATCCAGCTGCAGATCTGTTCCGTCCCGGCCCAGCCCTTGAAGCGCGGGTCTGAACGGGCGTCTTCCAGGATCAGCGATTTGCCGCTCTGGCGGATGTGCTGGAAAATTTCGTCATCGGCGGGAAATTCTTTTCCGATCAGCTCCTCCGGGTTGGCAAACCCGCGGCAGGCCTGAGCAAATAAATGTGATCCATTCAGGAGGAAAACCGCTGCCCGGTCGTAAGAGATGACTTTTTCCAGATTAATGAGGATGTTGTCGAGCACCTCCTCCAGACTGAGCGTGGCCGTGATGGCGATGGAGGCGCTGCGCAGCATTTCGGCTTCGATTCGCCGCTGCTGTTCCGATTCAAGCAGGCGCACGTTTTCGATCACAACGGCAGCCTGTCCTGCAAAGAACGGCATCAGCTCGGCAGCAGAATCAGGCAGCACCGGTCGGGTGACGGAAAAGAGAAGAACCAGCACTGCTGTAACCCGGGTCTGCCACAGGAAGGGGATCAGCACGGCAGAGCTGAAATCCGCAAAACCCTCTGCTGCGGCTTGAGAAAACCATCTCTGCCCCTCATCCACCACAACCATTCTGCCCTGCAGGAGCTGCAGGTGGCATTCGTCCGGCAGCACCAGATGACCGGCCTTGTCGTAAGCAACCTCAACGCCTCTGGAGGCTGCCGCAACATAACTGTCTCTGTCAGCATCGTACAGGTAGAGAATTCCGGCCGCAGCTTCTCCGAACTGGATGCCGTGATCAACGATTGTGTCCAGCAGCAGGGAAAAATCGGAGGTTTCGATCGCCTGGTGAAACACCTCTAAGAAGCGAGCCGTATGTTGAAAATCATCCTGGCGTTGGTCAGGCGATCTGATGTTGTCTCGATCCATTCTTCAACCTGTCGTTTTCGGTAAAGGTATATGGTGCAGTGTTCCCGGATGCTTCATATGATTAAATGGCTCTACCTTCATAATCTTTATGCAATGTATTATCGTTTTGATGTGCAAGCATGAGGGCCTGAACTGATGTTGTGATGCATTGTACAACAGAGGTGCAAATTATACAAATCATATAAACCGTGCTCTGCTATAATTTCAGTAAGGCAGCCCATCTTAACCGGAGAGTAGGATATGAAGGTCAATTTTTACGCCACGCTGCGCCAGATCGTCGGTGGAAAAACGGTGGAGTTTGACCTTCCCGCTGGCGCTACAGTACAGGACCTCATCAACGAGATGATCCGCTGTTTCCCGGCGCTGCAGCGCGAACTGCTGAATGAACATGGAGAGATGTATTCTCACGTCCATCTCTTCGTAAACGGGCGGGATGCCACATTTCTGGAGAACGGCCTGGCGACCCGGCTGGACCCGGAAGATGTCATTGGCATTTTCCCGGCAGTAGGGGGCGGCTGACAGGCGCGCTGCGAAGGAGTTAAAAAACAAAGCTTCCGGAAACGAGTACTCGCTTCCGGAAGCTGTTTCTTATCGATCCGCCGGGACAGCCCGGCGAACGGTCAGGCTGTGGGATTACGCCTTCCCGTTGTGCACCCAGTTGAATACCTCATCGAGCTGTTCATCCGTGACGTCCCAGACGACGTTGTGCGGCGGGAGCTTTTCGTAGCGCATAAACTCCGGCGGCCGGTCATCGGCGCTGGTAAAGCCGGCGCGCTCGTTGAACAGGCGCTCGACTTTGAGGATCTCTTTGCCGATGTCAATGACGTCATCACCGGTGATGTCCATCCCGGTGACGCCGGCAACCGTTTCTGCCATGCCTTCCCAGCCCTTCGGGATATCCAGGATGGGGAAGGCGGTGAACAGGCAGTAGCCGGTGCTGTCGATAAATGCAGTCGCCGCCTGGAAGGTCAGCGAAAGCTGTGCTTTCCCTTCGGTGCTCAGCGGGTCAAGCTTGCCGCTTACGCCGGCGATCTCGGGCGCAATTGTGTAACCGGCGGTGTGGTCCGCTCCCATGGGTGTGGTGGCGTAGGTGATGCCGATGCCCTTGACGGCGCGCGGCTCGTAAGCCGGCATGGACTGCCCTTTCACCGTGGGGACCCGGTAGACGCCAAATGCTTTCGCCGTAGCTTCAACACCCTGGCCGATGATGCGCCCCAGATATGTCCCGTTCTTGACCTCGCGCAGCAGTTCCAGGGCTCCTTTGGCATCTCCAAATTCGAGCAGACCTGCTTCCATAGCGATGGCAATCGTGTTGCCTGCCTCGATGGTGTCGAGACCGGCGTCGTTGCACTCTCGCGTCATGTGGGCTACGTATTCAAGATCGTCGATGCCGCAGTTGGCTCCCAGGGCCCAGGCGGTCTCATATTCGATGGCCGAAACATAGGCTTTGCCCTCTTCATCCGGGTAAATGTTCGAGCACTTGATAATGCACCCCGGATGGCAGCCGTGCCCGACCTCACCTTCGCCGCCGCGTTCAGTAATGACTTCGTTGAGCATCTCGCCCGAGATTTTCGCCGCGCCTTCAAACTGGCCGGAACTGAAGTTGCGCGTGGGCAGGCCGCCGGCCTCATTCAAAATATTCACCAGCACGGCGGTTCCATAGGTGTTGAGGGCGCCGTCTTTTTTCGTCAGCGCGTGTTCCTGAGTGGCCTCCGTGAGCTTGCGCCGCCCGATCTTGAACAATTCGGGGTTCGCGATTTCTACCGTGCTGCCGCCGGTGTCATCCACAACGATGGCTTTTACCCCGCGCGCTCCCATCACAGCGCCCAATCCGCCGCGTCCGGCGTAGCGACCGGGTTTGTTTTCCGGATCATTGACCGAAATGCCGGCATTGGACAGCTTCATCTCACCGGCGGGCCCAATGCCGATGACGGCTGTATTCGGATACTTCTCCCACAGAATTTCATCGGTTTCATACATGCCTTTTCCGACGAGGGGAGCAGCATCTTCGAATTTCACTCCATCCTTCGTAATGACCAGCGTATACCACTTGTTCGCAGGCGGTGTGCCTTCGATAATGATGGCCGCCAGTCCCAGTCGGGCAATCTTCTGTCCGGAGAGACCCCCGGCGTTCGATTCCTTGATACCCCCGGTGAGCGGGCTTTTTGCGCCAAAGGAGGTGCGTCCGCTGCTCGGCGCAGCCGGAGAACCGGTCACCCAGCCAGGAGCTATGACCAGCTTGTTGTGCGGTCCCAGCGGGTGGCAGGTGGGGTCGACTTCGTCGAATATGATGTGCGATGTCAACCCGCGCCCTGCCCAGCGTGCCCATTTTTCGGGGACGTCCTCATATGTGGCGGTCAGGTCCGTCATGTTAATTCTCAAGATTTTTTTGGCCATTGCTGTCCTCCTGGTTTTGCTAAAAATCGGATGGTGTGCTCATGGTCGTTGTGCATGGTTTTATGGATCGGTTTTTTTATTCTGGTATGTGTGACGCATTGCGCCGTGTCCAGAATCCTGTGCGGACAATGTCTGCTTCAATGAAGCTGACATGGGCACGCCATCACGGTACTGGTACGGCCACATATGGTCGAGCGAAAAAATACCCACATGGTCACCGTCTTTCAATACCTCTGCACCTCCTGTCGAAATTCCGGGGACTTCACACAGCACTGCATTCACAAACAGGTAACCGCGCTCATGGTCTGCGATTCCCAGTTGTGCAAGCAGATCGCAAACAGCAGCGCCCTGCGGGAGCGTGAGGTTCAGCCGGGCAATATGCCGGCCTCCGGCTTTACTGGCGATTTTGCCGTACAGATTCACCTGTACCTGTATGTTTTCCATTTATTGTTCGTGTTCCAGATAGATCCGGTTTTCTACAATGTAAAGGTTGAAAGCGACCTGGGATCTCCAGAGAAAAGCACAAAGGTGAGATCTGACCCCACAGGACTGCAGTTGACCTGGAGACGGACCAGCTGCACACAGTGTCAAAGTACTGCAGTTTAAAGATAGGGGATAGTTTGGAGTGAATATAGTGACAAATGGATGGATTCCGTGTGACCTTCTCCCTAAAATAAAACTTAATATCGAGCATTCTCTTCCGGTGCTGATATAATTTTTCTAGCTCAGAGGTTGAAAAAATGGCTTTTGATCGTTACGGTCGCCGCATCCACTATCTTCGCATCAGTCTGACGGATCGCTGCAACCTGCGCTGCCAGTACTGCATGCCGGAAGATATGAGCTTCCGTCCCAGCGCGGAGCTGATGCAGGATGAGGAGATCCTGACCCTGGTTCGTCTGTTTGCCGGATTGGGCATCGATAAGATTCGTCTCACCGGCGGGGAGCCGACTGTGCGGGCTAATGTTGTTGATCTGGTGGGTGCCATCGCTCACACCCCCGGTATCCGCTCGGTCAGCATGACGACCAATGGGCTGCTCCTCGGACGCCTTGCCGGCCCGTTGAAGCAGGCCGGGCTGCAGCGGGTAAACTTCAGCCTGGACACGCTCGATCCGGAAAAGTACCGCCAGTTAACTCGCCTGGGAACCATTGAGCGCTTCTGGGAAGGGCTGCGTGCAGCCGAAGAAGCCGGTCTGCTGCCGGTTAAAATCAATACGGTAGTGGTCCGCGATTACAACGACGAAGACGTGGTTGAGCTGGCGCGCCTGACAATCGACAACCCGTGGCATATTCGTTTTATCGAGATGATGCCATTTGCCGGGGCCACAGATTTCCAGACAAGCAGGGTAGTCACCGCCGAAGAGATCCGGGCGCGCATCGAAGACGCTCTGGGCACACTGGAACCGTTGAACGGGGGCCAGCTGGATGGAGAAGCACGCCTGTACCGCTTCTCACACGGCAAAGGTGTGGTGGGCTTTATCTCGACATTGAGTCACCCGTTCTGTGCCAGCTGCACCCGCATACGGCTGACACCGGACGGCCGCCTGCGTTTGTGCCTGCTGAGAGAGAATGAAGTCGATCTGCTCACCCCTCTGCGCGCCGGCGCGACGCTTGAAGAACTGCGCAGCCTGGTGGTGGAGGGGATCTGGAATAAGCCCTGGGGGAACAGGCTGGCTGAGGGAGAAATCCCCATGAACCGCACGATGAGTCAAATAGGGGGATGATAGATAAGGATCTACAATGAGGCTATTCAACAGGAAGAAAAAGAGCAACCGTTTTGTAGAACTGCTGGCTCAACAGTCTGAATATACGGTAAAAGGATTGGAAACCCTGCTGCAGTATGTGAAGCAGCCCGACGACAGCCTGGCCCAGAAGGTTTCTGATATTGAAAAAGAAGCAGACGAAGTGCGGCGCATTCTGATCGACGAGTTGAACCGCACCTTTGTCACGCCCTTTGATCGTGAGGATATCTTCTCACTGTCGCTCACCATCGACGATATGCTCGATTACGCCAACACCACTGTTGACGAACTGGTGATGTTTAAGGTTAAGCCCAACCATTTCCTGGAGCGCATCGTATCACTGTTGACCAATGCCGCGGTGGAAATCCATCGCGGAGTGCTGCGCCTGGAAGACCATCCCAATGTGGCCAACGACCATGCAGTGCGCGCTAAAGCTCTGGAGAACCGTGTCGAGCAGGTTTACCGCGAGGCGCTCAACGAGCTGTTTAACACACCTCAGGATCTCGATGGGGTCATGGAGATCCTGAAGCTGCGGGAGATATACCGCCACCTGTCGAATGCCGCCGACCGCGGCGACCAGGCAGCCAATGTGATTGGCGATATCGTGGTTAAGTGGATGTAGCCGCGGGGGTGGTGTCGCCTGCTGCGGCAGGATGACCGCCAGCGAGACGCTCGAGCTTCATACTCACTTCACGCCACTGAATTTTTGAAATACCCAGTTTCTGGCGGATCTTGTTCGGCTCCATTCCAGAACGCCAGTCAGTCAGAGCACTTGTCCAGCGGCACATGTCGAAGGACAGGTGCTTTTCGATTCCGGCCTCGATGCTCAGGTCTTCCAGCAGGTACTCCAGCCGGCGCGGCGACCAGGGAAAGACGCGGTCGCTGATATCATACTGGCTCCTGTATTCGTGGTAGGCCTCGATCCAGCTTTCGGGCAGCTCGATCTTGCGCTCCTTGTAGCGGTGCTTCGGGCTGGCATAGCGCACAAAGAGCAGGGGGCCATCGGGCGCATCCAGGTCAATATGATTCGGGCTGAGGTTCAGGCACTCCCCCTTCTTGATCCCGGTGCTGAGCAGCAGGGAGACCAGCGTATAGGTGCGAGCGTCGGGTTTCGCCGCGCGGCGCTGTGCGTTTGCCGCATCCAGCACCGCGTCGACTTCCTCGGGTGTCAGCACGACAGGAAGCGGGCTGACGGCCGTCTGCTGGACAACCTTCTCAGCCGGGTCAATCAGGATCACCCCATTCTGGTGCAGCCAGCGGAAGAAAGCTTTGAGTGAGGTGATGCGCCGGGCCAGGGTTTTGGGGCTGCAGGGCACCCCGCGGGCGTTCTGCATCCACTCCAGGAAGTTGTTCAGTTCGGCGGTTGTGATCTTTCCCAGCGTCCTATCGGGGGGGAGGTATGATGCGAGCAGCCGGAGATCTGCAGTGAAGGCTTTAATGGTGTGTGGTGAGTTGCCCTGATCCTGCAGATAAATGCGCCAGGCTTTAATGGTGGGGATGAGCAGGTTCTGATCGGTTATATGAGCGCTGGCTTCCGGGCCAACTGTCTCAGCGGACATATCCATGCCTCCAAATCCGTCTCAATTCTTTTCGTATAGTCGATCAGTGCAAGTTTAGTCGAAAATCAGCCGCCTGTCAAATACAGCCGGGCTCTCCCTTACAAACATTAGAGTTTTTCTCGCGAAGCTTGACAGTTTTTCTCCCTTTTGCTATAGTCCGCAGGAGTGTTTAAGTGGTGCATTAAAAGTGAATACTGCCAGGGGGATTAACAGGTCTTTACCTTTATCTTTGGATTGAAGAGGGCATCGGGATGAATGTTAATCTGCGGGGTCGGCCGGCAGCCGGGCTGCTGATCTTATTCTTCTTGTTTTTCCTGGCAGCTGTGCCGGGTGTACAGGCGCAGAGCCTGGATCCGGAAACTTTTAATCTTCCGGATGAGCCGTCTATCATTATTCTGGCCGATCCACGGGACGGGTCCGAGATCAGGAATCTGGCGCCGGCATGGGCTGTTGCTGAAGGCCAGGCGAAAACCGCGACGATCATCGTCGAGTATGTGGACCCGCAAAGCTGGGATCCGCAGGCCATCGCAGCCTTTGAATACGCAAAAAGCATCTGGGAAACGCTGATTGTCTCCCCGGTTCCGATCCGCGTGCGAGCTGAATGGACAGATATGAACTACCTCGGTCGAGGCGTGCTGGGAGGCGCCTGGCCCGAGGACCTGCGCGCCAATTTCACCGGAGCCGGTCAGCCCAATACCAGGTACGTATCTTCTCTGGCGAACCACCTGGCCAAAAGAGACCTGGACGAGAGAAATCACGATATCAACGCCCAGTTCAACAGCGGCTTCAGCAACTGGTACTTCGGAACGGACGGAGCGAAGGCCGGTAAATATGACCTGGTAAGCGTGGTGCTGCACGAGCTGGGCCACGGGCTGGGTTTTTACGATTCCTTTAACGTCAGCAGCGGGATAGGCTCCTGGGGGGCGGGAACGTTTTACCCGATTATCTATGACCGCTTTGTGGCCAACGGCGCCGGCCAGTTACTGCTGGAAAATTATCAGAACCATTCTGCCGCGCTGGGCTACCAGCTGCAGAGTAATAATATTTTCTTTGTAGGTCCGGCTGCGGTCGCCGCCAACCGTGGGGCCTATGTGCCCCTTTACGCCCCGTATGTCTGGTCTTCCGGTTCGAGCATTGCTCACCTGGGGCAGGCTTTCGAAGGGACACCCAATGCGCTGATGACCTATTCACTGGCCGCCGGCGAGGTGCAGCACTACCCGGGACCGGTGGCGCTGGGCGTATTGAAGGATTTGGGCTGGGGAACAGGGGTGGCGCAGTCCAATCTAAGTGAGCATCTCTATTTGCCGCTGCTGCGGGCCGGCCAGCAAAATTGATGCCATTTTCGCCGTACAAAACAGGGATGGGTTCAGCCGCTGAGCCCATCCCTGTTTCTATTGGCGCGCAAGCTGTGCTTTACGGCTGCGGTGGCTTGGTAAAGCTCACCCCGGGCACCTGCACGGAAAGCTGGTAAAGCTGGTTGTCCTCGTAGACCAGATGCCCGAACAGGTCGGCGTTGATAATTTCCCAGGCCGTTTGAAGTGCTGTCCCTTCGACCCACACGCCTCCTTCCGCCTCACGCAGAGACACTCCCGGTTCGCTCACCTGCCACTGCGGGACGGCCGCGGGGTTTTCCGGCTCCCCGGCCGCCGGGTATGCAGTCAGAAAACCGGTCTCGGGGATGAATTCCTGCCCTTCAAGGCCGGCGCCCTGGCTGACTTTCTCATACAGCGTGTGGAATGCCTGCGGCGCCCCGCTGTAATACTCACACACCTGCTTCGTGCGCGTGCGGGTCTGGATGCTGATGCACTTTTCCGGGAGGTCGGAGGGGGCGCTGTCGCTGCTGTAGCGGCTCTCCCAGGTAAAGAACCCGGCCTGCTCGATCTCTTCGAGCAGGTCTGCGAGCTGCTGCGGCGTCAGCCAGCCTTCCTGCACCAGCCGGCTGCCGTCCTGCAGATATTCGATCCAGAGGATGCGCCCGTCCCCCCAGACCTGGGCGTCGGGTATGTAGTTGTACCGGTAAATATCGACCACCATGCCGCAGCAGGTTGACGCGGTCAGTACTTTGTCCGGCAGTCCATCTGTCTGCGCGTCTGTTTCTTCATCGTCCTGGCTGCTGCCGCTCTCCGCCTGGGGAAGAGAAGGGGTGCTGGCCGGCTCAGCGCCCATATCTGACTGGCTGACAGGCTGCGTCACGGCAGGACCTCCGTCCGTCTCACCTTGAGCACAGGCCGCCAGCGCCAGCAGGATGACCAGCATAGAAAGTGCGGGTATGATTTTCACAGCATGCTCCTTAATCAATCGGTTCGATGCCGGGCGCCTGTCTTCCAGGGTGACGGGCAGGCGGTGCAGGAAGGTCTCAGGGTGCTCCAGCGTTCGGGAGTATAATGTACCGTTGAGTTTGGGGGGATTGAGTCTCCCCGGCCGCGCCTGCAGCAGTCTGCCCGCCGTGACTCTCTGGCTGGGGAATGCTGCGCATGCGCTGTCGTGCAGAAACTTCGAAACAAGGAGAAGATGATGAAAATTCGAATCTTCCTTGCCCTGCTGTTGACCGGCCTATTCGCTCTGACTGCCTGCCAGCCCGGACCTCCGGCTGCGGCACCCACCAGTGATCCGGCGGCAGAGGCATATCCAGAGCCAACCGAACCACCAGCGGGCGTACAGGAAGCCAGTCCCGAACCGCCGGTTGAAGAACCGGGAGCTTATCCCGAGGTTCCCATGATGCCCACTGAGGAGTTCACCGGCCCTACCGGCGAGGCGCTGTATCCAGGCATTCAGAGCGGCAGCGAGGTAACATGGGATCAGGCGGTGGCCATGATCCGCAACGGCGAAGTGGCTTCAGTGGCCCAGACCCATGAACTGCGGGTCACCCTCAATCTGCTGGACGGCCGCACCTTCGAGGCGACCCAGCCCAGAATTGATGAAATTTTCGCTGTGATCGATGCCTGTGGGGAGGTTTGCAGCGATATCCAGATTGCCACAGAGTAAGCTGCTCGCCGGAGGGGGGCGCAGGCGTTGATTTTCAATGCCCATTCAGATCCAGGTCAGAGGCAATACGCCGCATGGCCTGGATCACATTTTCTGTATGCTCCCACAGATCTACACCAAACTCCTGCGCAGCTCGCTCGATCTCTTCTCGATTCGCACCTGCGGCGAAAGAGCGGTCTTTCCATTTCTTCTTCACGGAAGATACTTTCAGATCGTGAAGTGAGCGCGACGGGCGCACCAGTGCCACAGCGGTGATCAGGCCGGTGATTTCGTCGCAGGCAAACAGGGCTTTTTCCATCAGCGATTGGCGGGGGACGCCGGTGTGGTCGGCATGGCTCAGGATTGCGCGCACGATTACCTCGCTCACCCCCCGTTCGCGCAGAATCGAGGCGCCTTTCTGAGGATGCTCATCGAGGGTAGGGTGGATCTCCCAGTCAAAATCGTGCAGCAGGCCGGTCAGCCCCCACAGTTCTACATCCTCGCCGAATTTCTCCGCATAAAACCGCATGGCGGCTTCTACCGCCAGCATATGGCGAACCAGGTTTTCGTTTTTTACAAATTCGCGCACCAGGGCGAGTGCCTGTGCGCG
>ENA-UPSB01002847-UPSB01002847.1-bioreactor-metagenome-genome-assembly--contig:-NODE-2847-length-14943-cov-5.275457_pt1 | contig 14943 bp, 9 predicted proteins | sample MGYA00238182_ERZ773286 | MGnify/ENA primary metagenome ERZ773286 (study PRJEB29026, sample SAMN07631240) | bioreactor metagenome | isolation source: Switchgrass digestor | place: USA: Dartmouth... | reverse complement strand
ATGGACATGCCTGCTTTCCGAGCCCGATTAATATACTCAATGAGCAAAATGGCATTGCGGATAACCAGCCCCATTAAGCTTACTACCCCCACCAAAGCCGTAAAGGATAAAGGCTGGGAGAAGAGCGTCAATCCGGCTACCACACCGATGATAGACAGAGGAATGGTAATGAAGATAATAGCCGGCTGCAAAAAAGAGCGAAACTGAATCATCAAGATAATATAGATCAAACAGAGAGCAAAAACGGCCGTGGTTCCCAGATTACCAAAGTTGTCTTTAATGTCCTTGGCTTCTCCTTCATAGCTAAGAGTCAATCCCGAGAAATCAAAATCCGCTTCCGCTAAACGCTTCTTCAGAGTATTTTCTATGGTAACCGCACTATAGCCCGGTTGGACTTTCCCGGAAATAGTAACCGCCCGGACGCCGTCATATTTATTGATAGTGGGAACAGTCGCTTGCAGACGAATTTGCCCCAGCTGTTTTAGAAGTACTTTATTGCCGGCTATTGAGGATTTGATAGCCAAATTTTCCAAGTCCTCTTTAGTCTTAATATCCCCTTGGACTATAATCGAATACTCATTACCGGCAATACGAAAGACCGAAGCTTCGGCACCGCTTAAAGCAATATTGATTTGTCGTTGAATATCATAATTAGTTATACCCATCAAGGTAGCCTGTTCCCTATCAATATCTATAACAAATTCATACTCATTGGCGGCATAATCATCTTCCACTTGGGTGGTACCCGGAATACTTTCCAATTCCCGGCGAATCAGGTCTACCGCTGCTTTAACTTGTTCTTGATCGTCTCCGCTGACCCTTATCTCCAGCGGATCTCCGGGCATGGCTTTTTCCAAAAGCAGGACATCGGCTTTTCCACCCACCAGTTCTTGATCCAACTGCTCTTGAAGGTGTGAGGCCAATTCAGCATTATTGGCGAACTCACTATTGCTAAGATCCACTTTAACCAGAATTTGGCCAAAATCTTTGGAAGGAGTGGCTTTAGGCATAGTAATATAAAATTTGGGCAAACCGTTGCCTATGGCCGTAGAGTAGCTAACGACTTCTTTATTTCTTTGCAAAATCTCTTCTACCCGGGCAGCTAACTTCGCCGTTGCTCCCATATCGGAAGTGCTTTCCGACTTAAGATTGATATAGAAAATATTCTTGTCCGCCTTGGGGAAGAACTGAATATGAAGTTGCAAGGCTCCGTAAACCGCCAGAACAATCAGCGCAAGACAAATTGCCAGAGTCGACTTTTTGTATTTCATCCCTATTTCCATGGCTTTCACATAGCCCCTGCGAAGAAGGGATTTTTTTTCTTTATCCGCTTTGAGTTTATCGAAGAATAAATAAGCCAGAACGGGAGTAACTGTAATAGCCACAACGAAAGAAGCCGCTACGGAAATTATAACCGTTTGAGGTAGAGAGCGCAGAAACTCCCCCGCCGGCCCGGGGACTAAGAGCATGGGCGAAAAGGCGGCCACAATGGTTAAGGTGGCTGAAAAAACCGGAATCATGGCCTGCTTCATCCCCTTGATACAGGCCTCTATTTTTTCTACTCCTTGGTCAATCTGGACTTGAATGGCATCGATAACAACAATGGCATCGTCTACCAATATCCCCAAGGCTAAAATTAAACCCGCAATGGAAATTTCCTGCAGATGGATCCCCAACGCATACATAACAATAAAAGTAATTATTATGGAGAGAGGTATCGCCGTTGCCGCTACCAAAGCATTTTTAAAGCTCATCCCTAACAGCACTACAATGAGAACCAGACCCATACCTTCCAAAAGATTTCTGAAGAACTTGGCAATACTTGCTTGAACATCCGTAGGTTGGTAAACTATTTCATCAACGATTAAAGAAGCCGGCAATTCAGCTTTCAGCTTGTCTAACTCTTCGCGTACCTCTTTTCCAATCAAAAGGATATTGCGGTTCTCTTTAAAGAAGCCGCATAACATAACTGCATTCTGGCCATTATGTTTAAGCTGGTAATTGGATTCCTCAATATCCCAATAGACATTGGCCACATCTTTCAAATAAACGGGGGCTCCGGTTTCGGGAGATACATCTATAATTACGTTCTCAATATCCGTCAGGGAAGTAAAGAGACCGGGGGATGAAACATTGATCTTTACTTGTTCATCTTTTAAAGAACCGGAAGGAATCTGCAGGTTTTGAGCTTGTAGGAGATCCACCAGTTCACTGAGAGAGAGATTATATTTATTAAGCTCTTCAGTCTTAACTTTTACCTTGGCTACTTTGTTCTGAACTCCCCACAAGGTAAAACGGGAGATGCCGTCAATCTTGGCCAACCTGGTTTTAAACTGGTCCGCATAATCTGCCAATTGCTCATAGGAATAGTTTTCACCGGAAAGGCTAATGATCATGCCCGGGGTCTCAGCCAGTTTCGTATCTATTTCAATGTCCAAGCATTCATCAGGTATTTCGCTTTGAGCCTGATCAAGGATTTGATTTAATTCGTTCCAAGCCGCTTTAACATCTGTATCATTGTAAAGTTCCAGAATTACCACTGAAACGCTGTTTTTGGTTACGGACATAGAGGCTTTATAACCCGGTACCTCCCGGATTTTTTCTTCAATAACCCGGGTGACCAGTTTTTCTACATCCTCAGGAGAAGCCCCTGGATAGATGGTAGTAATGATGGCATAGGGAGCGGATACATCAGGACTTTCTTGCTTGGGAATCAGATAATAGCTATATAAGCCAAAGACGATGGCTATAATGGTAAAGAAAATTGTAAACCGCCAATTTCTTATAATGCGGTTGGTAATTCCTCTATTATTGCTCATCGGGATTTACCTCGCTTTGAATCTTTACCTTATTGCTTTCTTTGAGGGTTTTCATCCCGCTTATTACATATTGCTCCCCGGCATTTAAGCCCTCAATGCGAACCTTGAAGCCCTGGACATCGAGAATAGTAATATTCCTTTTGACTGCCCGGCCGTCTTGAACAACAAAAAGGTAATCCTCCCCATCATTTAGAATACAGGCTAATGGGACCCAAATACCCGTAGTCTCCCCTTGAGCAAATTTCACCTCAGCCGTGGCTCCTAAGAAAAAGGAATCGGCAGGGTAAGGTTCTGTAATAAGGATTTCCGCATTATAAGTACGGGTCTGCTCATCCGGAACAGCATCCAGCCGTTCAACTTTTCCTGACGCCGTTTTTCCGTTCACAGTTACCTTAACTGCATCTCCCACTTTAACCTTGTGTACATCACTTTGAGAAAGCCCAACACTAACCTTCTGCTCGGGGGAACGAATTACCACCACGGGATAACCTGCAGCCACAATCTCACTTTTTTGGAAAAGAATATCTACTACATAACCCTCCATATCCGCATAAAGTTGGGCATCGTTAAGTTGTATTTGTTTGGCTTGCAGCTCCAGTTTAGCCTGCTCTAAAGTGGCCTCTTGTACATCTAAATTTAGTTTGGCTTTAATTAAATCGTTCTCGGCTATAGCCCCGGCTGCATATAATTGTTCGCACTTTTGATAGCTATCAAGGGCATCATTATAGGCTTTTTCGGCTTTGATGACATTAAGCCTAGAGGCCTCCACTGCCAACCCGTATTCAGTAGTATCCAGAGATGCCAGTCTTTGGCCCGCTTTCACATAAGCACCCTTTTCCACTGCAATATCTTGGAGTTTGCCCGAAATTTTGAAGCTGTATTTGCGGAGCTCACCCGGTGAGGTTAGACCTGTATAACTAAGTTGGACAGGATATGTTTCCTCCTTGGCTTCTTGAACTTGGACAAGTTTTTCTTTCTCCGCACCGGTTACAGCGGCTTGCCCGGAACAACCAGTCAGTATAATACTTAAGACCAAAACCCCTAATAATAATACTCTTGCCCAAACAGCCCCTACTCTCTCAGACATTATTTGTCCTCCTCGTGATTAAGAATTCCATAAAAGAATAGCTTTTTCATTTGCTCCAATAATTGCTTGATTGTAATGTCCTGCCCCTTAAGCCTCTTGGAATCTGCCGGCGCCATAAATAAATCATGAATCATCATTACAATGATAACCGGATTTAAATCTTTGCGAATCTTGCCTGAGCGCTGTCCTTCCTCAATCAAGGGATACAAAGTCTCTTGGCGAAACTCGAATAACTTTTCTATTTTCTCTTTCTCTTCAGGATAATAACGGTAGAGTTCCTCTACCAACCGCATAGGAATATCCTCCGGGGTATACATGGTGAGCACGGTTTCAAATTTATCGAGCCAATCATTATGTTTGCTAATTTCTTCACTAAAAGATGCTTTTTCCACTTCCACTATCCTGTCCATCAACTCGCTTATTAATTGGTTTTTGGAAGCAAAAATTTTATAGATAGTCTTTTTGCTTATCCCCAGTTCACTGGCCACATCATCCATAGTGAACCCTCTTAAACCATAGCGTTGAATCAATTCATAGGCTTTATCCAAGATCCGCTCCCGCATGTACACCCCTCCCTCAGGAAACTATTTCCGTATCTTTAGTATCCTGCTGGTTTCCCTCCTAGTCAAGTGGAAAAACTCGCCAATATCCGCTCTGGAAGATAAAATAAGCAGCTTATCCTACAAAAAAAGGCTTCTACCCGACAACCTGAATAATAAATCGAATAAAAGCCATTATATTAAGTTTCCTATTGACTGTTTACTCCGATCTTGAAGATTCTTATAATAACTCTAGCCACATTAATATAATTACTCTAATTAAGTTACATTTAAATTACATTTAATAAACTTGCTTTTACCGATTTGTATATATTTACATATATGTATATGTAATTTGGGCACAAATATGTTAGGCAAGATAATCGCAACAAGTATATTATTACGGTGATTAATATGAAAACCGGTATGGGAAAAATGATTTTACAAACAGCCGGAGCACTGTTGATATGGCTTTTGCTTATATATCTTTATACTCTATTCCACGAAGGCGGCCATGCGCTTGTCGCGATTATGTATGGCGGAAGAATAGACAGTTTTGTTTTGGGTTTTGGCGCCCATATCGTAAAATCAGGAACAAACTTCACTCCAGTAGGAGAATCTCTGTTCTATTCAGCCGGAGTTTTATTGCCGGCGCTCAGTTTGGCTGTTGCTCTAAAATTCTACAACCGAAGGGTAAAAAGTTTAATTTTTCATTACATTTATGCCGCAATCACAATTATGATTATAGGCTCGTTTTTTGCTTGGCTGGTAATACCTGTTATGTCTCTATTTACTGAACCTCCCCCCGGTGATGATGTGAGCAGGTTCCTCGAAATATCCGGTCTAAATCCGTTGCTGGTCTCACTCATCGCCCTTCTCTTAATGTTCCTGCTTGCGTTAATTGCATATAAAAAAGGATTATATACTAAAATCAGAGAACATTTGAACTTTTCATTACAAATCGAACGCATCAAACTAAAAAAGACACAAACAGTTGGCCTGGTGCTGGTTATAATACTTTTTGGCCTGGTTGTATTTGGAGCTTATCAAATGCTGCAGCCAAACAAAGTATTCGAAACTTCCTTCTCCATGGAAGTCCACGATGTTCGAGAAGTTGTAGAAATGCCTTTTAAAGTAGAAGTAAGCAAGTCCCACAACATGAGCTTGAAACTTGACGCTGAGGGCATGCTTACGGATGTTCGGATCTATGATGAAAAAGGTAATACAATATATCAAAATATCTGCGAATGGTTTACCCTTAGTACATCGCTGGATTTAAAATCAGGGGATTATCTGTTTACACTCACTTTCCTTAGGGACCCCGATGCTATGAGCCAATATTTTACTGAAAAGGGATATAAGTTTTCACCGGAACAGATCAACGAATTCAATGAAATATTGAACAAAAACCGAGATAATAAATCTATCCCGGTTTCATTTTCAGCGATTATTCGTTGACAGCTTTTTTCTTTTCAATTATTATCAGCTCCTTTAGAAAACTGCCAGGAGCCGTCGTAATTTGTCCCGCGCCCTTTCCCCAAGGACGCCATTTAACCTTTCCAAGAAAAAATCCCACATTAACATTTTTGTAGAAGCTTTTATAGCCCAAACTTTCAAGATATTCTTTGTATTCCTTCGATTTCGCATAAGATCGATCTGCGACAAATTCCACCTTGTACTCATATTCCCCAGGTATGCAATTCTCAAAGTAATAAGTGAGTTGCCCGCATTTTACCAGCCGCCAACCCTTTGCCGCCATTTCATTTAACCATTTTTCCTGACCATCCTTAAAGTTAAGGAAATAGCGAATTACCCGTTTGGTCATTCATTCACCCCGCTTAATTTTTTATTTACCCCGCCTATATGTCATCACCTATTTGTCACCTGTTCTTATGCGTTTAATGTATTATATCATTTAACCTAATAAATTTGATAGAAAATAAAAATACCATCAGTCTCCCAATGGCTACCGATTTCGTGTTAAACATCTCGTAGACGGTTTTGCCGAAACGGTAAAATGGTGGATTGCCAACCACCCGGAATCCTTAATCATAGAAGGCTTGCCAAATTCGCAAACGTTTGCGAATTTGGGACAAGCTTATCTGTCAGCCCGGGAGCCCGGCATGGCTATAACGACTTAATCCTTTACCCACTCAAAATTCTCGGCTCCCGCTCCCGGCTCACAGTGGTATTTAACAATCCCCAGATCAGCGCCTGTAAAAATACCGTTATTACAAGTAATTTTGACTTTGTTTCCCTCTCCTGTAATAGTTTTTCATCCAGATCAGGAGTATTTTTGCCGGAAAGGATCAAACAGTTCCTTACTCCTTTGACCAGGATCATTCTTAATACTGCATTAAACGGCCTTGTATCATTTACCATCAGTTTAATGGCAAGATCCGGATTTGCCTTTGGTATGGTATAAGTGATATTTGGCAGAAATTAACTTATAATAGTAATAAAAGATTAGAGTATGGAAATTCCATTCCAGAGATTTCAACAGGTCGGCTTATCCTATAATGTAAATAAAAGGTAGACCTGTTGATCTTAACTCTGCTCGCTATATCACTGACAGTGCTGTCCCAACCTGTGAGGTGTCAGTTTCCCATGGACTTTAAAACAAATCATAAAAATAACGATGAAGTCCTAAAACTGGGGATAGATGTTGGATCCACAACCGTTAAACTGGTTCTTCTCAATAGAAATGATGAACTGATTTATTCTCGCTACGAACGCCATATGTCAAACGTCTTCATAAAGATCAGCGAGCTTATCGCCGATCTTGCCCAGCATTTTCCGAAACAGAGGGTTACAGCCTGCATCACCGGCTCGGGCGGTTTATCCCTCTCCGGTCTCCTCGATTTGCCTTTTGAACAAGAGGTAATCGCTTGCTCTGCCGCAGTTTCCGCATTAATCCCGGAAACCGATGTAGCTATAGAGCTGGGAGGCGAGGACGCCAAAATTACCTTTTACAGAGGTAACTTAGAGCAACGCATGAACGGGACCTGCGCCGGAGGCACTGGAGCCTTTATCGACCAAATGGCAATTCTATTAAATACGGATGCGGCCGGTCTGAATGAAGCTGCAAAAAATTATTCAATCATCTATCCTATTGCTGCAAGATGTGGTGTTTTCGCCAAAACCGATATCCAACCGCTGATAAATGAAGGAGCGTCATTAAGCGACTTGGCAGCCTCCATCTTCCAAGCAGTTGTCAACCAAACCATTAGCGGCTTGGCCTGCGGCCGCGTCATTAAAGGGAATGTTGCTTTCCTGGGAGGGCCTCTCGCCTTTCTCTCCGAGTTGAGACGGCGTTTTATAGAAACACTGGGGCTGAAAGATGAGGAAGTCATTTTCCCTGCCAATTCCCAGTATTTTGTCGCCATAGGGGCAGCATTGTTGTCCGAGTCTCATAGGAGTATTAAAATTTCTGAAATACTGGAAAGGATTAACACTGCCGGCTTCTCAGCCCCAACTGAGGTCAAACACTTAGAACCCCTGTTTACCGGTCCCGAGAGTTTTGCCGAGTTTGAACGCCGCCATAGCCGGCATGCAGCGGCCAGAGGGGACATAACTCAGGCCCAAGGACCGGTCTACCTGGGAATTGATGCGGGCTCTACAACCACCAAAGCAGCCCTCATCGACAAAGACAAAAAGCTGTTATATACCTACTACAAAGGAAACGAAGGCGACCCCGTCGGAACAGTAAAGGAAATGCTCCTTGAGCTCTTTTCCCTGCTTCCTAAAGAAGCTTATATTGCCAACTCTGTTGTGACAGGCTACGGCGAAGGCCTGATTAAAGCGGCCTTTGGAGTCGATAGCGGGGAAATAGAGACCATCGCCCATTATACGGCAGCCAAAGAATTCGAACCGGATGTGGATTTCATCCTCGATATCGGCGGGCAGGATATGAAGTGTTTAAAGATAAAGAACGGTTCAATCTATAGCATCATGCTCAACGAAGCTTGTTCCTCAGGTTGTGGTTCCTTTATCGAAACTTTCGCCAAGTCTATCGGTCTAAGTGTGGAAAGCTTTGCCCAGGAGGGGCTTTTTGCTCAAGCCCCGGTGGATCTTGGCACCCGTTGCACAGTTTTTATGAATTCCAAGGTGAAACAGGCTCAAAAAGAAGGCGCAACTATTGGTGACATCAGCGCGGGGCTTTCCTATTCCGTGATCAAAAATGCCCTTTACAAAGTCATCAAACTGAGAAATCCCCAGGATGCCGGCGAAAAAATAGTCGTGCAAGGGGGCACCTTTCTTAACGACTCCGTGCTGAGAAGTATGGAGCTTGTTTTGGGACGCTCGGTAGTAAGACCGGATATTGCAGGCCATATGGGGGCTTTTGGCGCAGCCCTAATTGCCCTTCAAAGATCCACACCCGAATCCCGTTCCAACCTCCTTTCGCCCCAAATGCTTCAAGGCTTCAAAATAGATAATTCCCACTCCAGATGCAAGGGTTGTGAAAACAACTGCCTCCTAACCATCAATCGCTTTGCCAACGGCCAGAAGTTCATTACCGGGAACAGGTGCGAGAAAGCTTTCGGCGGAGTAAAACGCAATAAAAACATACCAAATCTCTATGCCCAAAAATATGAACGCCTCTTTTCCTACACCCCCCTGCCGCCAGACAAGGCGCCCCGGGGAATTATCGGCATCCCCAGAGTGCTAAATATGTACGAAAACTATCCCTTCTGGTTCACCTTTTTTACCGAGCTTGGCTTTTCCGTCCTGCTTTCTCCTCCCTCTTCCAAAGCGATCTACGAGATGGGCATGGAAACTATCACCTCGGACACGGTCTGCTATCCCGCCAAGCTTGTTCACGGCCATATTAAATGGTTAGCTAATAACGGAGCACAGGTGATTTTCTACCCCTCCATCAAGTATGAAAGGCTGGAAGACAGTACAGCCAACAATCACTATAACTGTCCCATTGTGGCCACCTATCCCGAAGTCATTGCCGGGAATATGAACGAACTTTTTCTGGAGAAAGAAATTTCTTTCCTCCATCCCTTTTTGCCTTACAACGATGATAAAAGATTGGCAGAGCGCCTTGCCGAGGAACTGGCGGTATTCGGTGTAAAGCCCGATGAGGTTAGACGCGCCGTACAAAATGGCCGTCTGGAGGACAAACGATTTAAAAAAGACATTTATGAAATGGGCCAAAAGGCGCTGGCAACCATTAAAAAAGAGGGGCTAACGGCCGTAGTGCTTGCCGGAAGACCTTACCACCTGGATCCCGAGATCAACCACGGCTTAGATAAACTGATCACGTCCTACGATATGGCCGTTCTTACCGAGGACAGTGTGGCTAAAAATATAAGCCTGGTCAGACCCTTACGAGTGCTGGACCAGTGGATGTATCACAGCCGTTTATACAAGGCTGCAGAATTCGTCGGTAAACACGATGATATCGAACTTGTCCAGCTTAACTCCTTTGGTTGCGGACTGGATGCCGTTACAACGGATCAAGTCGAGGAGATTTTAAACTGTAAAAACAAAATCTATACTCTGTTGAAAATTGACGAGGGAACAAACCTCGGTGCCGCCAGGATCAGGATAAGATCCTTGAAGGCTGCCGTTGAAGAACGCCGGCGCAACAATGTGCACTCCCTGGACGAACCTTATATATTCAAACGCCGGATATTTACGGAGGAAATGAAAGAACAATATACCATTCTCATGCCCCAAATGTCGCCAATCCATTTCAAGCTGCTGGAAGCTGCCTTTCATTCTTTCGGATATAACGCTAAACTTCTGCCCGAGGTAGATGTCCAGGCCATTGAGGAGGGGCTGAAATACATCAATAACGACGCCTGTTATCCCGCTATACTAACGCTGGGACAAATCATCTCCTATTTGAAGTCCGATGAGTGCGACCTTGACAAAACTGCCGTCTTCATGTCTCAAACGGGTGGCGGCTGCCGAGCCAGCAACTACATTGCCATGCTCCGCAAAGCTCTCAAAGAACTTGGCATGGAACAGATACCGGTTATTTCAGTTAATCTTGCAGGCCTTGAACCCAATCCGGGTCTGAAAATAACGCCGGCCATGCTGTTCAAAGCCATTCAGTCAGTCATACTGGGTGACCTTTTGATGCGTGTACTTTACGCTACCAGACCATACGAAAAGAAAAAAGGAGCAGCAAACTCTTTAGCTAGCTACTGGACCCAGCGTATCATCGCTGAAATGCCTCACCTCAGCATACGCCAATATCGTAAATTCATACGAGAGATAGTTGCCGACTTCGACCGGCTTCCCATCACCAATGAAACTAAGCCGAAAGTCGGTGTAGTTGGTGAAATACTGGTCAAATACCATCCCAATGCCAATAATGATATCGTGAACATCATTGAAGCGGAGGGCGGCGAAGCTGTAGTTCTCGATTTAATTGACTTTTTCCTTTGTGACTTTCAGAGCAAACATTTCAACTACAATTATCTTGCCGGTACAAAAAAAGATGTGCTCCTGGGCAAACTCTGGATAAGTCTCATCGAATGGCTGCGCAAACCTGCCCGCGTAGCCCTGGAAAAGAGCAACAGGTTCCATCAGCCGCTTCATATCAAAGAGATTGCCCAAAAAGCTGAAAAATTTATCTCCCTTGGAAACCAATATGGTGAAGGCTGGCTACTAACCGGGGAGATGGTGGAGCTTATTGACAGCGGGGTCCCGAACATCGTTTGCTTGCAACCCTTTGCCTGCCTTCCGAACCATGTGATAGGCAAAGGCGTGATCGGGCCTCTCCGCAGGTACAACCCCCTTGCCAATATTGCCGCCATTGATTACGATCCCGGCGCCAGCTATGTTAACCAACTCAATCGAATTAAGCTGATGATGGCGGTTGCTAAGAAAAATCATAGTAGGTCATTGCAATGCTAAAAACGAATTCATTTGCAAAGAGAGTCACATGATCGATTTCGGGTAAATTCATCAGTCATTAGTTTTATCCGGAATTTTGGGAATTAGATTGATTACGCGATACAAAAAGATACTTTTTGAATAAATATCCAAGCAACACTCCGGAACAGGCGGCGGCAAAGGCGTGGACATAGTTGCCGCAGACATCTTGAATTAAGTAATTATTCCTTCCTAAAACACCAAAAATGCTGAAAGTCAATGATTGGCCGGTCATAGCCAGAAGCATGGATTTAAACGGGAAATAATCTGTGCCCCAAAGCTTTGTGCTATAGTAAACAACAAGTCCATGCCAGCAACCTATTCCAAAGCCCGCCAAAATTCCCAAAATTATACTTCCTTCGGGCAACCATATCATACTCATGGCTTCAAGGCCTGAGATGTTAGTAAGGTGTAAGCGCTTGGCAATCTGAGTAATAATTTCAATAGGTATGAAGGATATAATACATAATAACATTGCTAATACAATTCGATCATGTTTCATCGCAAAAATAATTCTCCCAGGTAAAGATTATACAGTTAGAGATCATAAATATAAGATCTTAGCTTTATTTAACTATTTGTTAAATTGCATTAAATTATTCACCTTTTTCTGGGTATGTGAGAGTTATTTCGAAACCAGTCATATATTATTATTCTCCCTTTGCGGGGCACTTAACAACGTAATTCCGATTATGGTAATCACAAGCCCAATAACGCCTAAGATGCTCGGTATCTCAGTAAAGAACACAATCCCAAAAAGCATTGCAGCCGACGGTTCCCCTGCCGCGGCTACGATTGAAGTGCTGCCCGCATCTACAAAATTTAAAGAAAATGTATAAACTACATAGGGTAATACACTGGAGCAAAGGGAGTGTAGAATCATAAAGGCCACATTTTTTGAAGGTTCCGCGGCGGCAAAATACGCTACCGTATGCCAGTCAGTAAAAGGTATTAGTACAATTCCCATAAACAACACGCTGTAAAAAATTGTAGTGAAAACACTGTAGTTTCTCTCCATGGCCAATTTGGAGAGAATGCTGTAAAGGGCATAGAATACCGCAGCCAAGATGCCAACAAGAATCCCGAATCCACTCCATCTAAGGCCGTTGCTTTCCAAAATTCCGCTTACCAAAAAACATCCCAAAAAAGCGATTATAGTACATACTATCTTCTTTTTAGTAATCTTTTCCTTAAAAACTATGGCGGCAATAAACATAACGAAAACCGGTGACAAACTAAGCAGCACTGCCGCCAAGGATATAGTCAAGCTGTTTATGGCTTCATTATAACAGTAATTCAATCCCAGCATGGCGATGACGCCGCAACCAATGAATATCCAGACGTCTTTAATTTTTATTTTCAGAAGCGATTTATTATAGACAAGAATTCCTATTAAGAGCAGTATCGCCGCCCCCAGGACTCTTGTAGATAAAATCGTATAATTGCTCATTCCGGCAGCCGTGAGTTTTCTTACGAATACTCCGACGGATCCCCATAATATTCCCGCAATAAGCGGTAACAGAATTGCAAACTTCTTCATCTTCTTTTCTCTTATCCCCTTATTTAAATAATATAGTTTTTCCTGTTTGGCTTAAGTTGACATTATTGATAAACGATTATCATGGGTCGTTTATGGAAACATTTCCAAACTGTTAAATATTATAACATTCTTTTTTATCTACGTTCTATAAGGACTTGTTTTCCCCTTTGATAAATCTCTAATGCAGAGAGCATTTACTAACCTTATTTATAACGCTTTCGTTCATAATGATGAGGATACGGAAATTCAGATCAGTATTAATAAAGCTTAATTATCTTCCCTTATACCGGCAAAGCGAAACAAACTATCGCTATCAGGAAATAAACAATACCTGATACTCTCCAAATCATTATTTGCTTATAAAAAAATTTGATAGTTATCAATCCTGTTATTAAGTAAAAGGCACAATATAAAATCCATGAGAGCAAAACGGAATAAGGATTTATACTCGTAAAGACGATTATAAGAGAAGATGATATCAAAAAAATAATCGCCGGTAATACGGAATAGCCTCGCAAGATTTCTTCATCCGTAAAAGGCAGGAAGAAACCTTTTTTCTTTTTGTCAATTACCGAGAGCATCTGCCTTCTGAACAACTCGCCATAGTTGGCGTAAAAAACTCCCAGAATAATTGCCGGTAAGAATTTGTTTAGCAATGGATTCATCACAAACGCGAGATTTTTTAATATTATAGCTGCAACAAACACTGCAAGCTGAAACTTCACCGTCTGGATATTTGTTCTTACTAATCCCAAAAAACTTTTTAATATAAGAACGATTTTTGGGGACGGCTGTGTTTTAATAAAAATACTTTGGAATAAAGGCTTTTTCAAAGCATTGATTTTATTAACTATCTCCAGCATCCGAGCCATATCTTTTTTGGCGGCAGCCGCCATGTTTTCATATATGAAACTGCAATCCCGGTAATATTTATCCCATAATATTTTGGTTCTATAGGCCCGGAAGACTGCAAACACGGTTAACAAAGTCAAAATTAAAAGAACAATCAAAGCATCAGGAACAATCAAGGCCTCATATATTAACAATCCTGATACAAAGAAAAATATTGCTATAAGATACCCTTTCTGCAGAAAGGAATTGCTATTGTAATAGATCCAGGCCAGGAGACTGCTTGAGAACAGACACAGGGCGGTAGCACAGCCAAAAATAATCATTTCTTTGGATATTGCTGCCCGGTAAATTACCGTGGTTATAACAGCGCCTATAGCAATAGAGCCGATTAAAGAGAAAAACACTTTTACCTGAAAAAGCTTTTTAAATAACGGCACGCCTCTGAAAAAATGGATAGAAGCCGGGTTTATCCTAATAATTGGATATCTGCCGGTAACTTTTCTTAAATTCAGCAGTACTATCAATACAGAAGCATAAAGCCTCAGCTCAGCCACCGTTACCGTATATAACCAGCCGATTATACTCTCTGCTGACAGAAAAAGGACTATAACGATGGCTTCCAAGAAATACCAATAGTTTTTCAAAAAAATAAGATTAAGTCTTATGCTGTTTTTAAGAATCCATATCATCAGCTTCACTCTCTTCCCCAAAGGAACGGATATCTTCTCCTGTAATTTCTAAATATAATTCTTCCAGAGTATAGTTGTTTAAACCATAGGCTTTGGCAATATCTTCTTTTGTCCCTTCAGCGAGAATTACGCCTTTATGCAAAAAAATATATCTATCACAAAAGGACTCGATCACATCAAGCAGGTGAGTCGAAAGCAAAACCGTTTTCCCCGTTTCCCTTTGCTCAATGAATATATCTTTCAATACTCTGATTTGTTTTGGATCAAGCCCTGTAAATGGCTCATCCGCAACAAACAAATCAAAATTTCGCAGTGCGGCACAGGCTATCATAAGTTTTTGCTTGGTGCCTTTGGAAAGGGCATCCGGTATTTTGTCCAGATGTTCCTCCAATTCCAACCGCTCAATAAGGTTGTCCACATCCTTTTTGTTTTTCCCGTATACAGAAGCAAGCAATTTTAAATGTTCATTGACGGTCAATTCTTCATAATAAATGGGAGTATCGGGCATATAGGTAACCGGATA